>Ga0137390_10001589_pt1 | contig 17304 bp, 15 predicted proteins | sample 15con2h24AmetaG_FD_104937 | JGI IMG/M metagenome (GOLD analysis project Ga0137390, IMG submission 104937) | Vadose zone soil microbial communities from Angelo Coast Range Reserve, California, USA - 15con2h2.4A metaG | ecosystem: Environmental > Terrestrial > Soil > Vadose zone > Saprolite... | reverse complement strand
CTCGACCTGGCCCTGATCGTTTCCGCCGCCGAGGCGTCCGCCGCCGGTGTCTTCACCGTGCACCGGGCCGCCGCCGCCCCAGTCCAGGTCACGCGCGAGCGCATCGCCGGTGGCTCGGCGCGGGTCATCGTGGCCAACGCCGGCTGCGCCAACGCGGTCACCGGCTCCCGGGGCCGGATGGATGCGGAGGCCATGGCCGCCGAGGCGGCAGCCGCCGTCGGCGTGGACCCGCGGCAGGCGCTGGTGTGCTCGACCGGCAAGATCGGCAACTTCCTGCAGATGGACCGCGTGGCGAAGGGCATCGCCGAGGCAGCGGGGAGGCTGGGCACCGACGACCTCGATGCCGCCGACGCCATCCTCACCACCGACACCCGTCGCAAGACGGCGGCGCTGTCCCACCCATCCGGATGGCGCCTCGGCGGGATGGCCAAGGGGGCAGGGATGATCTCGCCGGACATGGCGACGATGCTGGCCTTCGTCACGACCGATGCGGTCGTGCCTCCCGACCTGCTGCAGCACGCCCTGACCGGCGCGGTCAACGACTCGTTCAACGCCATCACCGTCGACGGGGAGTGCAGCACCAACGACACCGTCCTTGTGCTGGCGAACGGCGCCTCGGGCATCACCCCGTCGTCGGACGACGTGGCGGCGGCGCTGCAGGGGGTCTGCGGGAGCCTCGCCCGGGCGATCGTCGAGGACGGCGAGGGTGCGACGAAGTTCGTCCGCGTGGTCGTGAGGGGGGCCAGGACGGCCGCGGAGGCGCGGCGCGCGGCACGATCGGTGGCCGACTCGCCGCTGGTCAAGTGCGCGCTGTTCGGGGAGGACGCGAACTGGGGCCGGGTGGCGGCGGCGCTGGGCAAGACCGATGTCGGCCTCGACCTCGACGTGCTGTCGATCGCCATGGGCGGCGTGACCCTCTTCGACCGGGGCGAGGTGGTGGGTGCCGAGGCCGCGGCCAAGGCCCACGAGGGCCTCACCGCCCACGAGATTGTTATCGAGTGCGACCTCGCGCTGGGTGACGCGACCGGGGAGATCCTCACGACCGACTTCTCGCATGGCTACGTCGACATCAACGCCGAGTACGAACCGTGAGCCACTCGCCTCCCTTGCAGCGGGAGCATGCGGAGGCGCAGGCGAAGGCCAGGGTGCTGACCGAGGCGCTGCCCTACATCCGGCAGTGGTCGGGCAAGCGGGTGGTCGTGAAGGCGGGCGGCGAGACCGTCGACCGTCCGGGCATGCTGGACTCGCTGGCCCGCGACGTCGCCCTGATGCGGTTCGTCGGCCTTCACCCAATCCTGGTCCACGGGGGCGGGCGCCAGATCTCCGACGCCATGAAGGCGACCGGCCGCCAGCCCGTCTTCGTCGGCGGCCGGAGGGTGACGGACGCCGAGACGATCGCGGTGGTGCGCAGCGTGCTCATGGACATCAACGCCCGCCTCGTCCACGCCCTGCAGCGCCACGGCGCCCACGCCTTCGGGCTGTCGGGTGAGGAGGGGGGGCTGCTTGCGACCCGGCGGGCGGCGGGCCCGCTCGGCGAGGACCTCGGCTTCGTCGGCGAGGTGGCGAACGTGGACACGTCGGTCCTTGACTTCTCGCTCAGCCGGGACCTGATCCCCGTCGTCGCGCCGGTGGGGGCGGGGCCCGACGGTCCCTACAACATCAACGCCGACCTTGCGGCCTCGGCCCTCGCTGCGGCCGTCGGGGCGCAAAAGCTCGTGCTGCTCACCAATATCGAGGGGCTCTACCTCGACCTCGGCGACCGGGACAGCCTCATCTCCGAGACCACGGTGGGCCAATTGGAGAAGCTGCTGGACGAGGGGGTCCTCACCGAGGGCATGATCCCGAAGATCGCCGCCGTCATCGAGGCGATGCGGGCGGGAGTTCCCCAGGCCCACATCCTCGATGGCCGGGTTGCCCACGCCCTGTTGCTCGAGGTCTTCACCGAGGCGGGGGTCGGGACGATGGTGCTGCCGTGAGCGCCCACCAGCGGGCGCGGGCCGACGGCGTGCTGATGCCCACCTACCGGCGGTACCCGGTGACGTTCGCCCGCGGCAGGGGTTTCTACCTCTACGACGAGACCGGCCGGCCGTACCTGGACTTCGTCGCGGGCGTCGCGGTGACGGCGCTGGGCCATGCCCATCCTGCGGTGACCGAGGCCGTCACGCGGCAGGCCGGGCGACTCCTGCACACCTCGAACCTGTACTACACCGAGCCAATGGCCGAGCTTGCCGAGCGCCTCACCAGGCTGCTCGGCTGGGAGGACGGGCGGGTGTTCTTCGCCAACTCGGGGGCCGAGGCCAACGAGTGCGCCCTCAAGCTGGTCCGCAAGGCGATGCCGGGCCGGCCCGAGACCATCGCCGCGTGGGGATCGTTTCACGGCAGGACCATGCAGACGCTCGCCGCCACGGGGCAGCCAGCAAAGTGGGAGGCCTTCCAGCCCGTGCCCGCCGGGTTCGTGCATGTCCCCTACGACGATGCCGGGGCCCTGGAGGCTGCGGTCGGCGACGCCACGTCGGCCGTGCTGCTCGAGCCGGTGCAGGGGGAGGGCGGCGTCGTCGTCCCCGGCGATGGCTACCTCCCGGCGGTGCGGTCCGTCTGCGACGCCCGCGGGCTTGCGCTGGTGCTCGACGAGGTCCAGACCGGGCTCGGCCGCACGGGGGAGTGGTTCGGCTTCCAGGCGTTCGGGGACCGCGCGGTCCCCGACGTGATCTCGCTCGCCAAGGCCCTCGGCAACGGGCTGCCCATCGGCGCCTGCGTCGCCCGGGGCGAGCTGGCAACGGCGTTCGGCCCCGGCGACCACGCCACGACCATCGGCGGGGGGCCGGTCGTGTGCGCCGCCGCGCTGGCTGTCCTGGAGACCATCGAGCGCGACGGCCTGGTCGAGCGCGCGCGCAAGGTCGGCGAGTACCTCCGTGAGGGCCTGGCCTCCCTGGTCGACAGCCACGCGCTCCCGGTGGCGGTGCGGGGCAAGGGCCTGCTCGTCGCGCTGCAGCTCGGATCGGCCTCCGCCCGGGACGTGGCGACGGCGGCCCTTTCGCAGGGGCTGCTCGTCAACGACGTCGGCCCGTCGGTGCTCAGGTTCTGCCCGCCCCTCATCGTCGGCGAGGCGGAGTGTGACGAGGCCGTCGACATCCTCGCCAAGGTGTTCCGGAGCCTCGAATCGAGTGCGGGATGACGCGCCACTTCCTCTCGTCGGACGACCTCACCGTTGCCGAGCAGGCGTCGATGATCCGGCGCGCCGTCGAGCTCAAGAAGGGCCGCCGCGAACACCCGCGCACCCTGGAGGGCCGTTCGGTGGCCATGATCTTCGAGAAGCCGTCCACCCGCACCCGGGTCTCGTTCGAGGTCGCGATCAGCGAGATGGGGGCCCATCCCGTCGTGCTGAAGACCGACGAGGTGCAGCTCGGCCGGGGCGAGACCATCCCGGACACGGCCCGCGTCCTCTCGCGCTTCTGCGACGCCATCGTCATCCGGACCTTCGGGCAGGAGCGCGTCGCCGAGCTTGCCGGCGCCGCCAGCATCCCCGTGGTCAACGCCCTCTCCGACCAGGAGCATCCCTGCCAGGCCTTGGCCGACATGATGACGATCGGGGAGCGGTTCGAGGACCTGTCCCGGGTGGCGCTGTGCTACCTCGGCGATGGCAACAACGTATGCCACTCCCTCCTGCTCGCCGGGGCCTTGGCCGGGCTTGCCCGAGTGGACGTTGCCGCACCGGTCGGCCACGAACCCGACGAGGGTGTGGTCGCTCGGGCGACGGCGATCGGCGAGGAGACCGGTACCGCCATCTCCGTCTCCAACGACCCGGTCGCCGCAGCAACCGGCGCCGACGTCCTCTACACCGACGTCTGGACCAGCATGGGGTGGGAGAAGGAGCGGGAGGCCCGCCTGCGGCGGTTCCAGGGCTTCGGTGTGACGACGGGGATCATGCGGCATGCCGCCCCGGGGGCCATCGCCATGCACTGCCTCCCGGTGCACCGTGGCGAGGAGATCGACGCCGAGGTGATCGACGGTCCCGCCTCCGCGGTCTGGGACCAGGCAGAGAACCGCCTGCACACCGCCAAGGCCGTGCTGGACTGGGTGCTCCTGTGAGCGTGGGACTGAAGGCCGAGCGCCAGCGCCGCATCGCGAAGCTCCTGGCGCAGGGGGCGGTCACGAGCCAGCAGGAGCTGGTCGAGCTCCTGGCTGCAACGGGGCAGCCGGCGACGCAGGCGACCGTCTCCCGGGACCTCGAGGAGCTCGGCGCCTACAAGGTGCGGCGCAACGGGCACGTGGTCTACGCGCTGGGCCCCGGCACCGAGCCCGGCTCGGTGCCGGGGCCCGGCGGGGAGTCGCTCCGGCGGCTGCTCGGCAGCTCGGTCGGCGACGTCGAGACCTCGGGCAACATCGTCGTCGTCCACACGCCGCCCGGGTACGCGGGGATGGTGTCCTCGGCCATCGACAAGGCCGGCGTGGACGGCGTTGCGGGCACGCTGGCGGGCGACGACACGATCCTCGTGGTCTGCAAGGAGGGCGCTCGGGGCCGGACGGTGGAACTGCGGCTGCGCCAGTTGGCGGGCCTCGAAACCAAACAACTGAACAGCAGAGGGGGAAAGCGGTGAGCGAACGAGTGGTGCTGGCGTATTCAGGTGGGCTCGACACGACGGTCGCGGTGGCGTGGCTGGTCGAGACGCAGGGGTTGGAGGTGGTGGCGGTCGCAGCAGACGTGGGCCAGGGCGGCGATCCCGACGCCCTGCGGGAGCGGGCGCTCGCGGCCGGGGCGATCGACGCCGTCGTGGTGGACGCCCGCGACGAGTACGCCGAGCGGTACCTGAAGCCCTCGCTGCAGGCCAATGCCCGCTACCAGGGCAAGTACCCCCTGGTGTCGGGCCTGTCGCGGCCGCTGATCTGCGACCATCTCGTGCGTGCCGCCCGGCGGTTCGACGCCGCGTACGTCGCCCACGGCTGCACGGGGAAGGGCAACGACCAGGTGCGCTTCGAGGTCTCCCTCGGGGCGCTGGCGCCCGACCTCAGGGTGCTTGCCCCCGTGCGGGACTGGGGCATGAACCGGGAGGAGACCGCCGCCTACGGGTTGGCCCGCGGGCTGCCCGTGCGCGCCTCGGCCGCGGCCCCCCTGTACTCGATCGACGAGAACCTCTGGGGCCGGGCCGTCGAGTGCGGCGCCCTGGAGGACCCGATGGTGGAGGCGCCCGAGGACGTCTGGGAGCGCACCGTCGATCCGGTGAAGGCACCCACCGACCCCGACTACGTCGAGATCGCCTTCGAGAACGGCGTGCCGGTGAGCATCGACGGCGAGGTGCTCGCCTTCGCAGAGATCGTCCGGCGACTCGACCAGCGGGCCGGCAGCTTCGGCGTCGGGCGGATGGACATGATCGAGGACCGCGTGGTCGGGATCAAGTCCCGCGAGGTCTACGAGGTGCCGGCCGCGACGGTGCTCATCATGGCCCACATCGACCTGGAGGAGCTCACCCTGGAGCGGGACCTCCTCCGGGCCAAGCGGGACCTCGAGGTGCGCTACGGCGAGCTGGTCTACGAGGGCCTCTGGTTCTCGCCCCTGCGGGAGGCGCTCGACGCCTTCAACGCCTCGACGCAGCGCTACGTCAACGGCAGGGTCAAGGTGAAGCTCGAGCCCGGCTCGGCCCGGGTGGTAGGGCGGCAGGCGGCGGGGTCGCTCTACGACGTCTCGCTCGCCACCTACGACAAGGGGGACGCCTTCGAGCACACCGCCGCGGAGGGCTTCGTCAAGCTGTGGGGGCTGCGGCTCAAGACCTGGGCGCGCGCCCACCCGCCGGAGTGACCCCGGACTTGCCCCTGTGGGCGGGCAGGTTCTCCCGCCCGCCCGCTCCCGAGATGCAGGCGTTCGGCAACTCCCTTGGGTTCGACCGGCGGATGTGGCGGGAGGACCTCGCTGCGACGGCCGCCCATGCCCGCACCCTTGAACGGGCGGGCATCCTCGTACCCGAGGAGCGGGCCGCCATCGAGGGGGCGCTTGCCTCGGCGGCGGCATCGTTCGATGCGGGGACGTTCGTGTTCGACGCCGCCGACGAGGACATCCACTCCGCGGTCGAGCGCTTCGTCACCGACCGCCTCGGTGACACCGGGGCCAAGATCCATGCCGGGCGCTCCCGCAACGACCTCGTCGCCACGGACCTCCGCCTCTGGGTGAAGGCGGCTGCGGTTCGGGTCGCTGGTGGCATTCATGCTTTACAAGCGGCGCTGGCGGGCCAGGCGGAGGCCCACCGGGACACGCTCGCCCCCGGCTACACGCACCTGCAGCGGGCGCAGCCGATCCTGTTCGCCCACCACCTGCTGGCCCATGCCTTCTCGCTGGCCAGGGACTTCGACCGGATGCTTTGTGTGCGCCGGGCCGCGGACGTGTCGCCCCTGGGGGCCGCGGCGTTCGCCGGGACCTCGTTACCGCTCGATCCGGTGGCCACGGCGGCCGACCTCGGCTTCGGGGCCGTCTTCGACAACGCCGCCGATGCGGTGTCGGACCGTGACTTCGCCCTGGAGTTCCTGGCGGCCGGCGCGATCCTCGGCGTCCACCTCTCCCGCCTGGGCGAGGAGATCGTGCTGTGGACGACGAGCGAGTTCGGCTTCGCCGTCCTCGACGACGCCTACGCCCAGGGCTCCAGCATCATGCCGCAGAAGAAGAACCCCGACGTCGCGGAACTGGCGAGGGCGAAGGCCGCGAGGCTGACGGCGAACCTCGTGCACGTGCTGGGCGTCATGAAGGGCCTGCCGCTGGCGTACGACAAGGACCTCCAGGAGGACAAGGAAGCGGTCTTCGACACCGCCGACACCCTGACCGCCGCCCTGGCGGCCCTGGCCGGCCTTGTCTCGACCACCTCCTTCGATGCCGAGCGCCTGAGCGCGTCGGTCGGCACGGCCAGCGCCGCCACCGATCTTGCCGAGTGGCTCGTCGCCGCCGGCGTGCCATTCCGGGAGGCTCACCACGCGGTGGGGGCCCTGGTGGGCCGCCTGGGGGCCGAGGGCCGTGAGCTGACGAGCGCCACGACCGAGGACCTGGTGGCGGCCCACCCGGCGTTCAAGCCGTCGGCGCTCGAGCGCTTGGATCCCCGTCGCTGCGCCGAGGCCCGCCGCTCCCACGGCGGCACGGCGCCCGAGCGGATTGCCGAGCAGCTCGCCCGCATGAAGTCGATCCTCGACGAGCAGGAGGCCGTCCTGTCGGGCGGGGGGCGGGGACCCGCCGAACTTGGGTGAAACACGCCTGAACGCACCAGCATTCTCATTCGCGGGAGTGGACTCTGACGTAGGGTCCCATGCTGATCTTTGAGTAAAAACCGTCGCTATACACCGGTTTGTACTCAAAGTTCGGTCATCGACGTCGGCTGGACCGCCCCCATCTCGACCCGCTGCCATTTCATCCCTCATGTGTGGCCGCCCGGGCATATGCACGTTGAGCCAAAACCACTCAACCCCTCGCAGCGATATGTCTTACGAATCAAGCATCCAGCCCGATGCGACCGGTACCAGCGGCGTCGTGATTGAATGATAACACATCTCAACGCAGTATAAAGTAAGAGTGACAGGCTAAACGTGCCTCAGTGCGTTCCAGCGGGGCTACCTGAGGGCCCTTGCTCTGGCAAGGGTGCGAGGCCGAGGCGCATGGCGAGCCTCGGCAAGGACCGCCTCCACGAAGGCCACGGCGCTCGTCGATTCGCGGCGACCACTCCCGCGACCGCCGAGGGACACCGGCTCCAGGATGACGTTGGGCAGGTTCAGGACGCTGGTGGCCCGGCCCAGCAGCACCATGGCAACGGCGAACCAGGGACAAGGACCGGGATGCCAAAGGAGGTGCCATCCACGAGCGCCATGCTGCAGGTCAGCACCCCCCATCGCCGGGGCAGGCCCGTCGCGCACGCTGGCGGAGGCGGCGCCGGCGAGGTGACCGAGGCCTTCCGAACTTTTGAGCCAACGTGGCTTTCCACCCTGAGGCAGGTCTGCCTCGAACCCTGGCCGTCGCTCACTCTGAGTGGGCAGTCCATGAGCCTCGGAGGAGTCGAGAGTCTGCTTCGTCCGATTTCCCGTATCCGGCCCGACATTCTTTGAGTACGATTCGTTGTAGAACAGCGGTTTGTACTCAAAGAATGTCCGGGGGCACCTCGTCTGGGTAAGGCCCGTCACTGAGTGTGGTGGCAGCACAGCATTGTCATCAGTTCGTCCATGGTGCGGGCGACCCGGATTCTCTGCGGGGCGAGCGCGGCTTGGGCATTGGGGGAATATCGGGGCGCTTAGACGATCACGGACTTGCCTCCGGGGTTGAGCCTCCTGTCCGTCGCGAGATCGATGGCCTGGGTCATTTTCTCTTTTTCACTGGTTGTCACCTCGACGATTGCCCGCTGCGTCTCGAAGTCTATTTCGCCGATCTCCTTGCCGAACCTGTCGAACACCTTCCTCGCGAAGGCGGACACCTGTACGCCTCGGATCCGCACATTCTGCGCCACTTCGGCCTGGAACCGGAGGCCCTCCGGGCCCTTGGCCAAGGCCCCTGGATGCTCGCCTTCACCCACAGGTTCTCCTCGCGGGGGAGGGGGCCCTCGTCGCCGGGGTCGACGGTGTTGCCCTTCCCCGGGCCCCGGTCGGACACGCCGACCAGGGGGACGGGTTGGAACACCGAGACCGGAACCCCGTCGACCTCGATGGTCACTTCCACGTACACGATGCACTCGGTGTCGAGCGGGATCATGCCGTGATTCCAGAAGAAGCTTGAAGCCTCCTGCGGGAAGAGCCCACACGGATTGATCACCGGAACAGGGAGTTGCGGGGGCCGCGGCAGCGAGGCCTTCGCCTGCTTCCCAACCTCGGTGACGGCGGAGACAGCGGTGGCCAGCCTCCGCCTGGCACGGCGCTGGGCGGCAGCCGCCTGATCCCGTGCCTGAGCGAACAGAAGTTGGGCCCGGCGGACTTCTTCGGATCCGGCGACGATCGTCCCGGGGCCGGCAGGCGTTCCAGGAGCGCCTTCGCCCTGGCCCAGATGCTTTGGGCATCGTCCAGGCTCGCGGACAGATCGCGGCGATCAATGCCTCGTCGGGCGGCATGGCGGTGGTGGCGGTCGGCCTCGCATGCCGGCCGTCCAGCGTCGCGGTCGTGAGCCCGGGCCACCTGCTGGTGTGCTGCGACCAGGTGATCGAGGAGGTCCTCCTGGCGTCGTCCGGCCTGCAGCCGAACGGGCCGCTGCTCCAGAGCATCGGCTTCATCCCGTTCGACTGGATCACCCCGGGAGGGTTGGGCGACACGACGGCGCACGACCCGAACTACTTCTACCAGGTCAGCAAGGTGCCCTTCGGGGGGACGCTCCCGGTCATGGTCAACTTCCTCCGCGCAGGCCTCGACGGGGCGAGCTACTACCAGGTCAGGGTGGACGGCAACCTCCGCACCGACCAGTTCCACACCGCGAAGTGGGAAGGGACGAAGTACGCGCCGGCCACCTTCGGGACGCAGGCGGTGAACGGCAATCCCGGCTTCTACCCGGTGCCGTCCGTCTCGGACCTGATGCTGTACATGCAGCCACTGCCGGGCTGCTACCTGGACTCGACGAACCTGACGAGCGCCCAGTTGCACACCATCACCGTTGACTTCTTCGACGTCAACGGCGCCCCCAAGGAGTCCGCGACGCCGCTCAAGATCTTCGTCGACAACAATCCCTGCTCGGTGTCGTTGTCCATGGCGGCGATCGGGAGCAACTCGGCGACGACGGGGTGTGGGTACCTGCAGTACAACCCGGCGAACAAGCTCACCGACCACGTCACCATCGCCTACGCAGCGGGACATCCCGAAGGGTTCGCCACCTGGGCGTTCTCGCTGACGAAGGCAGGGAGCCAGATCTCCGGAGTCGGCGGGGCCGTCCCCTCCGGGGCGCAGTTCGACGACACCGTGTCCAATCTCCTCGGCAACTGCACCGTCGCGGCCTTCGCCGCCGGTGTCTACGTGTGGGCCACGGCGAACACCGGCTGGGGGCGCTGCAGCCAGTACGACCGGTCCGCCGGGGAGGCATTCGCTCTGGCGCCGTAAGGACGGGGCCGCTGCTGTCTGCTGGAGTCGGGGGGCGCCATCCGTGGTGCCCCCCGGCGCGTCCGCGCCCTGGGAGTGGTGGGTACCATTTGGAGGCATGTCCCGGACCAACTTGGCTGTTGCCGCCGCCCTCCACGAGCTTGCAGATCTGCTCGAGATCAACGGGGGGGACCGTTTCCGGACGCTCGCCTACCGCAGGGCGGGGGATGCCGTCCGCGGTCTGGGCCGGGACGTGGCGTCGATGACGGACGCGGAGCTCGCCGGCGTGCACGGCCTCGGCAAGGCGACCGCCGGCAAGGTGCGGGAGCTTGTGGCAACCGGGTCGATGCAAGTGCTCGAGGATCTGCGGGCGAAGTACCCGACAGGCGTCCTGGAGATGACGAGGGTCTCGGGCCTGGGGCCGAAGAAAGCGGTGGCGCTGCATGCCGCTCTCGGTGTCGAGACCCTCGAAGAACTGGAGGAGGCGCTCCGGGCGGGGCGGCTCCGGGACGTCAAGGGGTTCGGGGCGAGGACGGAGGAGAACCTGCTCCGGGCGCTGGAGCGCCACCGGATGCAAGGTGGAGAGGAGCGGCGCATCCTCCTCGGGGAGGCGCTCGCGGTGGCCGAGGAGATGCTAGAGGGTGTCCGGACGCTGCCCGGCATCGAGCGCGCGTCCTACGCCGGCAGCCTGCGGCGCATGCGGGACACGATCGGTGACCTCGACCTGCTGGTCTCCAGCGCCCGCCCGCAGGAGGCCGTGGAGGCGTTCGGTGCTTTGCCGAACGTCGGTCGGGTGCTGGGGAGGGGGCCGACCAAGACCGGTGTGCTCACCCGCAGCGGCCTGCAGATCGACCTCCGGGTCGTCGCCCCCGGCGAGTTCGGGTCGGCGCTTCAGTACTTCACCGGATCGAAGGCCCACAACGTCAAGGTCCGGGAGCATGCGGTACGTATGGGCCTGAAGCTGTCGGAGTACGGGCTGTTCCGGGCGGGGGAACGCATCGCCGGCGCCACCGAGGAGGAGGTCTACGAGGCCCTCGGCATGCAGACGCCGCCGGCGCCGATGCGGGAGGACCGGGGCGAGGTCGAGCTGGCGCTGCGAGGGGCGCTGCCGGCCCTCGTCGAGCTCGCCGATCTCCGTGGGGACCTGCAGAGCCACTCCGTCTATTCGGATGGCCGGCGGACGATCCGGGAGATGGCCCTGGCTGCGGCCGCCAAGGGCTACGAGTACTTCGCCGTCACCGACCACGGCCGCAACCTGCCGGTGGTGCGGAACCTCTCGCTCGACGACATCGTCCGGCAGCGGGTCGAGATCAAGGCCCTGAACGAGGAGCTGGCGGGGCGCATCGTCGTCCTGCACGGACTCGAGGCGAACATCGGCATGGAGGGGGAGCTTGACTACCCCGACGAGATCATGGCCGGCTTCGACATCGTCGTGGCGAGCCTGCACCACCAGCTCCGCGGGGACCGGGCTGCCATGACCCGTCGGGTGCTGCGGGCCATCGAGCACCCGCATGTCCACGTCCTGGGCCATCCAACCGGGAGGATGCTGCCGAGGCGGCCGGCCAGCGACCTCGACATGGAGGCGGTCTGCCGGGCCGCCCTCGCCCACGGTGTGGCCCTCGAGATCAACGCCAACCCCCGCCGGCTCGACCTGAAGGACGACCACGCCTTCCTCGCCCGGGAGATGGGGTGCCTGTTCGCCATCTCGACCGACGCCCACTCGCCGCGGGAGCTCGACCTCATGCGCTTCGGGGTTGCGACGGCGCAGCGAGGCTGGGTCGAGAGCAGGGACGTCGTCAACACCTGGCTCCTGGACAAGCTCCGGCGGTTCCTGGCCAAGTCGCCGGTGGACCGGTGAGGCCGCTCGGGCGAGCATTCTACGCCCGGGATGCGCTCGCCGTTGCCCCCCTGCTCCTCGGGCGGACGCTGGTGTCCGAGTCCGACGCCGGCACCGTGACCGGGCGTATCGTCGAGGTGGAGGCGTACTGCGGCTTCAGTGATCCGGCGAGTCACGCCTACCGGGGGCCGACCCGCCGCAACGCCGTGATGTTCGGGCCCCCGGGACACTTGTACGTCTACTTCACGTACGGGATGCACTTCTGCGCCAATGCGGTCTGTGAGGCGGTCGGGAGCCCGGGGGCGGTCCTGCTGCGGGCGGTCGAGCCGCTGTCGGGGATTGACGTCATGGCCGAGCGGCGAGGTCTGGCCTCGGTGGGCCTCCTGGCCCGGGGCCCGGCCCGGCTGGCGCAGGCGTTCGGGATCGACAGGGCGCTCGACGGCTGCGACCTCGTGGGGGGTCCCGTGTGGATCGGGGGCCGGCAGGTGCTGTGCGGGGCCGTGCTGGCCTCGCCCCGCGTCGGCATCACGAAGGCGGTCGGCGAACCGTGGCGCTTCGCCGAGGAGGGGCCCTGGGCGAGCCGGCGCCAACCCGCTAGAATTCCCGTCGGGATGGACGAATGACCCAGAACCGTACCGAGACGATCCAGGCCGGCGACGGTGGGGAGTTCGCCGGTCACCTTGTCCTTCCCGACTCCGGCTCGGGCCCCGGCCTGCTCGTCATCCAGGAGATCTTCGGGCTGAGCCCCTACATCCTGGATGTGTGCGCCCGGGTGGCCGCGCTCGGTTACGTCGCCCTGGCCCCCGACCTGTACTGGCGGATCGAGCCCGGCGTCGCCATCGACGAACAGGACCCCGACGCCCTGCAGCGGGGTTTCTCCTACATGGGTCGCCTGGACTTCGAGAAGGCCGTGGACGACGCGGTGGCATCCCTGGCGCATCTGGAGAGCCTGCCGGAAGTCGCCGGCGGCCGGGTGGGCGTGATGGGGTTCTGCCTCGGCGGTGGTATCAGCTACCGCGTGGCTGCGGCGGCCGATCCCGACTGCGCCATCTCCTACTACGGCTCCGCGGTGCCCGACTCGCTGGGGCTTGCCGGCGACATCGAGTGCCCCATCCTGTTCCACTTCGGGCTGGCGGACCAGTACCTGACCCTGGACAAGCAGGAGGCCGTGCGGGCAGCCTTCGGCGGCAGGCCGGAGGCGGAGTTCCACGAGCATCCCGGGGCCAACCACGCCTTCGACAACCACAACGCGGCGTTGTTCCACCACCCCGAGGCATCGGCCAGGGCCTGGGAGCAGACCCGGGCGTTCCTGCGGGAGAAGCTCCCCGTCTGAGGGCCGCTCGCCCACGGGCCGCGGCCATTGGCGAGCTGGGCGGAAAAACAAGCGTTTTCCGTAAGAAAGTCCGCCCAGTTCGCTGGCTGGCTCGCCTCAGAGGATGTCGTAGGCGAGGCGGAACCTGTGCGCTACCCGCTGCGGGTGATTGCCGTTCCCGTCCGGGCGTCCACGAGGATCTGGACCACCGTGGGGTCCTGCGGCGCCTTGCCCGCCGTGACATTGACGATCCAGACCAGGCGTGGAGGGCCGGCGGGCGGTCCGAGGACGTCGAGCTCCGGCGGGCCCGTCACGGAGCCTCCGACGCCCGCTGCCGTAGCTCCGGCGGCGGCCGCCCCCACCACGAGGGTGGTGTCAACGTTGCCCACGACGGTGGGGTTGTAGGCGAACTCGGCAGGCCGGCCCGCCTCGTCGACCGAGACCGTGACCAGCATGGGGAGCCAGGCGGAGCCTCGGCGTTCCCGCCACGTCGCCGTGAAGAGGCGCTCGGCTCCGTGGTCCAGTCGGGCGGACTGGTAGAGGGTCAGCTGGCCGAAGGTCCTGACTTTGGCTGCGGCAAAGGTCTGGGCCTGCTGCAGCAAGGCGGCATCGGTCAGTCCCGACTGCGGCGGACCCGGGCGGGTCGTGAACACCCCGGTCACGACCGGGGCCCCTGCGTCGAAGGCCTCCTGCCCGATGCTCGTCAGGGGCCGCCCATCGGTTCCGTTGAACGTAGGTTTCAGGGTGAAGCACGCCCGGAGCACGACGAGCTTCGATCTGCCGATCTGTGGGCCGGTGGCCCAGCTGGCGTCCACCTGGGATGAGCCGATACCGGGAAAGCAGTTGTCGTCGCCTGCGTGGCCCATGTCATTGGGGCCGGCCAGGTAGGTGCCACCGGCGTCGCCCCCGGGCATGAGGATCGAGGCGCCGGTGGCCTCGTTCACGTCGACGATCTTCGTGCCGCTGCTGTCCCATTCGCCGGGGCAGTGCTTGCGCTGTGGCCGATTGCGTAGAAGACGGTGTCCGCGCCTGCGGAGGCCCCGGCGTCGGCGGCGCTCCCATTCGTGTGGGCAGCGGCGGCGAACCCGGTGGCCCGGAGGGCGACTGGTTGAGCGGGCTTCGGTCGGTCCAGGAGGCAGCCCCATCGGCCGTCACCCAGACGCCGCTCCCGGTCACCCAGCAGGCCGGGGCCTGCCCGCAGTCGACGTTGTCGACCGTACCGGGGGTGCCGGCGGGGGAGCGCAGGGTCGGGACAGTCCGCGCTGCCCACGTTGTGCCGGCGTCGGTCGTGGCGATCACCGAGCTGTGCTACGCCTTGTCGGCCCCGACCGCCAGGCACGCCGCGGCGGCGCAACTCACCGAGTCCAGCGGTCCCGTGCCGGGCGGCACGGGCCGGAGGGCCCAGGCCACGCCGTCCGACGTCGAAGCCACGACCCCCGCACCGGCGGCGTCCTCACCGACGGCCAGGCACTGCCGGTCGCCGGTGCAGGTGACGCCGAAGAGATCCGAGGTCCCGCCGACCTGGGCGGTGCTCCATCGTTGCCGGTCGGCCGACCACACGACGACGCCGGCGGTGGCGGTCGTCCCACCCGTCGGGGTGCTCGCCCCGACCGCGTAGCACGCGCCGCTTGGGCGGCAGTCGACGCTTGCCAAGCTCCCGATGCCGGCCGGTAGCGAGCCGGCTGGACGGCGCCGGCGGCCGGAAGGGGTCCCGGCAGGGTCGTGGCGACGACGGCGACAAGCTACACAACCCAGGCGGCGGCGACTCCGGGCCGTGGGCGGGTCATTGTGGGACGATCCTTTCACGGTCGATGCGATGATGGGGGCGAGATGGTCCCGTTCGACGATCAGCTGAGGATCCTGCGTGCCGGGGCGGCCGAGGTGATTCCCGACGCCGAGTTCGACCTCCGCCTCCAGGAGTCGGTCGAGACCGGGCGACCCCTGCGGGTCAAGCTCGGCCTGGACCCGACGGCGGGCCACGTGACGCTGGGCTGGACGGTGGTACTGCGCAAGCTGCGCCAGTTCCAGGACCTGGGCCACACCGCGGTGCTGATCATCGGAGACTTCACAGCCCAGGTCGGGGACCCCTCCGGCAAGTCGGAGACCCGGAAGCCACAGCCGGCCGAGGCGGTGCGGGGCTTCGCCGAGGCGCTCCTCGACCAGTTCCGGCTCGTCCTCGACACCGACCACCTCGAGATCCGCTACAACTCCGAGTGGCTGTCATCGATGGACATGCAGCGGATCCTCCAGGTCATCTCCCACTACACCGTGGCCAGGATGCTGGAGCGGGACGACTTCGCCAAGCGGTACGCGTCGGGGTCGCCGATCTCGATCGTCGAGTTCCTCTACCCGCTCATGCAGGGCTACGACTCGGTGCAGGTGGCGGCCGACGTCGAGTTGGGTGGGACGGACCAGACGTTCAACCTCCTGGTCGGTCGGGACCTGCAGGAGCGCATGGGTGGCCAGCGGCCCCAGATCGCCCTCACGCTACCCCTGCTCGAGGGGACCGACGGCGTCCAGAAGATGAGCCAGTCCCTAGGCAACTACATAGGGATCACCGAGGCCCCCGACGACATGTTCGGCAAGCTGATGAGCATCCCGGACGCCCTCATGCTCAAGTATTTCCGCCTTGCGACCGACCTCTCGCCGTGGCAGGTGGATGAGATCGAGGAGGCGCTCACCCTCGGGGAGTTGCATCCGGCCGAGGCGAAGCGGCGGCTGGGCTGCGAGATCGTGCGGATCTACCACGGCGAGGCGGCGGCGGACGGAGCCAGGCATCACTTCGACCGGGTGCACCGGGACCGGCGGATGCCGGCGGCGGCCGAGATTCCTGAGCGCAAGATCCCACCCGACTGCGTCAACGCCGAGGGAGTTGCCTGGCTGCCAAAGCTGCTGGTGGCGGTCGGGCTGGCGAAGTCCAACGCCGAGGCGCGTCGGTTGATCGGCCAGCGGGGCGTCCGGCTGGACGGCGAGCCGGTGGTGGGGGAGGAACTGCCGCTGGGTACGCTTGAGGGGCGAGTACTGCAGGTGGGTCGGCGGAATTTCGTCCGGGTGGTCTGAGTTAGCCCAGGCGGGAGCGCCTTTCTCTTCGCGTGGTTGACAGGGGCGCCGTCCGGATGTAATTTGGCGAAGCCCACGGGCGCATGCCCACATGGGTGAACACCTCGGAAAACTGCACAGAGGGGCTCCGAAAGACCAGAACCTTCCTACGAGACCGCAGGATCGCTCTGGCCGCTGGCTTGGAAGCCGGCGGTTTTTTTGGGCCCAGACTCGGTCGGGTCGGAGTGGGTCAGGCCGGGTTAGCAGTACCACTGAGGTGGGTGCTCCTTGAGAACTAAACAGCGTGTTCGAGAAGAAAGCCAATGCTTCGCGAACCCAATTCCCGCGAGCGCAAGCTCGTGAGTTTGGCAGTAGCGGCAAAATCCAAAATCCGCACAACCGCAGTCGGAAACTTTTTCGGCCGCGTTTGGTCGGAGCCTGGGGTATCGGTATGCGAACTTGTTCGCAGGCCGACCCCTGACTCTTCAAAATGACAACGAGGTGCTCCTCTCACGGAGCAGCTCGAAGATCACTACGGAGAGTTTGATCCTGGCTCAGGACGAACGCTGGCGGCGCGCTTAACACATGCAAGTCGAGCGATCGGCTGAGGGGGTAACCCCTCGGTACGGAGCGGCGAACGGGTGAGTAACACGTGAGGAACCTGCCCCGGGCACCGGGATAACGGCGGGAAACCGCCGCTAACACCGGATAATCTCCTTCAACCGCATGGCGGAAGGAGAAAAAGCCTGCTGGCCCGGGATGGTCTCGCGGCCCATCAGCTTGTTGGCGGGGTAACGGCCCACCAAGGCAGCGACGGGTAGCTGGTGTGAGAGCATGACCAGCCACACTGGGACTGAGACACGGCCCAGACTCCTACGGGAGGCAGCAGTGGGGAATCTTGCGCAATGGGCGAAAGCCTGACGCAGCGACGCCGCGTGAGGGATGAAGGCCTTCGGGTTGTAAACCTCTTTCAGCGGGGACGAAGCGAAAGTGACGGTACCCGCAGAAGAAGCCCCGGCCAACTACGTGCCAGCAGCCGCGGTAATACGTAGGGGGCTAGCGTTGTCCGGATTTATTGGGCGTAAAGAGCTCGTAGGCTGCTTCG
>Ga0137390_10001588_pt1 | contig 17309 bp, 14 predicted proteins | sample 15con2h24AmetaG_FD_104937 | JGI IMG/M metagenome (GOLD analysis project Ga0137390, IMG submission 104937) | Vadose zone soil microbial communities from Angelo Coast Range Reserve, California, USA - 15con2h2.4A metaG | ecosystem: Environmental > Terrestrial > Soil > Vadose zone > Saprolite... | reverse complement strand
TGCGTGGGTGCGGTCTGTTGGAGTTAACGGAATTGGGGTGGTGTTTCCGCCGAAGACGGCAGCCCCTCCAGGCGTTGCGCAGATCTGTTCAGTCCCGGTTGGAAAGTTGATATCGAGCGAGCCCTTGCCCCACACCAACTCAAAGAGAGGCCGATACACAGCGTGCGCAAGTCGGAATGCAACGCAAGCAGTATCAGGGAAGCCCATCTCTTGAGTATCAACGGGAGGACCCTGAGCCTGTTCGGCGTCGGGAATCCTTAACTGAAATCCGGTCGCGCGTGAATCCCAGAAGTTTCCGCCAAAGAAAAGTTGCTGTTCTTGGTTGTACTGGAGTGCCGGAAAGAACGGTGCATACGGGTGTCGCTGCGGTGTGCGCTTACCAGCCCGAAAGTGAACCGTTCCGGGATACGCGATCATCGTCAGATTAACTGAGGGGATCGGCCCGTTAAAGCCTGCGTATGGCATATGGCAAGACATGCAGGCTTGATTTCTGCCGGGTGACATGTTCCTGTCAAAATTCATAAGCTCGCCGAGTGTTTCCATTGCTGCAGTTCCAGTATTCTGAAGCCTCGGCGGCTGACCTGTCACAATCGGGGGCTTTAAGGCGTGCCACTGCGCAAGCGCTCGGCTTTCGACGAAATCCACCTCGCGCACGACCCTGAGTATCTCCGAATTCAAATTGGGCGGTAGAATCCCGGGTGGGTACGGGTTGTAGACCGACGCTGGAAGCGCGGCTTCATTCTGGGCCGACACCGTTCGTGGAGCCAGCGACAAACACAGTGCGGCTACACAAAGTAAAACGACCGCTACTAGAGTCAATGTTCGTCGATTCATACATAACTCCTTTCGGAAGTTGTCGTTCGGTGATGTTACGTCGTCAAGGGGGCAAGAATGCTGGCTTTATGCATCGCCGCGCCCAGCGACAGATGACCAATGCGTGGTGGCCTGGACTCTAAATTTGCCATGTGATGTCGTGCGCGCCGCCCATAGCACCAGAGTTGTCCGGCGCACGGGTGTTTCCTCTTTTTTTCTTAATGTTGGATATCCGTGAAGAGAGTGGTCGAGACCTTAACGAGCGTCCCGATAACAGAATCACCCCGAAGACACCTTAGACGGTGTGGCGATTAACTTGACATCGGCTAACGCACACCCGAGGGAAGAAACAGGCGGAGTCTAGTCGAAAATATTGGCCTCGAACAATACCGTCGTTACCCGATAACTCGATTGGTAATAACGCCAACGTTACGAGCTGAGGACTGACGCCTCGCCTTGCCACGGCACCGGGTCGCCGTGAAATGCCGAAGCCGCTCACGTGAAAACTTCTTGTGGCCACCACAACCTCGCCGCGCTGGTCAAGGCCAACTAGATGAAAGACTGTCTTGCCCAGATCAATAGCGAATTTTCCTCATCGCTGGCTGCTCCTCTTTTTTAGGAAGGACACTAGATTGGCATAAAGCCAGAAGGAGGAGAATAGCTAAGGTCCTGCGGATCACCAGTGAAATGGAGGTGGCTGAAAAGAATTGCCAACTAATCTAAAATTAGAACATGCGGGCGGTGGCGATAAAAAAGAGTAGCCGCGAGAAAGCATTAGGCTTCCAAGAGATGGGAACACTCAGGTGTGACGGTTGCGGCGAGGAGTTCTTCATCGGCCACGACCCACAATCGGTAGATAAGCGGGTTGTAGAACGGCAGGCAAAGTGGCTTGAAAAAGTTTTGGCGGAAGAGCACGAGCGTGATAGGAAGCACTCCGACCGAATTGAGCTACCGGACTAGCTGCCGGGGCTGAAGTCCGGGCTGCCGCACGATGATCGCTACTTCAGGGCTGAATGAGCGTGACGGTGGACTGCTTGCCAACTCGTTGTTGCGGTATCGCCCCGACAGGCCATAACGCTCACAAACTCGTCAATGAGTGAGATGGCGATTTTGCGCTGACAGCCGTCAGATCACCGGGATTTGTGTCCCGGAGCCCGCCTATTTCAGCTTCACGAAGAGCAAAACGAAGATCGCCCACACTCCAACTGTGACTGGAAACTGCACCAAGGCTGCATCGCGCAACGATCCTCCTCTGGGTAGTGCATACGTAAGCAACATCATAGCCAGAGCGGTGAGCACGCCTAAGACCAGTTTGCTTTTTCCACTCATGAAGTGACCTCACTTTTCCTTTTGCCCGGACCTATCTTCTCGCAGCCGGGGGAGTATACCGCCTCAGAAGGCACCTGAACAAGCTGCTGCCGATAGTTGATGTATACAGCCCATAGCACTCACAACGCGTTCGAAGCCCCAAAGTCAGGAATGCTCCAGCTCTAGATATTCCGGTTCCACCCAAAACCGTGGTAGTATCTTCACCCATTTTCGAAATCTGAAGATGAATCGATTCGCAAGAGAAGTTGAAAATGAAGTACATCCTGAATATGCCCGCCTGAATTTTTGGTATGAGTCAGCGAGTGGAGCGCGCTGCAGTAGTAGTCGCAGCTGCCTTCGTGTTTATTGTGTCGACGACGCCTTCGCTGCAAGCTCAGACCTAATTCCATCCTGTACAACTTCACCGGTGGGGCCGACGGAGGCGTCGCGACAGGGGATTGACTCAGGATGCCGCAGGAATTCAGGACCTCCCGATTAGTGTTGTAATCAGATGGGATGTGGGCGATTTTACGACAATCAATCACCCTGATAGGTTGTGGCGGGCCACATCCCTAAGCAAATGCAGACAGAGCAGGGGGCAGAGAAGCGGAGAAAAGGCATGAGGTTTGGGTGCCCGCGAAGTGACTTGCCTTGGCCTTCCTGCCCGTGCAACATAAGAAAATATGCGCGCTCGGATATTTTCGATCTTGGTTCTCTGTCTGTTTGGGTGCTTCGCCATTCGTGCCCTGGCGCAAGAACAATCGGACGCGGCGAACATTCGTGCCCTGGAATCGAAATGGATGGATGCGTATAGGCAACGGCAAATCGCCACGCTATCGTCGCTGCTGGCAGAGGACTACGTCATCACTATTGAGGATGGCAGCACGTACGGTAAGGTTGGCTTCATTAGCTATAACGCAGGATCGTTGCACGTGGATATCGCCGAAATGTCGGATCTCAATATTCGCATGCACGGGAACACAGCGGTAGTGACGGGGTCCTATCACGAACGAGGCGAGTCCCGCGGAAAAACCTACGACTATCACGACCGGCTAACCGATGTTTGGATGAAGATCGGCAGAGAATGGCAGCTCATTGCGTCGCACTATAGCTTGCCGGTGAGCCTCTAGAGGGGGGCCTGCGTTTACGAGATAGCGCGGCCCTAGAATCCCTTGGCCGAATCCAGAAGAATAGTCACCGGCCCTTCATTCACCAGTTCCACTTCCATCATTTCCTGAAAGCGTCCAGTTTCGCAAATCAGACCTGCGCGGCGAATCTGCTCTACAAAAAATTCATACAGCGCCCGCGCTTTCTCCGGTGGAGCTGCTGCATCGAACGAGGGCCGCTTGCCCCGGCGCACGTCGCCATAAAGCGTGAACTGCGACACCGCCAGCACGCTGCCTCCGGCCTCTTGAACGCTGCGATTCATCTTTCCCTGCTCGTCCTCAAACACTCGCAGGCCACAGATCTTTTCGGCCAGATAGGTGGCGTCTGCCTCAGTATCGGACTGCCCCACGCCCAGCAGCACCAGCAATCCGGGCCCAATTTTCCCCGTGATCTCCCCGTGGACACTCACCTGGGCGCGGCTCACGCGCTGGACGACGGCACGCATCTGGTTTGACCGCCGCAAGCAGGCGCGGTTAGGATGCTGAAGGTATACCACGGACGCGCATTTGCTGTGAGCGGGTGTAGTGGTTCAGTTTGATTGTCATCCTGAGCAAGCGTTTTTTGCGCAGTGAAGGATCTAGGCGAGCCGCGCGAAGCGTCGCGTTTTTTGCGACGCAACAATCGCGCGTTTGGCTCGCTTCCATCTCAAACTGAGCCACTGGGTGCTTTCTTTACAGCAATTTATCGGGACCATTTACACTACCCAGTCGCCTTTTTTCCAAAGCAGCGGCACGTGAAAGTGGCGAAATCGCAGGTGGGCCCAGGCATGGGCCAGTCAGAAAAGCTGAAAGGCCATATCCGCATCCAGAGCATCGAATTTCAAATCTAACCGAGGCAAGCGAGGAAAAACATGGCAGCCGTTGATGAGAAGGTAAAGCAGATTATCGTGGAGCAGTTAGGCGTGGATGAGGGCGAAGTGACGTCCAGTGCTTCGTTCGTAGACGATCTGGGGGCGGATTCGCTGGACACGGTCGAACTCGTCATGGCTTTTGAAGAAGCTTTCGACATCGAGATTCCCGACGAGGATGCGGAAAAGATTCGCACCGTTCAGGACGCCGTCGATTACATCTCCAAGCACTCGAAAGGCGGGAAGTAACTTTGGGACGCAGGGTCGTTGTTACGGGCCTCGGTTTGATCTGCGCCGTGGGCAATACCACCGGAGACGTGTGGAAGGCCCTGCTGGCCGGCAAGAGCGGCGTAGCTCGCATTGCCAGCTTTGATGCCAGCAAGTTTGCCTGCCAGATTGCGGCTGAGGTCAAGGACTTCGACCCGTTGAACTTCATCGAGAAAAAAGAGGTGAAAAAAATGGGTCGCTTCATCCACCTGGCCATCGCCGCCTCGGATGAAGCGATGAAAATGTCGATGCTGAAAATAACGCCGGAGAACAGTGAGCGCGTCGGCGTCCACATCGGGTCCGGCATCGGCGGCTTCGATATCATCGAACGCGAGCACACCGCGCTGATGGAAGGCGGGCCCCGCAAGATCTCCCCGTTTTTTATTCCCGCCGCCATCATCAACCTCGCGGCCGGCCACGTGTCCATGCGATTTGGCGCCCGCGGACCGAATGAAGCCACTGCCACTGCTTGCACCACGAGCGCTCATTCCATCGGTGATTCTTTTCGCATCATCCAGCACAATGACGCTGACGTGATGATCGCCGGCGGCTCCGAAGCGGCCATTACCCCGATGGGGGTCGGGGGCTTTGCCGCCATGCGCGCGCTTTCCACGCGCAATGACGAGCCCGAGAGAGCCAGCCGCCCCTGGGACAAAGATCGAGATGGCTTCGTCATCGGTGAAGGCGCGGGCATCCTGATCCTCGAGGAGCTCGAGTACGCCCGCAAGCGTGGCGCTCCCATCCTCGCCGAGATCGCCGGATACGGCATGAGCGGCGATGCTTACCACATGACTCAGCCCGCGCCTGAGCATGAAGGCGGTTTCCGCGTAATGCGCAACGCTGTGCGCGATGCCGGCATCACTCCAGACCAGATCGGCTACGTGAACGCCCACGGCACCTCGACTCCCATCGGTGACACGCTCGAGGCTCACGCCATCCGCAATTTCTTCGGGCAGCACAAACTCGCGGTGAGTTCGACCAAGTCCATGACCGGACATCTGCTCGGCGGGGCGGGCGGATTGGAAGCCGGCATCACGGTGCTCGCCCTCCGCCATCAAATTCTCCCCCCAACGGCCAACCTGGAGAATCAGGACCCGGACACGGACGGAATGGATTTTGTCCCCAACCAGTCGCGCAAGGCTGCGCTCGAATATGCCATGTCGAACTCTTTCGGCTTCGGCGGCACCAACGGCGCCCTGCTATTTCGGCGCTGGCTGGAGTAAGTATTTTCCGTTCGCGGCGCCATTTTTGTTGGATTTCCGTGTTTTTTCTGGCGCGCTCCCCGCCTGCTTCCTAACGTAAGTTACTAAATTCTTAGGAGATCCCACGCCAGTGCAGCCGGGGTAACGACACTTTGGTACTTCGTCCCTTGGTCCTTTGTGCCTTTCCAACCGTCGTGCCGCAAGCCAGAATAGGGTTTCACGGTTGGACCTGTTCTGCCCATGGAAAAAACCTTCGCCCCCATTCTCACTCCTGCCTCTCCCGCAAAGAAGGCGGTCGCTCGCGCCGCCCTCGTTGACCTGAAAGATTCCGCCCGTACCTTGCTGGCGGAATGTTTCCGTCAGTTCGGCATTGAGACGGTGGTGATGTCCGCCAACGCCGTCGAGCGGATGCGCAAGGAAAAATTTGAGGCCTGCGTGCTGAATCTGGGTAACGGCGCCGAAACAGTGATGGAAGCCGCGCGCACCTCGCCCTCCAACAGCCGGTGCGTCATCTACGGCCTGGGAGGCAACGCCCAGGAAGCCATGCGTTATTCCAAGTACGGCATAAACGCGATGTTTCACGCCCCGCTGGAGCGTCCCGCCGCGCTGAAACTGGTGCGCGCCACCCACATGCTCGTGCTGCATGAATTCCGGCGCTACGTGCGCGTTCCCTTGATGACCGAAGTATCGATCGTTTGTTCTGACAAACGCCGATTAAGCGCCACAAGTCTTGAGATGAGTTCCGGTGGGATGTCTCTCAAGAGCGCCGAAGATCTGACGAGCGGCACCAACGTCGAAATTTCCTTTTCGCTGTTAACGTTGCCGCGCGTCTGGGTGCGCGGAGTAGTAACGTGGCGGAAACCAAAGTCCTTCGGAGTGCGCTTCGACGCCGCCGACGACCGCCGCCAAAGAGTCAAAGAATGGATCGACTCCTACCTCGAAAGTTAGAGGATGTAGCGAGACTCAGATTCGTGGAAAGATTCCGGCTCCCATCAGGGCATGGCTTCAGAGGCTGCGGAAAAACTCCGGTTTTGGGCGGGCGCAGCGGTTTTTGGGTGGCGCAGCGCTTTCAGCGCTGCGGATAAAGGACCCTAGTTAAGCGAGGGCTTCAGCTCCCGAGGTTCCCGCCTCGGATTCGTATCAGGGCACGACTTCAGTCGTGCCGTAGTGCGCTGAAATGCGGTCGGCTTCAGCCGCTGAGGTCAGCTCGCAACGAAAAGACTCCGGTCTTGATTTTGCTTTGAAGGGCGCGGCTTCAAGCCGCGCCGTAAGAGTCGCAAAATGTGTAGCGGCTTCAGCCGCTGAGGTCGAATTTCTTGTCAACGCTGTGCATTCCTGGTGTGTACTGCAACGCCGTTTGCCACCTGCTCTACTTTTCCCCGCGTTTACAATAGCCATCGTGACTGAAGTCAGCACTAGATCACCCGCCGCAGAAACGGCCACTAGCCCCCGCCGCTTCACCCTGCGCCAGAGAATCATCCTCCGCATGATCATCTGGGCCGGATACTGGGTGATCCGCCTGATCGGTCCCACTCTGCGCTTCAGCGTCTCTCGCGAAGAAGGCGCGCCGGAAACCGTAGAGCAACGCCCGCTCATCGCCTCGCTGTGGCACGCCTGCATCATCCCCTCGACTTACTTCTGCCGCCACCTCGGCATGCGCGTGATGAGCAGCAACAGTTACGACGGCGAATACATGGGCCGGATCATCCGCAAGTTCGGTTTCGTCCCGGTCAAAGGATCGAGCAGCCGGAACGCTGTCCGCGCCCTGCTCGGTTTGCGCCGCGCGCTCGACGACGGCTGGACCGTGGCTTTCACCCTCGACGGGCCGCGAGGACCGCGCTACAAGGTGAAGCCCGGCCCGGTGGCCCTGGCTCGCTCTTCCGGCGTGCCTCTGGCCATGTTGCACATGGCCGTCGACAAAGCATGGGTCCTCAACACCTGGGACCGCCTCATGATTCCGATGCCGTTCTCGCGAGTCCTGCTGCGCATCGGCAAGATGATTCACGTTCCCGCTGACGCCACCGACGAAGATGTCGAACGCTACCAGGCTGAATTGCAGGCCGCTCTCGATCGTGTGCGCGAGTTTGCCGAGGCCAACATAAACAAGGTCGGCTCCCCCGAATTCCCTTACTACAAACGCCAGACGTAAGCGCAAGAGCAAATGTGGGGACAGCCGCCCTCGGTTGTCCGGCCGAGCGAAGCTCGGTACCTGTTGACTGCGGCACGAACTAACCACGAAGGACACGAAGGGACACAAAGGAAATCCTCAGGGAATTCAAACCTTCGTGTGACTTCGTGTCCTTCGTGGTAATGAACTTAAGACCCTCCCCGAATTTGACTTCGCTGCCATCCGCCCGTTACATTCCTCGCACTGGATTTTTTCGTTCTTTCAAATGTCCTTCGGAATGCGCGTCTTTTGCCGCTCGGCGAAAGACTGGGAAGCGGGTGAAACTCCCGCGCTGCCGCGCAACTGTAAGCGAGGAAACTGCAGCCAGCCACCAGGAGAAAGCTTGGGAAGGCCGGTTGCACATGCCGGATGCTCATCACATCCTTACTCGCGAGCCAGGAGACCGGCGCAGACCGTCTGCCTTAACCCCTTTCGCGTGCAAAGGAGGATGGTATGCGTATACTTCGCGTCGTATTTTTCATATTCGCCCTCGTGGCAGCCGCTTCGGCCGCCGAACTAGAAATCAAAGTCAAAGTGGTCGACCCTCAATCCGCTGCCGTACCCGGCGCCCAGGTGTCGCTGCTCAGGAACAACGGAGCCGCCCTGCACGCCGCCACCTCTGCCGGAGATGGCACTGTTTCGTTTGAGAATGTGCCGGCCGGCGATTACCAGTTGCAGGTTCTCGCCCCCGGCTTCGCCCGCCTCACCATCAGCGTGACGGCTCCCCGCGCAGACTCGATTACAGCCCAACTCCAACTGGCCCCGGCGACTGAAGTCGTCGTTGTGACCGCCACGAGAACCCCCGTGCCCGCAGCCGAATCCGGAGCGAGTGTCGCCCTATTGGACGCTGCCCAGCTCCAGGTCATGCAACCAATTGACGCCTCCGATGCTCTACGCTTCCTGCCCGGAGCGGTGGTGGACACCTCCGGCCAGCGCGGTGGCCTGGCCTCATTGTTCGTGCGTGGTGGCGATTCCCGTTACAACAAGGTGCTGATCGACAGCGTGCCGGTGAACGACTCCGGTGGCACCATGGACTTCGGCCCTGTCCGCCTGACCGAAGTCTCGCGGATCGAATTCGCTCGCGGCGCTCAGAGCACGCTCTACGGTTCCGACGCCATGACCAGCGTGATCCAGACCTTCAGCACGACCGGGAACACGCACACTCCCGAATTACGCTTTGGGGCCGATGGCGGAAACTTCGATACCGCCCACGGTTTTGTGAGCCTCTCGGGCGCACGTGGTCGTGGGGACTTCAACCTTTTCGGCGATCAGTTCAATAGCGCCGGCAAAGGTCCGAACGACGACTATTCCAACTCTCTGCAGGGGGCCAATGTTGGCGTCCAGCTCAGCCCCAGCGCGCTGCTGCGCGTTCGCGCGCGCCACGCCAACAGCCACACCAGCGTGCAGGGCGAGTGGAATTTCAACAACCAGCCGCTGCTTCCCCCCGACGCGGATCAGCAGGCCCGCACCAACGACCTTTTGGGCAGCGCCGAATTAACCTTGAGCGGTCCATCGGGCTGGCAGCACCGCCTCGTCGCCTTTGAATACAACCACAGAAGATCAAACGAAGACACCGTGCCTGATCGCGGCTGCGATCCCACCAACTTTATCTTCCTCGATTGCCCCTTCCACGCCGTCGACCACTTCAACCGCGCGGGATTCGACTATCAGGGAGACTACGCCGAACGCACCTGGGCTCACACCACCCTCGGCTACGAGTTTGAAGACGAGAACGCCTTCGTTGGCGACCCCACCTTGCCGCCCGTCACGCACGGTCTGCGGCGGAATCATGCCCTCTACGCCCAGCAGGTGTTGCAGTTCAGCCGGTTGTCAGTGGTGGCCGGAGGCCGCTTCGTTCACAACGAAACCTTCGGCAACAAATTCGTGCCCCGCGTTGCGTTGAGTTACCTGGCGCTGCATGGCGGCCAATTCTTTTCCGGGACCAGGCTGCGCTTTTCCTACGCCACCGGAATCAAAGAGGCGCGCTTCGAAGAGTCGTTCGCCAGCGGTCCGGGAATCGTTCCCAATCCTCATCTGAAAGCGGAAGAAAACCGAGCCTTTGAGGCTGGCATAGAGCAGTCATTCTTGGCGGGAAAGTATTCCTTCTCCGCCATCTATTTCAACAACCTGTTTCGCAACCAGATTGATTTCGCCATTGTCGATCCAACGACATTCACGGGCCAGTACGAGAACATTGACAAGTCTTTCGCGCATGGAGCAGAAGTGGAATTCCACGGCCGCCCGTCCTCCCGGCTGTCGCTCGATGCTGCCTACAACTACGCATCCACTCAGATTCTCGAGCAGCCCTTTGCCTTCGACTCGCAGCACCAGCCGGGAAATCCCTTGCTGCGCCGTCCCAAACATTCAGGAAGCCTGTTGCTCTCCTACCTGGGCAGCCGCTGGGCAGCGAACGTGGGCGGCAGCTTCGTCGGACGTAGGCCGGATTCTGATTTCTTCGTCTTACCCACCCCGGTGGACCATGCCGCGGGCTACGCCCGAGTGGATCTCGGCGGATGGTACGCCTTCCATCCTCGGGTCACCGCGTACTTGAATATCGAGAACGTGCTGGACAAGAAATACAACGAAGTGGTCGGCTACCCCGCCCTGCCCATCAACTTCCGCGCAGGATTGCGCTTCAGAATAGGAGGGGAATAACCGATTTCGCAAGGTTGCTATAAGAGTGCCGAAAAAGCCCGTGTCGCCAACATGACTTCCAGCCGCGGAGCGGCGCCAGAATGCAGCCCACGGCGTAAGCCGTGGGTCAGGGTAAGGGTTGAGCAAGCCCCGAAAGGGGCGAAAGAGGGGTTCTGCTGATTCTAAAATCGCCCCTAACTGGCCTTCTCCGGCGATCCCATCATCGGCAGAGGCATCGACGAAGCCATCTTTGCCCCAAAATATTTCGCGCGGGCCAGCAGCAGCTTTTCGACTTCCCCTTGCTTCAGTGGTTGCTGTCGCCCAAGCAGGTGAGTGACCAGGGCAATCTGCGCGAAATGCTCCACCGTTTCCATCTTCATGTAGGCATGTTCCAGCGTTTCCGCGTACGCCACTACACCGTGGTTTGACATGAGGATGGCGTCGTACTGCGGAACAAAGGGCTCCAGTGTCTGCGCCAATTCCGACGTCCCCGGAGTGCCGTACCGCGCCAGCGGAATGCACCCCAGGCCGATCACGACTTCACAAACCAGGGGTTCGGTCAGCGGCAGTCCTGCGGCGGCGAAACCGGTGGCGGTAGGCGGATGAGCATGCACAATCGCCCGAATATCTGGCCGCATGCTGTAAATCAGCAGGTGCATGCCGATCTCGCTGGTCACGTTTCGGCGTCCCGCGACCCGCTTTCCCTGCATGTCTACAATGACCATATCCGCCGGGCGCATTGCACCTTTGCTCAGGCAGGTCGGCGTTACCAGAATCCGCTTGTCGCTCAGCCGTACCGAAAGATTCCCGTCCATCGCCGCAACAAACCCACGCTCATGGAGCATGCGTCCGTAGCGGACAATTTCTTCCCTATGCTTCCGTTCAGTGGACATGGGTACCTTCGGGGGAGTGGCGCAAAGCGGTCCGCAACTACGGCACTCGCATACTACCAGCACAGTCGTGCCGAAACAATCCGGTCCGCCAGAAAATGTTCGCAAAAAACTCGTCCGCCAATTTCCCCCTTAGGCACATTCTACTTCGCCATCCCTATAATCGAAAATGCGTGCTGGTCTCCGACTTCTACTACTCTCTTCCCGAGGAACTGATCGCCCAGGAACCGCTAGCGGATCGGGCGGCTTCGCGGTTGCTTCATGTCGACCGTTCCACGGGACGCTGCCACGACCGCCAGTTCCGCGACTTTCCAGAACTCTTGCGGACTGACGATCTAGTCGTCTTCAACAACACTCGCGTGTTTCCTGCGCGACTGTACGGACGCCGGTCCGGGCTTAAGTCCCATCCGGTCAGTCCACACAATCCCGCAGCCCGGGATTTTCTCCACGGCCGTATCGAAGTTCTGCTGACTCGGCAACTCTCGCAAGATCCAAATGAGTGGGAGTGCCTGGTCCGTCCGGGCCGCAAGATCGCAGTCGGCGAGCAACTCTTCTTCGGACAACATGATGAACTGCAGGCGGAAGTGGTGGCGCGCGGCACGTTTGGCGAACGGCGCATCCGGTTCCGGCCAGTGGAAGATTTTTTCGCCCGTATCGAGCAGATCGGACACGTTCCCCTTCCACCCTACATTTCGCGGGTCGATTCTACGGAAGACCGCGAACGCTATCAGACCGTGTACGCGCGCGAGCGCGGTTCCGTGGCGGCTCCAACCGCCGGCCTCCATTTCACTCCCGAGATACTCTCTCGCCTCAAGCAGCGCGGCATTGCTACCGCTGAGATCACGCTACATGTGGGCCTAGGAACCTTTCAGCCGGTAAGGACAGACCGCGTCGAAGAACACAAATTGCATTCCGAGCCGTACTCGATTTCCCCCGATACAGCCGCGAAAATCAACCAAGCCTTGGACACTTCACGCCGCATCACTGCCGTAGGTACCACGACGGTCAGAACCCTCGAATATGCGGCCCACATCGGTGGAGGACATGTCGGAGCAGGATCCGGCGAGGCCAATCTTTTCATTTATCCCGGCTACAACTTCAAGGTAGTGAACGCCATGCTGACCAACTTTCATTTGCCCCAGTCGACGCTGCTCATGCTGGTCTGCGCCTGCGGCGGCAAAGAAAATGTCCTGCGCGCCTACGACCATGCCGTCAAAGAGCGCTACCGTTTCTATTCCTACGGAGACTGCATGTTCCTAGAATAAAACCCTGTGGTCCTCTGTGTCCCCTGTGGTTAAGGTTTTCCTCCCACATCAAATGCCCCCAACTCGCTGCGTTATACTCTTCAGGGAGTAGACCATGGCCACCGCAGTAAAGCAGGTCCCGATCCACGATTTCGTTGCTCAACTTCGCACGTTCCCCGTAGCAGCTTTCGATCAGACCGAGCAGATCCGCCGCTACCTGCAGGAAGCCCCCGTAAGCTCAGAGTCACTCGCCCCCTACCTAACCTGGGACCGCCAGCACTACACTCGCAATCTGATCGACAAGACCCCGCACTATGAATTACTGGCCATCTGTTGGGAGGTCGGTCAGGCCAGTTCCGTGCACAACCATCGCGATCAGAACTGTTGGATGGCGGTGCCCATCGGCCGCCTGCAGGTGGAGAATTTCCGGGTAGTACAGCAGGACATCACCGCCGGCCGCTGCAAACTGGAGCCAGCCGATGTCATCGAGATGAATATTTCTCGGCCCTGCGCCGTCGATCCGCAGGAGCCCGTGCACCGTGTGCTGAATCCCCGCGAATTCAACCAGCGTGCCGTCAGCCTGCACGTCTATTCGCGCCCCTTCGATACCTGCGTGGTGTACTCCGCCGAACAAGGCACCTGCGGAGAGATCCAGCTGCACTACAACACCATCTACGGCAAGCCCTGCAAGTGACTTCCGGAACCTTGGCGACAAGGCAGCCGTCGGCAACAATCCTTGTTTACGACCTTAGCAGGCTGCGGAAGAACTCCGGTTTTGGGTGGCGCAGCGCTTTCAGAGCTGCGATAAGGCCCTATTTTCAATGAGGGCTTCAGTGTGCACGTGAGAAGTACGATTTTTTTTGTCTTAGAATTCTTGACGACACGTTTTGAAAGGGCGCGGCTTTAAGCCGCGCCGTAAGCCAAGCAAAATGACCGCGGCTTTAGCCGTTGCGGGAAAACTCCGATTTTGGGCGGCGCAACGCTTTCAGCGCTGCGATAAGGCACTTTGAATGAGGGCTTCAGCCCCTGAGGTACTCAAACTGTGTTTTTCCGCCGGCTCTCAAGAAGTGTCGCCCAAGGACCACGCCAATGATGAAACGCTTAGGATGGCTCCTGCTCGGTGGCCTGTTGGTATTCGGCTACGGTTATGTTCGCGAAAATCCAAAACAAAAGTTGTTTGCCCTCCTCAAGCACCTGCCGCAAGCCGCCCCGAATAAACCGGATGCCACACAAACCGGGCTGCAAGCGCCCGACTCTGGCGCGAAAACAACGGTTGCCGGAGCCCTGGCCTCGTGGATCCACAAAGAAGAACCATCCGAGCAGGAACGTTCGGCGCCCGGAACGCCGCATCCCTTGGACCACATTGCCGCTTCTCCCGTGGGCAGCACCAACCGCATCCTGCACAAGACCTTCGCCGTCACCACGCTGACCAAATTCGCTTTTGAAATTCCCTCGCACGCCGCGACTCCGCACTTGCACGGTGTTTTCAGATCTTTTGCGCAGCAGCAGGCAGCCCAGTCCAGCGATGACAGTGGGAACGTGGACTTTCTCGTGCTGAACCAGCAACAGTATGCTGACCTTGCAACTGGACGTCAGAGCGAAGCACTTTTCTCGGCAGAGTCGACGCACGATCAGGAAGTGAACCTTGGCCTCCCGGTCTCGCAGGACCAGCCGCAAAAGTATTACCTGGTCTTTCGCAACGCCTCCACCGCAGAGGGCAGGAAACTCGTGCAGGCAGACTTCACCGTCGACTTCTAGCGCCTGTTTCTGCTGCTAAACTAGATTGATTGTCCCCCCGAAAGAAATCTTCGGAGCCTGAGGCCGGCACAGCGTCCCCCGCGGCGACGGCGCCTTCTCTGGTCCGCAAGAACGGCAAGTCCCGAGCGTCCAGCGAAGGCCGCATTTTCCTCATCGACACCATGTCGTTCATCTTCCGCGCCTACCACGCCATGGCGCGGCAGCGCCCCATGTCCACTAAGAGCGGCCTGCCCACGGCCGCGATCCTCGTGTTCGTCAACATGCTGCGCAAGCTGCGGGACGATTTTTCCCCCGAGTATCTGGCCGCGGTATTCGATGTCGCCGCGCCAACGTTTCGCGACCAGCAGGCCGAAGCCATCACCAAAGTCCGCAAGTTCGACATCAAGACGCAAACCTTTACCGAAGTCGAATACAAAGGCTACAAAGCCAACCGCGCCGCCATGCCCGAGGATCTTGCCCAGCAGGTCCCCTATATTCGCCGCGCGCTGGAAGCCTATCGCATTCCGATCCTCGAACTCGCCGGCTTCGAAGCCGACGACGTAATCGGCACCCTCGCCCGCAAGGCCGCGGCTGCGTCGCACACCGTCTATGTCGTCTCGAGTGACAAAGACATGATGCAGCTGGTCAACGACAGCGTCTGCATCCTGAACCCACCCAAAGACAACCTGATCTGCGACGCCGCCAAGGTGGAAGAAATCCTCGGCGTGCCTCCCGAGCGCGTCGTCGACATCATGGCCCTTCGCGGCGACACCATCGACAACATTCCCGGAGCCCCCGGCATCGGCGAGAAGGGATCGGTTGAGATCATCAAGCGCTTCGGCACCGTCGAGCAGGCTCTGGAGCGAGCCGCCGAAGTCGAAAAAAAGACCTACCGCGAATCGCTGCTGAATAATCGCGACATCATTCTCTTCAGCAAAAGCATGGCGACCATCGACACCAACGTCCCGGTTGAGCTCAATGTCGAAGCCATGCGCGCTGGAGAGCCAGCCCTGGACGCGCTGCGAGAGCTATTCACCGAGCTCGAATTCACTTCTTTGCTGAAAGAGTTACTGCCCGTCGCTCAGGTAACGGACTCGCACTACAGCGAAGCCAAGTCCCCCGCGGACTTGGAGAAAGTCCTCAACTCCATCGCAGAGGGCCACGCTCTTGCCGTTGCCATCGAAAAAGCAGATTTTTCCGCACCGTCGGTTGAAGAAGAAACCGAAGCTGACCCGGACACTGGCCCCGGCAAAGACAATCAGGAATCGATGCTGTTGCCCCTGACTGGCGGGTCGTCAGTCGTTGCCGAGCCTGCCGCGCGCCTCGTAGCAATTTCCTCAGCGCCAGGCACAGCCACAGTCGTCCGCATGGACTCGACCGACGTCGCCGGAAAGTTGCGTGAAGCGCTAACCACCAGGTCGGTCCCCAAGTCTGTTCACGATTACAAATCCGCACTTCACGCCTTCGATGCTCTGGGCATCACTCTCGAAGGCGTGCGCCACGACTCGATGCTTTATTCCTATCTGCTCGATCCCTCGTACTCTTCTCAGCGTCTGCCGGACGTTGCCCTTCGCCGCTTCAACCTGAAACTCAGCGGCGATCTCGCCGAAGCGGCCGACATCGCAGGCAGGCTGGCAGTCGCGCTCCGTGAAGATGTCGAGCGAGAGAATTTGTCGAAGCTCTACGAGGAAATCGACCTGCCTCTGGTGCCGGTGCTCACGCGCATGGAGCAGGCGGGAGTAAAAATCGACACCGCCGCCCTCGCCAAAATGTCCACTGAACTGGAGCGCGAGATTGGCACCAAGGCAAAAGAAATTCATGAAACCGCCGGAACTGAATTCAACATCGGCTCCCCCCGGCAACTCGGCGACGTCCTCTTCAATCGCATGAATCTTCCCAAGCCGGTCAAATACGGCAAGGGACGCACGATCTCAACCGCCGTAGATGTGCTCGAAGATCTGGCCGAGTCTCATCCCATCGCGCGCATGGTCCTCGATTACCGACAGTTGACCAAGCTCAAGTCGACTTATGTAGACGCTCTGCCCGTGCTCATCAATCCAACAACCGGACGGCTGCACACCACCTTCGGCCAGACCGGCACCGCGACGGGCCGTCTTTCCTCGGCGAATCCGAACCTGCAGAACATCCCCATCCGCACCGAACTCGGACGCGGCATCCGCGCCGCCTTCATCGCCGAGCCCGGCCACGTCCTGCTCACAGCCGACTACTCGCAGATCGAGCTCCGCCTGCTCGCTCACTTCTCGCGCGACCCGCTGCTGGTCGAAGCCTACCGCCGCGGCGACGACATCCACACGCTCACCGCCTCGCAAGTCTTCGGCGTCCCGCCACTCATGGTTACCGCCGACCACCGCCGCCAGGCCAAGGTTGTGAACTTCGGAATCGTCTACGGACTCTCCCCCTTCGGCCTGTCGCAAAATCTCGGCATCGAACCCGCCGAAGCCAAACAGTTCATCGCCAACTATTTCGAGAAATACAAAGGCGTCCGCACCTTCATCGACAGAACGCTGGAAGAAACCCGCCGCGACCTGAAAGTCAAAACACTCTTCGGACGCGTCCGCCCCATCCCCGACATCAACAGCAAAAACGCCAACCAGCGCGGCTTCGCCGAGCGCACCGCCGTAAACACTCCGCTGCAAGGCACCGCCGCCGACCTGATAAAGATTGCCATGATCCGCATCGACGCAGCCGTGCGCGAGCGCAAACTAAAGTCAAGAATGACCCTGCAAGTCCACGACGAACTAGTCTTCGAAGTCCCCGAAAAAGAAGTAGAGACGATGCAGTCCCTGGTCCGCGAGCAAATGGAAAAAGCCCACGCCCTCGCGGTCCCCCTGCTAGTAGAAATGTGCGTAGGCCCCAACTGGAGAGACTTGGACTAGGATTGTGTGGCGCGGGCACTCCTGCACGCGAACTGCCGCCACTAAAATTAAATTCGAGGGTGCCCCGTCCTTGTCTCTCCGTTCTTTGGAGAGACAGGGCGGGGTTTTGATTCCATTGCGCACGCCAAATTAGCCT
>Ga0137390_10001587_pt1 | contig 17311 bp, 31 predicted proteins | sample 15con2h24AmetaG_FD_104937 | JGI IMG/M metagenome (GOLD analysis project Ga0137390, IMG submission 104937) | Vadose zone soil microbial communities from Angelo Coast Range Reserve, California, USA - 15con2h2.4A metaG | ecosystem: Environmental > Terrestrial > Soil > Vadose zone > Saprolite... | reverse complement strand
CCGGCTTTACCCGAGTTACTTTTTTACTTGAACGCAAGGGACCTTCCCGCGCTTAGGACGGTAGCACCAAGCGTCTCTACCTTTCTCAACGGACGCAAGGAAGCGTTGGATCGTTACCTGGCAGAGAATGAAGCCAACGAGGTCCGCGTCTCCGAGAAAACCAAAGCGTTTTGGTTGGAGAAGAGGAGAGCGACAGAGAATTTACTGACTGTTTTAGACGAAGCTGATAAGAGCGAATCGGAACTGAGCGATTCTGGAAGGAAAGCTCGTGAGGAGTACTTCGAGAAGACGAAGGCGGCGTGGGAAGGTCTGGCTGACGTTCTGAACCAGCTCAGCGAGGATATTGCTGGGCCGTTCGCTCTTGGTGCGCCACGTCATGTCAGATGAAATCGCATTTACTTCATCCCCTTTCACTTGTCGTGCACAGGGGAACAGATTTCGATTGTAGACGTGCACCTTGCGGCGTGGCTACACGAGCTCGTCGTCCTATCTGGGGGTAGTATCCGCGATAGCGGAACAGCAGCAATCGCGCGGCTTGAGGAACACGTCGGTGGAGGGTTTGCACTTGCTAAAGATGTTATTTCTCCGTTGCCGGCCTCGGCGCCGCGGACAATAGGTTCTGACGAACCTGCGCCGGCGCAGCCCACATTGGCATCGAAATCAAAACTGGCGGTGTTGTGGGATGCGGTGGCCGCGAGGCCAAGCTGGCAGAAAGTGTTTGGCGTCGAAGGTTGAATGAAATAGAGTGTTTTGAGAGAACCATGATAGGGTGAGGGTGAATAGGCAGATTTGTTGTACCGTATCAACGTATCAACGTATATCAACAACGAAAGAATAGAGTGAGACAAGTTTGGCTCCGCGCGCAGCTGCCAAAATAACTTTTTGTCTTGATTTCCCTGTCTTTACACTGCCTCCACTTGGCTGTATCTTCCACTCGTTTACCCCAAGGGGATATCCAGCTCCCAACAGATATATTCTGTCCACCTCCACGACTTGTCATTCCTTCAGGCTTCAACTATCATGCCTCTGCCTCTAAGCACAGCAAACACGACCCACCCTAGCTCCCAATCCTCCTTCCCCGCGTCCCATGACCCTTTTGAGAACATCCCCTACCTGTCTGGAGGCGCGGGGCCACGCCCGCCGTCTCAGTCAAGTATCCCGTTGTCCTCGAACGCCCATCTTACTCCCGCTGCGCAGCACATACCCTCCTCTCGCTCAAGTTTCGTCTTTCCAGACCCACCGCCAGAAGGGCTCTCTGCCCGGACGTCACCCAATTCATCCGTGATGAATTCGCCTCTTCCCTCGCGCTCCCCTTCGCCACACCCTCCATTATACTCCCCCGGACCGTCTTCTGCGTCAGATACGGATAGCGACGAGCCTGGGTCTCCCTTGCTCCTCGATACTTATGGTACCTCGTACTCGCGCGAAGGCCGGCCCCGTTGGTGGCGCCTACAACAACGCTCGCGTCGAGGGCCACGACGTCCTGCATGGTGGGGATACAGGTCAATGGTTCGCGTCATGCGGAGAGTCGTCAGACACCCTTTCTTTCCAAAGCACCCTTCCACGATCGTGTGTCTCTCATCTATCTTTTCTATCCCGCGTATTTCTGACCGAAACTTTTGTGAGCAGCTGCTCTCTCTTCTTTTCTTCTCCATCTTGGCGTTGTCAATAACCCTCCTGTTGATCCACTTACTAAACCCTGACAAAGAGCCTCTACCGTGGCGGGCCTACTGTACGATGCCGGAACCGTCGACGGACCCTCCACCGCTCAATGTCCATCCTACCTTTCTTAACATTTCCACCGTGGAATCTGCACCTCCGATACCTCCCTTTCCTCCAGAAAACTTCGAGGCGTTACCCCCGGCTGGTGTCTTTGTCGGTGTCTTCTCTATGGATTCGTCCTCGGAGCGCCGCATGCTTATTCGGTCGACGTGGGCGACTCACCCTCGAAGTCGTAATGGTGCAGGGCATGGCGACGCTGGCGACGGGACATCTCGGACTATCGTCCGTTTCATCATGGGTCAGCCCCGCAAAACATGGGAACGACGTATCCGGTTAGAAATGGAAGGTGCGCGTCCAATGATACTTGCAGCCTTCGCGTCCCTCAGTCTAATGGCGCTGTCATGTATGATGTACAGAGTTTAGAGACATCGTTATTCTCCCAACCTCGGAAAACATGAATTCTGGAAAGACATATTCGTTCTTGACTTGGGCAGCCTCGATGGCCTGGGTTCCACCGCTTTACTTTGATACCGACATACCTCTCCCTAATTTCTCATACTCCAACGCCTCAAGTCCTGTCCTTTCCCTTGCCTCACATGACCCACTTTATGCACAGCAAGACCGAGCACTTGGATTATCGGCCGCACAAGAGTGGGTGCGCCCGGATTTCGTCGTCAAGGTAGACGATGATTCGTTCGTTATGCTTGCGGAGCTCGAGGCGCGCCTGCGCGTCGCGCTACACGAGGGTCGCACGGTGCATGTAGGTGACCAACAATTGGATGGCAATGGTGTATCTGCCGTGTCGGCCAGGCAAAGCGTCGAATTACTTTCACCAATGTCTGACGGGAGAGCGCCTCCGTCCAGCGGGGTACAGCCTCATTTGCCGTCCAGTTTGTCGCCAGCCGGGGATCCACTAATATACTGGGGCTACCTGGTTAAGCGGCGTTTCATGGCTGGCGAATTATATGCGCTCAGCTGGAGCCTTGTTGATTGGGTTTCAAGGGAACCTGCCATCAAGGGTCTCGTGCGAGGTGCCGAGGATAAGCAGACGGCTAAGTGGATGCGGTTGCACCCCCGTGCGGCGGATGTTCGATGGGTTGCAGAACGTTGCTGGATCTACGACCACCCACGCAGTGGCACAGTGTTCGTTTTTTTTCCTCACAGGTTCTTCTGTAGCTTTAACTGATGGCATCATTTACTATCGCAGGTACTCCCATGGTTTTCTGTTCCCCTCCGAGGCTGCTCGCGTCCGAGAGGGCGTCAGCGCGTTCTTTGACAGGCAGCCGGAACCAAACAAGCTCCCCACCGCGTCGGCGCAGAATTGGCACGACAGAGACTGGGCTGCACCCGCAGAGTGGTCTCGATCGAGCGTGTCAACGTTCGGCACTCGGTACACTTTGCCGCTTCCCAACTTGACCGTATCGCAGAGCATCGAAGCGCTTGTTGAGGGAAGCGACATGTCCGAATTATACGAGGGTACGTAAATTTCAGAATCTGGTCGTCCATCCCCTTATGGTTCGTCGTTGCAGGGAGCGTATGGTCTGCAGAACATGCGTGGCAGTTGCGTGAGGGCCGCAAAAAACGATACAACGGACAACGGTTGGGTGGCACAATTGTGGTGCATTTCATCAAAAAACACATGTGGTTCTTCGAGACTGCGCTCGCGCTTCTAGAAGGTGAGGAGGTGACCGAGTACGAGATACAGCGGCGGCCCGGGGCACGTGAAGAGGAATTATTACTCGCTGGGGCAACGGTTCTATCGCGAACGGCTGCTAAACCCCACCGATCTCAACTTGACGGCGGTCCACCCGCGCTGCACGCATCGGGCGTGTTGGCCGTGAAAGTAAGACGAGTTTCTTAGGACCCTTGCATTGCGATTAATATTCTTGGTCCCTTCACACGCTACTCTCTGATAACTGTATTCCTGTATCATATCTCTCTCGCTCTCCATCACATCCATTGCGCGTTTTCGACACCCATCCATCATATTTATACCAGACATACGGTAGAGATTGTAGTGACCATAGTCATTCATTCAAACTTTCATCATAATTTCAGAACAGCATACGCGGGTCTCGCGGTCTTGCCATGCCAGAGGCCATGAGCTAACCTGAGTCAGAGGCGGAAGCCGACGAAAAAGGCCCACATAGCCTGGGGGCTAATCCCAAAGGGGCAGCATTGCGGGTACAGGGGCACAAAAGGAGCGATGTCACCGCAGCACCGCATTGTCACTATTTTGACTATTTGGGTAGACAAAATATATTTGGCGGCCCGCTTTGCCTCCAAATAACTCCCAACCCATCTTGGAATCCGTAAAGATGATGGTATCCAGTTGGTATCCTTGACGCCAACAGGCTTTCTCAAGTTCGCGTCAGGTGAATAAAGGATGGCGCACTGTCACGATGACCGTCATTGGATATTGAACAAGTGATGAAATGACGGAGATGAGCAGATGCAAGGAGCGCGCAGCACATGGCTGTGGTAGCAACCTCGAAGGGCGCCGGTCATAACCAACAACGTGGCTGCCGATGCCGAGGATGCTCCACACCACCTTATGCCCACGTTGGCTTGGGTCAGGACAAGGTGAGGTACGTCAACAAAAAATCTACGCAGCTCACCTCTGCCTCCCTGCCTACCACCTTCTCTTCTCCTCATTCTCCTCCTACCTGACCCCTCTCATCATAATGCCCTCATGCTGAACAAACGCCAGTCGTCTGTTCCCGCCTCGGCTGCCCAGCCCGGTGAGTCTTTTAGGGCTTTTCGTTTTGTTCCGCTCTCTCTTTGTCAGTCAGGAACCTCGCCCCAATCGATCTTTTTGGGCGCTGCGGGGGTGTCGGTAACAATTTATATTTCCCACTCGGCCTTAGTAGCTCGAGGCTCGGGCCTTGCACGGCCTCGTGCGTTGCCAAATGCGGGTCTGATTGAAGGGTTTGCGCCCAACTGAGCGCGCTCTCACATACCCCTCTCTCTCTCTTCATCGTCTCTGACAAAAGCAGCAGTGCATCGCAGTTTGACCGGGGGCTGCTGCTTGCCCTTTCTTAAATCCCCCTCCCTTTGCGAGGGGCGCTTCCCCTTTCTCCCCGAAACTCCTATTTTGAGTTTTTCGCCCTGTTACTGACTATCTCCCTTCTGTTCCTGGATTCCCATTACTTCACCGTCTTCGGCAATCTTTCAACCACTTCGACTGCTTCTTGGCACGCCTGTGAAACACGTTTTTATTTCGCTTTCGCTCGACTTGCGAATGTCCGATACGTCTGTGCCATCACCCCTCGCATTATCACCATCTGCTGCCGCGCCGCCTACATCGCCATTGCAAAATCCTGCTCCATCGCCATCTGCTGTACCACCTCCCTCGCCCTCGCAAAACCCTGCTCCATCGCCATCTGCTGCACCACCTCCCTCGCCCTCGCAAAACCCTGCTCCATCTCCATCTGCCCCACCCTCCCCATCGCAAAACCCCGCTGCATCGCCATCTTCCCCACCCTCTCCGTCGCCCAATCCTGCTCCGTCACCATCTTCTCCCCCCTCTCCGTCGCAAAATCCTGCCCCATCTCCTTCGCAAAATCCTACTCCATCCCGATCCTCTCCGCCCCTAAACTCTGCCCCGTCACCTCTGCCTGTATCGTCACCACCACCCATGTCTTCTGCACCACCACCGCCTTCGCACTCTGCGCCCGCGCCTTCGCCCTCTGCACCCGCACCTTCACCCTCTGCGCCCGCACCTTCACCCTCTGCGCCCGCACCTTCACCCTCTGCGCCCGCACCTTCGCCTTCTGCACCCGCGCCCTCGCCCTCTGCACCCGCGCCCTCGCCCTCTGCGCCACCGCCTTCGCCCTCTGCACCACCGCCCTCGCCTTCCGCACCCGCGCCCTCGCCCTCTGCACCACCGCCGTCGCCCTCCGCACACCCACCTTCGCCCTCAGCCTCAGTATCGCCTTCTTCCCCGCCTCCGTCCATAGTATCTACCCCGACTGCCACGTGAGTCCTCATTGTTCTGGCCTACATTGTTATGGACCTAATGTCGAATGCTATCCTAGTCCGCAGTCTTCTGTACAACCGTCCTCAGCACCCGCAACTACTCCTGCAAGCTTACCTGCGTCGTCTCTTGCGCCTTCATCTAGCGAGGCTCCCCATAGCTCGCCTGTCAGCACACCACCGAGTACTTCAAATGCGCCATCGAGCAGTCCTTCGTTGGCGATCTCTACCCAGCCGCCGTCTTCCACTGCTACGCCCTCTACAGTAGCTTCAACTAGTTCCCCGAGTCCGAGCAGCAGTTCCACCACAACTACTAGTACTACACCCACTACCGTTCATGCTGCGTGCGTATTTCATTAAATTTTTCTCTCCTGCATGATCTTTAATACGATGTGAATTTAGTTCGACATTCTCGAGCACTGTTTTTATTCAGACGACCAACAGTCTTGGGCAGGTGACATCATTTGCACCCCTCGAAATCACTTCAACCTTTACCTCGACTATGAGCAATGGTGGTGTCGAGACCTTCACCGAGGTAATTGCGAATCCGACGCTAAGTGCCGATGACCGTGCAAGCACCACCCAGTAAGTCCCCTGAACCCGTGGTGCATCACATATGAGATCGAATTCCTCTTTGTTATAGGTTCTTCCACAACAAGGGTGCTGTTGCTGGTGTCTTTCTGATCGTTGGCCTTGCAGCGGCGACCATCTGCTTGTGGATATTCTTCTTCATCCGCAGGAGACGCCGCAGGCGAAGGATCGATCATGACACAGCCATCTCCGCGTCACTCGCGGCCGCTGGTTATAATCGTGCACCTATTGACGATGAAGACTTGGGCCCAGGTCCTGGAATGCGGCAGCGGTTTGGCTCCCTCAGCTCACATCCATCGCTCAGCACGCCGATCACTGATGAAGAGCGTGCAGCGGAGACTAATGTCCATGCCGTGAACTTATATGATCCGTACGCAGACTATGGTCGGCCCGTTGCTGGTTCGGGTTATATTCCTGCACGTTCGGAGAGCCCGTCACGGCATAGTCGAGATCGCATGGCGGAGGGTACCTATACCAGCGGCGCGAGCAGACACACAGGTTCAGCGCTTGTTCCGGACCGTAGCTCGGGGAGTACAGACCCACTACTCTCTGGCCCCATCCCACCTCAGGCGATTCCTCAACCATACACCCTATCTTCCCCGACGGTGCCGCCTCGGAACCCTAAGAGGATGGGTGGACAAGAAGGGCAATCACAAGAGAGTGCGGGCGGGTCTGGTTCCCGCCATGCTGATGAGCGTCCCCCGCCAGAGTACCGCGCAGCAGGTGGACGAGACAAAAAGCCGGGAGCCAAGGGATGACATGAATCACTCGCGGCAGTCTAACGTATGTGCCGTAGTATCCTCAGCATCCTCCCATGATATCAAAATCTGATGCGTCTCCCCGTCCAGGTCCAGAATTGTATGAAAAACAAGCCGGCCAGGTATACTAAGGTCTTGGGTTCGACATATCATGTCCGGGTTGCGGACAAGTTTACACTCATTGTTCTGATGTGCATATTGGGGTGTTGTTTCTTCTCTCCTCTGCAGCGATTGTAACGGACAGTTTCTCATTCTCATTTCATCTTTACGACTTCATAAATGGACACGCAACAATTGATTATGTCTTTTTCGGGAGATCCCGGACAGCTATATAGTTAATCGTGCTGTGGCTGAGAAATAGATTACCCGATTGGGAGTTGTCAGTCAAAAGTAATCTTCAAATAACCAGCGTTCGGTGTTCCCCCCTTCTACGATCTCAAAACTATCGCCATGGCTGAACAAGTTTGTAAAATTGTTGTCTTTTCTGAGCACTTTCAACTGACCGAATGTCTTGTAGGTTGAGAAGGCATTTCAAAAGCAGCCCCTCTTTCAGAACGCTAAGGCTCGTGGTGCGTCATTTTTCCACCCAAGATGAGACCCCAGGACGAGTCTAACCGCCGATTGTATGTGACGATAGGTGGAAAGAAGGTATCGACAAAGGAGAAGCGGTGGTATAAGGATGTAGGACTTGGATTCAAGACGCCCCTTGACGCGATAAACGGGACTTACATCGGTGTGTGCGCTCTTTTCGCCTCTTTCGAATAGCCCATAGACGGTGCGAGTGAAAACAGATAAAAAGTGTCCATTCACCAGTGAGGTTTCCATCCGTGGACGGATCCTCACCGGGCGTGTTGTCTCCACCAAGATGACTCGCACTATTATTATCCGCCGCGACTACCTGCATTACGTCCCCAAATACAGTGCGTAATCCCATGGGCGTCTAAGGAGCCTTCGACTCACTATCATCCACTGTTTGCAGACCGCTACGAGAAGAGGCACAAAAATCTTGCAGCACATGTATCGCCTGCGTTCCGTGTTGAGCAGGGAGATATTGTCACCGTCGGTCAGTCATGGACAACGGGCAATCCTTCGGACTTTTAACCATGAGAAACTGATGGATGTCTACAGGTCAATGCCGACCGCTATCGAAAACGGTGCGCTTCAACGTGTTGCGGGTGGCAAAGAGCAAGGCTGCGACCAAGACATTCGGCAAGTTTTAGATGTTGGAGATGGCCTATTGTCGCATACTGGACGTGTGTTATGCTCTCGATGATAATGATTACTCTAAGCTATGCGGCGAAATTGATTGTGCCAATACTGCGTATCTATCTGAGTTGAGTGGTCGGCCAAGGAGCCAAATAAGGGCCAAATAGATGCTGGGCGGTGTTATGCGCGGGCGCCAGACTTGGTCAGTGTTCTCCACCCGCCTCCTCCCGGCTGACCGGTACCACCATCGTCACCGTCACCGTCACCCGTCACCCGGTCCTTCATCGGACGTCGTTCTCCAACTCGATCTCTTCTCTCCTTCAACGCCACAAACTGGCTCACTCTCTCCTTTCAGCCTTTACTAATAGACTATCAAAGTCTAGATCCCATTCTCCTGGTCCACATACAACCTCTCCTTCGTCATCTTCTCGTGGCCTTTCCATGGGCCAGCAGCCTTCCAAAAAGTCAAGAAAGGGTGGGAAAGATAAGGAAAAGGAAGTCGGCCTTGGTGAAGGTGATCCTGCTCATACGAGTCCAAACGAGCATCCTCTATCCGGCTTGTCTCGTGCCGCTGGTAATGGGTCTTCCTCGGCTATCGGCACGCCCTCTATCAACGTGTCCTCTCCCGAGGACTTAAAGAACACACCAAATGGCGGCGGCGAACGGCCGCTAGGACCAGCGTCGGGTATCTCCAAGTCTCTTCTGCAGAACGGATCTTCAACCGACGTCGCATCTACACTTACACTGTTGAATGCGTCCCACTCACCCTCACCTTCGCCATCGCATTCTAACAGGCCTCCTCCTCTCGATATCCCTTCCACCACCATCCTCGCACACAACGGTTCTGCCCAATCCGCCGGCGGCTCAGCAGGGAGCGCCCCACAGGGAGGCGAAGCCTCTGCGTCCATGAGCCCCTACATGGGTAACAGAGACAGGTCTCGGTCGCTCGACGTGGACGACTTTATCCAACGATTGCTGGACGTCGGCTACACCGGAAAGGTCAACAAATCGTTATGTATTAAGAACCCTGAGATTGTGGCAATCTGCCAAGCCGCGAGGGAAATATTTTTATCGCAACCCACACTTATCGAGCTTTCCCCGCCGGTCAAGATAGTCGGGGACGTGCATGGACAATACTCTGATCTCATTCGCCTGTTCGAAATGTGTGGGTTTCCCCCGGCGTCCAACTACCTCTTCCTCGGCGACTACGTCGACCGAGGCAAGCAAAGTTTAGAGACTTTCTTACTCCTGCTCTGCTACAAGATTAAATATCCAGAGAACTTCTTTATGTTGCGAGGAAACCACGAATGCGCCAATGTCACGCGAGGTTAGCGCATTCCTACTGGGTTTTTCTTGGCGTTCGTCTTGGCTCATGATCGACAGTTTACGGATTTTATGACGAGTGCAAGCGACGGTGTAACATCAAGACATGGAAGACGTTTGTCGACGTGTTCAACTGCCTCCCAATCGCCGCTATTGTTGCATCCAAGATCTTCTGCGTACATGGCGGGCTCTCACCCTCATTACAATCAATGGAGGACGTCAAGGCACTGCAACGTCCAACTGACGTCCCTGACTACGGCCTGCTCAATGACTTATTATGGTCAGACCCCTCTGACACCGCGCTAGATTGGGAAGAAAACGAACGCGGCGTCAGCTTTTGCTTTGGGAAGGCTATTATAAACGAATTCCTTGTGCGGTACGACATGGACCTCATCTGTCGAGCGCATATGGTCGTAGAGGATGGATATGAATTCTGGAATGATCGGACTTTGGTCACGGTGTTTAGTGCGCCGAACTACTGCGGAGGTACGTGAACGGCACGCATTATCCGTGTTAATCGCTCATGATATGGAGAAGAATTTGACAATTACGGGGCTTGCATGAGGTGAGCTGAACGACGGGCGCCTGACCTGTCTCGATCGTGTGACTCACTCAACCCCTTTTAGTGTCTCGGAGGACCTTTTATGTGCTTTCGAACTGCTGAAACCTCTCGACGGGCCGGCCCTTCGTAAAGAGATGACGAAGGCTAAACGGAAGAGGTGACTACCTTGCCGCGTTGATGACACGAATCTGACAGTGGTTACAGCATGATGAGTGCCTCCTGATCCCAGATACCGGAAGTATTCCTCCCGCGATGAATTATACGATTATACTTACGAGTAGATGCGGGTTATTTGTTCTTGGCGATGCGTTCGTTCCCCCGATTCAGAAGATCGTCTTCCTGTGGACTCAGGAGACCCTTCTCTACTCCACGCCTGTTGGCCGTACGGCTATCTAAGGCATGATTGCCGTTCAGTCATGCAACCTTACAGAACCATTGCCTATCGTCGATTTTTCCGAGCCCGCTTGTGACAATGTTTTTGTATTTACAGTACCGCTTGCACATCCTCATTCCCATGCCCATCGCCATAACGATCCGTCCCCCTTTGTCTGTTTTTATAGGGGTATTTGCCAGTTCACGTTGACTACTGTTTCTTTTTCGTGGGAATTAGTGTGGTTTACAACAAGGCTATGGGAGCCTAGGATGTTTCTAGTACATACCGTGGGGATGTCATACTTTACTATGTCTTGAATCCAAATCCATTTCAATGACGACGCGACGCATCACGTGTCCATTTCGCATGTTTACGGCCATCGTGACTTGTCCAAGACGCGTCAAGCTCGCGTCGTCTATCTCTCCTTGCATGAGGAGGCAACAAACTCTCGGTACGCCCATATTCATGAACACCATCGCAGTCTACTTGACCCGTATGCTTTTAGCCAAATTCATCACTATGCCCCCTGGAAAGAAACCACCTCCACAACAGTCCAGTCTCACCGAATTATGGGGTAATAAACGGCAGAAGCAGACTGCCCCCGCCAGTACGAGGGGCGGTCAATCGAAACTGGAACCCGACACCGATGCCACCGTAGACGTGAGTCCGACAACGTCATCGGAACGTGCGTATTAGTCCGCGGCCTCGCCCTGCTGCTCGCTCCCACCGCGCAGGACGCAAATTTTGATGCACACGATTTTTACAGCTGCGCCCCCGAAGCGTAAACTAGAGACGGTCGCCAACGTTCACAGTCCGTGACCGCGTGCCATTCCCCGTCTCTGATTTTGCGCGTTGACTTTTTTCGTGGTGTTCGTGCATATGCAGGGACACCATCGCCTGAGCGTCAGGCCCCACGGCCGAAACGGCGGAAAATGGTGCTGGTCGACGATGACGATGAGGGACCGGCGCCAGACTCGGGTGAGTTTCTTCTCCTTTTCGACGCGTCGCGTCGGGACCTTTTCCAACCCTCTCGTAGAAGCACCATCGCGCCGCCCGAGCACTGCCGCGTCTCCTATGTCGTCATCGCCGCCGCCGCCGCCACCGCCACATGAGAAGGGTCAGGTGGCTAGCTCTTCCAAGGCTACCTCGCGGCGCCCTAAGGCTGAGCCAAAGGAGTCAAAGTCTACGATCAAGGCAAAGGGTAAGGGTAAAAGCGAAGCGAAGACAAAGACAAAGACAAAGGCGGCGGCGGCTGTGGCTGCGGAAGGGGAAGGGGAGGACGTGGACATGCACGAAGGGGACAGGGCAGTCGCGGCGGAGGAGTCAGGTCCTGCAGAAGAGGGAAATGATTCGGGTGAGGATGAGCTGGAGGACGCAGAGGAACGGAAAGCTGCGTCTAAAAGGTGTGTGTGTGCAATTTCACCTTCCCTGCTCGTTTTATGCCCTCAGTGATGTTGAACTGTCATTGCAGTGCGCAAGTAGCGTTAGATCGCAGAGATCAGATGGATGTGGAGGGTTGGAAAGTCGGCGATCCGTATGCACCTCCATAACTTTGTTGTTGAGCAAGAACGCTGTGTTACTCACAACCCCTCCCAGCGTACCCTATGCCGCTCTTGCAAAGTCGTTCGCACTCATCGAGGCAACCACAAAGCGGTTAGAAAAGACCTCTCTCCTCACAAGTCTAATGCTGCTTGTCATCCAGAGAAGCAAAGCTGGGGACACAGACTCGTTGCTTAGGACGGTCTATCTTTGCATTAATCGTGTCCGTTGCTCTCCCTATGCTTACGTTGCGTTCTTTTGGTTGATTCGGACATCTACAGCTCAGCCCAGATTACACGGGTATTGAGCTTGGGATCGGTGAGAGCTTGCTCGTCAAAGCAATAGGCGAGTCCACAGGACGAAGTCTTCAACTCATCAAAGCAGAGTTGAAAAAGGAAGGAGACCTCGGGTTAGTGGCAATGGTGAGTGACACTCTCCGTCGTCGAGCACGAGACACTTGAGGTGACGCTCCTGAAGAACTCCAAGAATATGCAAAAGACTTTGTTCAAGCCGAAGCCTCTCACCGTTCCTTTCGTCTTTTCAAATCTGAAAGAGATCGCTCTCAGTACTGGCCATTCGGTGAGTCGCGCGATCGTGCCCTCCGACTGCAAGTCCTAACACTTTTCTAGTCTCAAGGCAAGAAAGTGTCGATCATCACAAAGCTCCTTGCCGCGTGTAAGGGCGAGGAGGCAAAGTATATCGTCCGGAGTTTAGAAGGCAAGCTTCGGATAGGCAATGCTGAACGGACCGTGTTGGTGGCTCTTGCCCATGCAGCCGTCTTGGCAGAGCAAGAACGATGTAAGCACGAATTGTTTTACATGAACAATATCTACTCATATTCGTGTCTAGCTGGAAAGAAATGGAGCACAGAGAAGCTAGCGTCACGACTAGAAGAAGGGGCAAGCATAGTGAAGTCGGTCTACAGGTAAAGTCTATTCATTTCACTTGGAATCCCCCCGCCTATACACCTGCGCCTCCAGTGAACTGCCGAACCATGATGCGGTCGTCCCAGCGCTTCTCACCGTTGGCGTGAACAAACTACGCGAGGCGTGTAAGCTGACCCCCGGAGTGCCGCTCAAACCGATGCTTGCCAAGCCCACAAAGGCCATTGGCGAAGTGTTAGATCGCTTCGAGGGCAAGCGATTCACCTGCGAATACAAATATGACGGTGAACGAGCACAGGTGCACAAGCTTGCTGATGGCACTGTTGGTGTGTTCAGCCGTAACTCGGAGGATATGAGCAAGAAGTATCCAGATTTAGTCGAACAACTACCACATGTGGGATCTCAAACTCTGCGAGGGGAGACACCTTTCTCACGGAGTGATATAGTGCATCAAAGAGAATACCAAATCGTTCGTGTTGGACGCGGAAGCTGTAGCAATAGATAGGACATCAGGCAAGTTGATGCCCTTCCAGGAGCTGAGCAAGCGCAAGCGGAAGGATGTAAAGGTGGAAGACATCCAAGTGCGCGTGTGTCTCTTCGCTTTCGACCTCCTTTACCTCAACGGAGAAGTGAGTGTTCTTGCGCGCTGCGGCTTTAGTTCAGGGCCTGTGTTGATCTGTCTGTGCGCAGCCTCTATTGCACAGAGACCTGTCGGGACGGAGAGAGCTCTTGCAGCAGCATTTTGAGCCCGTTGACTTTGAGTTTCAATTTGCCAAGTCCTCGGACAGCGAAACGACGGAGGACATTCAGGCATTCTTGGACGAAAGCGTCAAGGATGGCTGTGAAGGCCTCATGGTCAAGATGCTCGAGAGCGAAGCAAGCTACTATGAGCCGTCAAGACGCAGCGTCAACTGGCTCAAGGTTAGCACTCTGTTCAAGATCATTCGCTTTGTGAAACTGACCTTTCTCGCGACAACAGCTGAAAAAGGACTACTTGGCTGGCGTTGGAGACTCGCTGGACCTGGTCGTCGTTGGTGGATACTATGGTAAAGGCAAGCGGACAAACGTATACGGAGCGTTCCTACTCGCGTGCTATGATGCGGATTCGGAAGAATACCAGACAATCTGCAAGATCGGTACCGGGTTTAGCGAGGAAGCATTGGCAGCGCACTACAGCGCACTGCAGCCTCTGGAAACGGAGAAGGCGCGCGGAGACGTCAAGGTGGGCGGAGCAAAGCCAGATGTGTGGTTCGAACCCAAGGTTGTCTGGGAGGTGCTCACAGCAGATCTGAGCCTAAGTCCGGTGTATACAGCTGCACAAGGCTTGGTAGGTTACCTATTGGACGACCCTTTCCGTTGGCTTATCTAAGCATTAGATTGACGAGCGCGGGGTTTCGTTACGATTTCCTCGCTTTCTTCGGGTCCGGGATGACAAAAGCGCTGACGATGCGACAGGCCCGGAGCAGGTAAGCGATGGTCTCCCGGGTTAACTTCACAGGTGCTAATGGTGTGTGGATGACCCGGTAGGTCGCGGAGATGTACGAGCGGCAGGTGCTGGCACAAGGTGGAGGGCAGAAGAAAAATAAGGGAGGCGGTGATGCGGACGATGGCTTCTGGTAGCGAGTCGACCATAGAAGCATCTCTCACGGTATCTTTGTCGAGGACCTTAACGTTTAGAGACCATCGGGTGTGAAGCAAGATGCCCAACCTCTATATGATTAGGATATAACAAACACCGTATACAACTACTTGGTCGACTGGCTTGCTGCTTGTGCAGCTTTGACTGCCTCTGTGACGCTACCCTTGGCAGCGTCCTGTAAAGGTGCGGCGTGGACAGCTTTCTTATCCTTGCCACCGCGATACCAGTAGTTCACGAAACGGTATCCTTGCGTGAGCTGGGCCGTCGCATTGGTGGCATGGCAAGCAAAGAGGAGGTAGTTTCGGGGATCAACTTTCCAAGCTGTGAGGAAAAACGGGGGTCGGACAACGTTCGGAATGACAAAAGTAGTAACGTACCGAAACGCATAAAGATCATACTTGTTCATAACGTATGTGAGAATGGAACAAAAGCGTAGATGGCCGAGACATACGAGTAGGCGGAGAGAGCAGAAGTCATGGAACCGGAGATGACCTCCTCATCCTTTTTCAAATCTGCGATGGCGGCGAGGGGAAGGCCCCAGTTGGCGACCTAAATAAATCAAGTGACGCTCAATCGCGGAACGCCGTTGAGGGAAGGGGGGAGTCACGAACCGGACCCCAGAAATGAGTGCCTATGAAGTGACAGATGAGAAGAACAGTCAGGTGTGTGGATATGATACTGAACGTACTGAAGAAGTACTCTCGTGCAGCCGGGGACCGCAACCAGTGGAAGAAAGTGGAGGCCATGTTTAGTGGAATGAGGTCGAAGCGCCCGTCCGAGTATTTGGAGGGAGAGGGTGTCACGTGACGACGGTTTAAATATGCACGGCTCGGGCAAATTCAATCAAATTATTTAAAGCACAGTGTGCTGTGAAAACGTACCGCCAACACACGCACAAAGCAATGTAATCCCGCCTGTTGATTTATGGAACCCGCCCTCTGGATCTGCCCGCCTTTGCGGTCTCGCCGAATAGCCCCAGATGGTCCCTCGCCCCGAGCGCGGGGTTCAATTTTTCGCTATCTCCTGAGAGCGCTTAAAAAGGCAATGACTCCCGCCCACGTTCCACTTCTCCTCTTTCCTCGACTCTTCCAATCTCTCCCTCTTTTTGCCTCCGTCCATCTCCTCCCCTTCCTGCTTCCAATTTTTCTCCACTTATCCCATCCCGCTTTTAATTTTTGATGCAGTACGCCGGGAGCCAGTATGCTGGCGCCGCAGGTTACTCCGGCCAGCAGGGATACGGATATCCTGGTCAGTACTATCAGCAACAGCAGCAGCAGCCCCAGCCGATTCAGCATCAATACTCGGGCCAGCAGCAGCAATACTCTGCAACCCCTTACGCAGGGAGCGTTCCGTTTCCCCAACCATCGCCCTACGCCGCTCCTTCCGTCCTCCAGCCCGTAGCGTCTCAACAGTCGGCCCATCGCCCGCAGCGTACGCATACTCCGCACCCGACGACTACGAGCACTCGAAGGCGCACCGGCTCTGCTTCTACGAGGAAGCCACTACGGTCTGCCCTTAAAGACCCCGAGCGTACTCGTTCGTCCTCGATAAATGGCAACCACCTGTCTGCTTCCGCGTCACGCACGCGGAGGCAATCTGGCGGCCCCGAAGCCCGTCCTCGAGTGGACTCGATCGCGCGGACCCGGACCAACTCGAGCTCTCGGGTGGACCCTGGTACGCATATCTTTCGCTTCCGGGATGCCTTTTCATGATGGCGCTATTTTTTTTTCTCGTTCCGCTTTCCTTTTTCCTTTTCTCGTGCGCTTTATCAAGACCACGTTTTCTTGTCGATAAATCCGCCAAGCGGGCTTGAGCTGAGTAATATCGCCCATAAGTCGACAATCGAAGAGTTACGTGAGCAAATATTCACGATGTGGCCTGAGGGCGTCACGCACCAGGATGGCAATGCCAATGGATATGAGTGGCGCGTACAGTTTTCCGGCCGTCCGTGGGACGCTAAACGCCACGAGTCGATCATGTATGTGTCAGGCTGCACTCCTACCGTGCGTTTACATTGACGCAAAATACCTCGCATAGAGCACAGAGAATGATTTGTCGAATCTTTTTGGTACTCGCCTCTCAGGTCAGCTGTCTATCGTGATAAGAACCCCGTTGTCCCCGCGCTCAATCATTGAGCGCTGCCTCTTCCTTATAGGGATATGTGTATTTAACATCTATCAACACTGGACGCGCTGTACGTCACCCACCAATCGTCTCGTGTCTCCGTCGATCTCTCTCAATGTTTGCTTATGTAGTTAAAGAGCCCGCGACTCGTGTTCATTCGCGCGCCTGCTGATGGTCGTGCACACTTTTTCTCCATGTCGCTCAACAGGGCAGGCGATCGCATCACGTTTGTTGACCCACCCGCCGCGATCGTCTCCTCACTAGGCTTGAGCCTCCGCACCGCGTTCCCACGTAGGATCGCGCACGACCATCCAACCGAGGACGGCATATACACGATTATGCTCAAATCGGGAATAAATTGTGCGCTTCGCTTACTCCCCTTCATTTTCTCCCCCCCGTTTTTCTCACTGTAGTGATGGTGGCGTTTTGCAGCAATGGGCCCTGATAAGAATCTGTTTCTGGCGCACATACTCAAGTTTATCAACGATCTGGCGTTCAAGCTCGACGCAAGCGTGCCCCTGGCACGACGTGGGCTCTTTGGGCTGGGCGGGCGCAAGGAACTTTGGATTTTCAAAGGTTCCGAGTCGTGGTGGCCCAATCGCACATGATGGGTCT
>Ga0137390_10001574_pt1 | contig 17346 bp, 9 predicted proteins | sample 15con2h24AmetaG_FD_104937 | JGI IMG/M metagenome (GOLD analysis project Ga0137390, IMG submission 104937) | Vadose zone soil microbial communities from Angelo Coast Range Reserve, California, USA - 15con2h2.4A metaG | ecosystem: Environmental > Terrestrial > Soil > Vadose zone > Saprolite... | reverse complement strand
CACCCATTCCAAGCCGACTATGGAATTCGTAATCAAACAAGTGGGGTCGGAGCGCGTGATGGTCGGCAGCGATTACTGCTTTACCATGGGTTATGATCGCCCGGTGCAGTTTCTTGATCAGGTTGACCTCACCAACGTACAACGCCGCATGATTCTCGCAGGCAATGCGGAACGACTACTGAAGCTCTAACTCAAGGCGGATATCGCCGGAACGAGTGTGGGTGACAAACTGTCGGATTTCCGATGGTTGAAAGAGGAAGAAATCCATGGAATAGACCGGCCCCATAGCTCATCTTCGTAGAGGACTTCGTCGCCAGTATGAAATGCAAACAGCAAAAGGCCATCCGGTTCCAGTACTCTCTCCATTTCCCGAGATACCACGGGCAGGGATCCATGGGGAATAGTCACGATGGTATAGAAGGCCGTGATTCCCGCGAACGTTCCATCCGGAAGGTCTAGAGCCATCATGATTTCACTTCTCAGAAGACATGTCAGGAGGCAATGGGTCGAGTCAGGAGTCGCGCTCGGGTCGATAAAATGATCCGGCTCCTGCGCATTTTTCAGTTGGAGAACCCCTTGAGAACATCGGCCAACTTGTAGGGCTGAATCTTGCCGAGGCACAAGGCGCGATTCCACCTTTGACATCCCGCACGCGCGGTTGGGGGCAATCTATGGGGTCTCGCTGAACGAGCCCTGACGACCAGTAAGAGATAACGAGTTTGCTAGCCAAAGGAGGCAACTGCCTGCTCGACGTCATCGAAAATCTCAAACAAATTGAGCAATCCGGTCATTCTTAGAGTCTGGACCGCGAACTTGGAAGGGGCGAGAAGCTTAAGTGCCCCGTCGCTCTGCTTGGCGACGGTCAGGCAACGGACCAGGAGCCCTATGCCGCTGGAGTCGACCATAGGCACTTCTCCCAGATCCACAACAAATCGGATTGCCCCAGCAGCCATCAAATCGTCGAAGGTCTGCCGCATGCGGTCCACGGAGTCCCCAAGATTCAGCCGGCCGCGAAGTTTGATGATTTTCACGTCGGCTTGATTGCGAACCTCGATGTCCATCTATTTTCCCCTCCGCGGGTGATGGAAGTCAGACTTCGTTTTTCGCACAGCAAGTTTGTCGCAGCGCAAGTTAACACTGGCGGGATCGTCTGCTACAGTGCCGTTCCAACTTAGAAGAAGCTCCGCGAATTTGCAAATTGCAAACGTCCCCCGCGGCTCGAAATCATAGGCTTCAAGGCCGCTTCATGCCAATCCAGATCTCGAGGCTGACGCTCAATATTGCTGCGTTGTCGGCTCGATTGCTAGAGGAGCAAGAGGTCTTCCCTCGCGCCCGAATCACAGCCCAGACCATAGCGGAGGCGCTGCCCGGAAGCGCCGTGAATGTCTATACCACTACGCCTCTTGCGGATGGCGATGCGTGGACCGTGGTCGCAACCGCGGGCGAGGACGCCGTGCCAGAGGCCGCGATTCCTCTTCAGACCGGCACGCTTGGAACTCTGGCGCGCGAGTTGAAGCCTCTGCTGTTTGAGGGCAACGCCCTGAGCCGGGAAGAATATGCCCACGTCAACGTCCGCCGGACGCTACACTCGCTGACCTATCTCCCATTGATCCAGCGCGAGGAGCTGATCGGAGCAATTGAGATCCTCAGTTTCGAAAACAAGCTGAACGACGCGCAGGTGAACGCCCTGGGCGCGGTCGCGGAAGTGGCCAGTGGAGCTTTGTACGGCGCTCAGATCTATCAGGAGGGGCACCACAACACTCTGGCGTCGATCACCCGGCTTACGCAACTCTACGACATCGAGAAGGTCTTCAGTTCGACGCTGGAAATGCATCAGTTGCTGCCGATCATCGGGTCCAAGGTACGCGAGATGCTGGACAGCGAGGCAGTCAACCTCTGGCTGCTGGAACCCGACGAAAGTCTGCGCCTGATGCACCAGGCCGGCAGCGATCTCACCGTCCGAGAGGGAGCGTTGCAGAAGCCGGGCGAAGGCGTCCCCGGTGATGTGTCCGACAACGGGGAGCCGATCCTGATCGAGAAGTCAGACGACGAGCGACTGCTCCGGCGGAATCAGGGCATTGAGGAGGGTAGTGTGGTGTCGCTAGTCGCCGCTCCGATCATGGACCAGGAGTCGCTGGTGGGTGTGATCGAGGCGGCAAACAAACTGGATGGAACACCTTTCGACGAGGACGACTTATTTACTCTCAGCCGGCTTGCTGAGTCGGCGTCCATTGCATTGCACAACGCGAGCTTGCTCGCGGCAGAACGCAAAGTTGAGATCCTCGAAACGTTGGTCACGGTCAGCCACGAGATCACCTCGACCCTCGATCTGGATCGAGTGTTGCAGGCCGTGGTCAATGGTCCTGCGACTGTGATTCCCTATGAGCGGGCTGCCATTGCACTCGAGCAGCGAGGCCGCATCCAGTTACGGGCGGTCTCAGGAGTAACAGAGTTCAACCCTCAGGACCCGCAGGTCGCGGCGCTGAGCCAGATCTTGCAATGGGCGTCTCTGCTCCAGGAACCCGCACTCATTAGCCAGCATGGCGAGGAGATCTCAGCCGAGCGCGAAGAGACCCGAGCAAAATTTCAACATTATTTTTCGCAGAGCGGCATGCGCGCGTTTCATGCCGTCCCGCTGGCCGATGAAGAAGGCCGGGTGGGGGTGCTTTCTTTCGAAAGCAGCGACCCAAACTTCCTATCGGTGGCCCACCTGGAAATGATCAAGGTGCTGGCAAGCCAAGCCACTGTAGCGCTGCGGAACGCCTCCCTATATAAAGAGGTTCCCTTTATCGGCGTGCTGCAGCCGCTGATTCAAAGGAAGCGGAAATTCCTCGCGCTCGAGAAGCATCGCCGTGCTACGGTGATGGCTTCCGCCTGTGCCGCCGTTTTGTTTCTCGTGCTCTTTCCCCTGCCCCTGCGCGTAGATGGCCCAGCCACAGTTGCGCCCGGGCACGCTGCCCGTGTTGGGGCTGAAGTCGAAGGGGTTGTGAAATTGGTCACGGTGAAGGAAGGAGACAGAGTTCGCAAGGGAGCAGTAATGGGAGCCCTTGAAGATTGGGACTACCGCTCCGCTCTGGCGGCCGCAAGGGCGAAGCGAGAGACAGCGATCACCCTGATGAATCGCGCTCTGGCGGCGAATGACGGTACCGAAGCTGGCATTCAGCAGGCACAAGCCGACTACTGGACCGCAGAGGTGGCTCGGGCCGAAGAACGCCTGGACAGAACTCTTGTGCACTCGCCCATTGAGGGCGTGGTCGCCACTCCCCATCTGGAGAACCTGGTTGGCCGCAAGCTGAAGGTCGGCGAAACCTTTGCGGATATAGTCGACAACTCGCAGGCCCTGGTGGATTTGACGATTGACCAGAGCGACATCGGTCTGGTGGCCGCTGGGCAGAAAGCACGGGTCAAACTCGATAGCTTCCCGTCACGCACTTTCCAGGGAGAAGTCGTGGTAATAAGTCCGCTGGGACGACTCGAGCGAGACACGAGCATCTTTTATGCACGAATCGCGGTGTCGAATCCTGGAAGCACGCTGCGTGCAGGAATGCAGGGCCGCGGCAAAGTATCGACCGGCTGGCATCCGGCGGGAAAAGTCTTCTTTCGCCAGCCCGTCATGTGGTTCTGGTCGAAACTCTGGGGCTGGTTTGGGTGGTGAACTTTGAGAACAATGATGCACGTGCCCGCTTTGCTTCTTCTAACTGTGCTGGTCAGCACGTCGTGCAGCCATGCCCCGAATCCGACCATAGCGGCTGCCGCGCCTCCAACTCAAACGGCGCCCACAGCGTCTCCGGCAGCCCCCGCGGACAATCACTACACGGCTTCAGGTCCGATCGTTGTCGAGAATCAGGTTGACGTGGCCGCCCAACGAGGAGGCGTGGTCACGGAGATTTTCGTCGAACCCGGCACACGCGTGCGCAAAGGACGACTCCTCGCCAAACTGGATGACCGCCAAGTCTTGGCCGACCTGGAAGGGGCCCGCGCTAAGACTGCCAGCACCGAAGCGGATCTCAATAATTGGAAGGCGGAAGCCAACGTTCTCGAGGCAGACCTGCGACGCGCCCGCAAGATGTGGGATGCCAAACTCATCACTGAGGAACAATTTGAGCACGCGCAGTTCAAGGCCGAGGCTGACCAGTGGGACGTCAAACGCGTCGAACAGCTTCTCATCAATGCGCGCGACAGCCAGCGATCCCTGGAGTTGGAACTGGAGAAAACACGGATCACAGCGCCTTTCGATGGGATTGTTGCCCGCCGATATATTCGCGTCGGTCAAACCGTGGCTCGGGACGAGCGCCTGATCTGGGTCAGTGCCACCGGCCCCTTGCGCGTCCGGTTCACCCTGCCCTCCCGATTTGTGAATCAGCTCAAGGTTGGGCAGCGGGTGGCAATCACCGTCGCGGACGGTAATCCGGCGCTTGAACATACAGCACGAGTGATCCAGATGAGTCCAGTCGTGGACCCTGCCAGTGGCACGATCGAGGTGCTGGCGGAGTTGACCGGTGCGGCCACCGACCTGCGGCCCGGCATGCAGGCGGACGTGCACCTTCCGGCACACCCATGAACATCGCCAACGCCCTGAATGTCGCTTTGCCAGAACTGCCGGAGCGAGTGATCAAACGCTCGGTCCCCAAGTTAGATCCGCGGGTGATCGCGAAGCAGCAGATCGAAAAGGGACAGCCGACGGTCTTAGCGAAACTGCCCGGGGCTGATAACTTCATCCGGCTGGAGCCTCCGCAGTGGGTGCTTCTTCAATTGTTCGACGGTGAGAGATCTTATGCCGAGATGTCCGTCCAGGTGTCGAACCAGACGGGGATACTTTATTCGGAAGATGCCGTCCGTGAATTTGCCTCGTTCATCCAGGCGAACACCGATCTGTTCTACAAGAGTCCTCTCGAAAGGAACATCACCCTGCAGCAGAAACTGCGCGGCCAACGGCTGAAGCGCAGGCGCTCCAAGGTCGTTGATTTTTCTGATATCACCATTGCCGAGTGGCCTCACGCAGACCAGTTCATTGCGCGGATCTACCCCCGGCTACGCTGGATCTACACCTGGTGGTTCACGTTGCTGGCCCTGGCGATGTTTGCCGTTATGGCGTGGATGTGGGCAGGCCGGTTCGGGGAGATCTGGCATGACAGCTTCGAGTTCTACAACTTCACGACAAAGTCGGGGCGCGATCTGCTCGAATTCTGGGTTCTGTTCGGTGCCATGGCGTTCTTGCACGAATCATTTCATGGCCTCACCTGCAAACACTTTGGCGGAAATGTGGAGAAGATGGGATTCTCATTGATGTATTTTGCGCCCAGCTTCTTTTGCGACGTTACCCAAATCTGGATTTATGGTGGCAAGTGGGAGCGCATCGCCACCGTGATCGCCGGGATCTGGGGCGATCTGATCGTTTGCTTTCTGGGCACAGCAGTCTGGTGGGCGACGGCTCCTGGCATGGTTGTGCACAACCTGGCCTACAAGGCCATGATGGTCACCGGCATTGGGGTGTCGCTGCTGAACTTGAATCCGCTCATCAAACTCGATGGCTACTACATTTTCTGCGAGCTGATCGGAGAGCCCGATTTCAAGGAGCGCACGTCCGCATACCTTTCCGGCTGGACGCGCCAACATTTATTTGGCATGCCCGCGGAAGTGGAGTACGTGCCGTCACGACGACGCCCTTTTTACCTCGTCTATGCCGTCCTCTCGGCAATCTACGGCTATGTTCTCTTGACGTTCCTGATGGGATTCACCTACAACGTCCTGCACTCGTATTCGCCAGCCTGGGCCTTTGCGCCCGCCGGGTTGATGGGATATTGGGTATTTCGCGAGCGAATTCACAGCCTGGGACGGTTTGCCAAGCTCTATTACCTGGACAAGAAAGAGCGGGTCTGGAGTTGGCTGAAACCCTCGCGCATCGCAGGTCTTGGAGCAACAACACTATTGTTGCTGCTGCTCCCGATCTGGCCAGATTTCGAGGACGGCTCCTTCGTTCTGGAGCCGGCACGGCAGGCCCTCGTGCGCGCTTCCGTCAGGGGAAAGGTTTTGCAAGTATTCGTGGACGAGGGACAGCGAGTTCTCGCTGGCCAGCCTCTGGTCAATCTCGAAAATCTTGATCTGGAGTCCAGTCTAGCGAGGGTCCGCGCAGACCTCCGAGTAGCCTCAGCCCGGGCTACTCAGACTCAGATGCGCTACGGCGATTTCGGAACAGCCGAACAGGAGAGACTGCGTCTCCTCGAAGCGGATCGTAGCCTGACTGAGGAAGCCGCCGCACTCCACCTGGTCAGTCCGATTGCCGGAATTGTCGCTACTCCCCGCTTGCGTGACCTCAAGGGCGCCTATTTCGACGAGGGAGCACCCGTCGTCGAGTTGATCAACGACTCGGCATTGCGGGCGCGGATTTACATACCCGAGTTTGCCATGCACGATATTCGTGTCGGAGCACCCGTGCGGCTGCGAGCCCAATCGCGGCTGTTGCCGGTCACGGGGCTGATCCGTTCGATCTCCGTCGACTGGACCCCGCTTGATCCATCATTGGACCAAAAAGAGCAGCTAGCAGGCATCAACCCGCCTCGTTTCTACACGGCTGAGACTTGGCTGGACGCAGCGACGGACCTACATCCCGGCATGACGGGGATCGCGAAGATTCGGGTTGGGCGCAGAAGTATAGCGAGTCTGGGCTTGAGATTCATTAGGGATCTTGTCGCCCGGCGTATCTGGTAAATCGGACGGGATCCAAGCGGATGCCCGACTCTTCCAAGCAGCAACAAAGGGCCAACTTTTCCGGTTGGCCCCCTCCTCATTGAATTTAGAACTTTCGCCCAACTAAAAACTAGATCTTCTTCCGAGCGGTTACCTTTGCGGCGATTCTGGCTGTTACTCTTGCCGTCACGCGGGCATTCACGCGGGCATTCACGCGAGGCCTGATGCGGGCAGAAATCGGAGCATTAACGCTCGGGTTTACTGGCGCCGGGGTTGTTGAACTGGCCACGATCGCCTTCTTGGTGGCATTCAAGCTGCTGAGCAGGGACTTTTTCTGAATCGACATTTACGCTCCTCGTAAGCCAGATTTTTTTCGGCTTCGTTGCAAACTGGTAGGTAGCACGGGAATCTCCAAACTCCGGGATGGCATGCCAACCAAGCCTCACCTTCAAAATCAGCAAGATACAGAAACTGGGCAACCGATGCGCTAAGGCTCGCGATGGTGAAAGGATGCCCAGTGGTTAAAAATTAACCATCCATGGGTTATTTATTAACCTTTCTTGCGTCTGCCCGTGGCGGCGTCCGACTCGATTTTCAAGGTGCGGCACAAATACTTCAAGCGTTGCGGGTCCAGGCGAAGAAGCGCTGCCGCTGCCGATTTCTTTCCTCCCGTTCGTCGCAGGGCCGCATTCAGGTACGCAATCTCAATCCGCTCCATTTCGGCATCGAAGTCCACCCCTTCCTCCGGAATGAGGATCGCTTCCTGGCTGGCCGTGCTCGAATACAGAAGTTGTTGCGGCAGGTGATGGGCGGCAATGAATGGAGAGTCGTTCATCACGACCATGCGCTGCACGATGTTTTCCAGTTCCCGCACGTTTCCGGGCCAGGGATAATCCTCCAGTATCCCGATCACCTCAGGCTGCAACCGCTTAAGAGGCTTCTTATTCGCAGCACAGTACACGCGAAGGAAGTGGTCCAGGAGCAAGGGCAGGTCCCCGTCACGTTCGCGCAGCGGCGGAAGCACGATCGGGACAACGTTGATGCGATAGAAGAGATCCTCTCGGAAGCGGCCCTGGTTAACCATGTCCTCGAGATCATCATTAGTGGCCGCAATGAGCCGGAAGTCGATCTTCTTCACCGATCTTCCACCCAGTCGCTGGGTGGCGTGTTCTTGCAGCACACGCAACAGTTTGGTCTGCAAGTTTTGGTCGAGAGTGGCGATCTCGTCAAGGAATAGCGTTCCCGTGTGGGCCAACTCGACGAGGCCGGCTTTGGCCGTTTCGGCCCCCGTGAACGCGCCTTTCTCGTATCCGAACAACTCGGACTCCATCAGACTCTCCGGAATCGCGGAGCAATTCACACAGATAAAAGGCTTATCCTTGCGGTCGCCGCTCTGCGCGATGGCCTGTGCCACCAGTTCCTTGCCCGTGCCACTTTCTCCCCGCACCAGAACCGTGGCGTTGCTGTCTGCGACCGCCTGGATCGCCTTGTACACCCTCTGCATAGCTGCGCTGCACCCGATCATTCCACAGAAGGCGGACTTGCTTTCCACCTGCTCCCGCAGGCGGCGTCCTTCCAGTTGCAGGCTGCGCTTCTCAATCGCCCGAGACAGCACAACCTGTAATTCCTGCAAGTCCAGCGGAACCAAAAAGCATTCATCGGCTCCTGCCTGGCTGGCCTTCAACGTCACCCTGCGATCGGTGGAGCGAGTGATCGCCACCAGAATCAGGTCTTCACGGATTTGCCGCAGTTCCCGCAACACCTCAATACCATCGTTGCTATCGTCACCGATGCTGTCCAGGTCGAGGACGATGCCATCCAGTTGCGGGGCGTTCACCACAGCCTGAATCTGCTCTTCGTTCGTGGCCAGAATCGTGCCGAACGTTTGAGCGAGGAAGCGGCAGATCTCCGGGAAAGTGGACTCTTCGTCGGAGATGATCGCAATTGAGTACTGTGCTGCGTTGGAGGGTTGCCCGCCCCGGGCCATATCAGCTCCCGCAAGTGAAAGTCAGGCGCGGCACATTATAGGTTAAATTTTCACCAGATTTGCAAGTGTTCTTAAGAATAGGCGCACCCCCGGGGACCCCGATTCCGGCAAATCGTTCGCGATAAAAGCGGATGCCAGGGCTTTGGTGCACTCCCGGATGTTTCATCGGGTGGCGTCAAGGGGGCCTTTTTTCTAACCCAGGGGTGTCAAGCAGCAAGAATTTGCGCATTCAATCGCAGTCTCCCTCAATCCCAGCAGATTGACCTTTCCGCCCTCAGATAACAGTTGACTATTGTCCGCACACCGCATAGGATGCGGCCGTCCTGTTCCCCCTCAGGACGTAGGAGTCCTATTGAGAATGCGGTTCTCAGGCTCCAGTTTCTGGTCTTAATTTTTCGTTTCAAGCCCAAACAGCAAGTTGCGCGAGGCATTGTGACAAGGCTGCAAATTCTTGCGCCCTCGGCGAGAGCAATTGAACTTAAAGGAGAGTTTTTATGCAGAGCCGCATACTTACGCAGAGCAGCATACTAGCAAGGATCCGCATTGCGGCAATGCTTTTCCTGGGCATTTTCTCGGCCGTGGGGTTCGTAGGCAGCGCGTGGGCGCAATACAAGGGCGGCGTGTCTTGGCAAGTGGGCGATATTATCGTTTGCTTTGGCAATGGAATGTGCAATGTCCTGAGAATTGTCAACGTTAATGGTGTGCCTACACCCCAGCTCCTGGATCAGATTTCCGATGGTCTTACTGGCGCGGGTGCGACGAATGGTGCGGCGATCAACAACACTCTGCATGTGCTTGCCACGGACGCCACGATTGATCCCAATACACATAATCCTGCCGCTTCGAAAATCGTGGAGTACACCATCGCAAGTGTAAATCCGTTACAAACACAGCCGCTCGCGCCACCGCTCCTTCCCATTTCTCACACTCCCGTCACGGTTTTTAACGGTGGCAGCGGTAATTTCAACGTGCGCGCTATTGCCCTGGACCAGCACGGTGACATGTTCGTGGGCAACGCCAACAATCCACCGGCGAACCCGGCAACCATCGTCGAGCTTGACCCGAACGGCGGAAGTCTGGGTTCGTTTACCGTCCCGACCGTGACTACACCCGCATGGTTAGCGATGACGTGCTTTCCGGGTACCCCGACCTGTCAAACAGGTCCAAGCCCGAATATCATGAAGATTCTCGACGTAAATGGGCACGTGCAACAGGTCCTCACGCCCGGCACCTCGGCAAGTACCCATCCATTATGGAACGATGCCGGGGGCACGACTCGCGACAACGCGGTCATATGGACAGATCAGGGGAAATCGGTGTGGCAGGCGAGTACAACCTATCCCCTTCCGGTAGTCAACACACCACCCCCGCTCAGCATCTATATCGTTGACACCTTCAATCCCCCGCACCTGCAGAAAGCGACATTCCTCCCAGGCAACACGAGCGGGACTACGGGTCCTACCGGTCCGCCACAGTTCAGCGATACTCCGTTCGGTGGTGGAGTGACTACGGATGGACTGATCTGGACGGATCAAGGAGCCGCAGCAGTGTGGGCCGCAGGCACGATGTACGGCGGCGCGGGGCAGCCCCAATTCGTTAGAGACACCAACATGCCTCCACACGTCCAACAGGCGACCAACACCGGAACCTCGGGTGGCACGGCGCCAACCTGGAACGATGGCCCCCCAGGTGGGATGACATGCGACAACGGGACCCTGCTGGCATGTGCCGGGATAATATGGGTTGATCGGGGCCTCGCGGCGTATCAGCCTAACCACCGCTACAACGTAACCGATGCTTTCGGGGACAGCGGAATGCACGTGCAGCAGGCAAGTGCCGCCGGAACGGCGGGCAGCGCCCCACCGACATTCACCGATACCGGCACTAGCACGCAAACACCCGATAATGTCATTCTATGGGTCGATCAAGGGCCATGGCTGCCGAGTCATTCGTATGCTGTTGGCAGCGTCGTTGGCGATGCGGGTCAGCACGTGCAGCAGGTATTGGCGGGCGGCGCAGGCATCTCAGGACCAGGTCCAAACCCGCCGAACTTCGTTGATGGCCTAAACCCGGGCGTGGCCACTACAACCGATGGGCTACAGTGGAGTGATCTTGGTTTGCCCGCATTGGGAGCCGCCAATTGCCCGGGGAATCAAATAAACAGTCTCGACCTCTTCCCCGCCGCCAGCCCGACCGCGTACTTCACCTCGGGGCCCGGTGGCATTATCCAGACGGTCACGACCCCATTGTCTTCGGGTGCTTGCGCCGTGTTTGCTGATTTTGGCCCGTTCGTCAAACTCTCTGGTATCCGTGCCATGCCACCGAAATCTGTACCCAACTGCAAGAGCGACCCTGGCGTCATGAACAGCTGTCCGATTTACCCCAATGGCGGAATACTCGTAGTGGCCACCGGCACCCAGGACATCGATACCGGCGATACTACTGACCCGGATGCGGGAGTCGAACAAGTCACCGATATTTGTACCGGCAACTCCACTAATGTCGCATTAGGAGGAGATACGGGGAATACGTGTGCCCTCCTGCTTGATCTTAACGGGAAAATTCAGGTGCGATACACACTTTCGCAAAGCGTGAGCACGCTACAAGCGTTAGCTCTCGACCCATTCATTGCGGATTGCACCAGCATTGGCTGCTCCACCAGCGGCTCAATACCGTCGGCAACTGTGGCTAATTTCTGGGTCGGCGGTAAAGCTTCGTCTAAGCTCTACAGCTTCGATTTCGCAACCGGCGCCCCAACTACATTCGATGCTAGCCAGACCTGTCCGACTCAGGCGATTCCTCCCACGGCAACTCTTCCTTCATGCAACTCGGGCCAGATCAGCTCCGTCAATGGCGTTCAGAGTATTGCCATCTACGGAGCGAGGGGAGCAGCCCAGCCGGTGCTGGCAAAGCTGTACGGTGCTCCTACCAGTCCTGAGCCGACTTCCAACGCGGAAGTCTTTTTTCTGCAAAACAAGCTGATAACAACCATCTACAACACCTCGGCTCAACAGGTCCAGTATCCCCTAACGCTATGGGCGTCCCTGGTAGACAACAATTCTGATGTGGCGGGCTTGCCGTCGGACACCAGTACCGATGGCGGCGTGCCATGCCAGCCGACGACTCTGTCCGGCCCTAACACAGTCGATCGTAACGATTGCATTGTGTGGAAGTTTGACCTCGCCTTGAATAATACGGCTGGCGATTTTGTGTCAACCGTCTTTGGTGCTCCTGTCACAACCTCGCCAGCCCCTCCAACCATAGACACCAACACGCACATATTCACCGACATGAAGTACGATACGACCACGTTGTTCGGAAATTTCGACCCGAGCGACAGCAGGATCAGCGTACACTCACTGCACCAGGTCACTCCCCAACCCCTGTCCAATGGCAGCACTAGCGGCGGACAGTGTACCTACGGAAGCCCTGTCCCCAAATGCTTCCAAAACAATAGCAACATACAATTCAAGTTTACGTGTGCCGATCCTAGCCTGGCGGGTGCTGCGTTGGGGAATTTGAGTCCCCCGCCCTTCCTTTTGATCGACCAGACCTTTCCCAATGTGACGTTCGCGTCGCCTCTTGAATGCGGGCGCACGAGCACCTGCACCTTCTCCGCTACTAACGGGTCGGAAAACTATACCTTCGACTCCGTAAAGAACCAGTGGGTATTCGGTTGGAGCGTTCCTCCTCCGCCGATCCCGAACACGACCCGCTACTTCACGGGATGTACTACGCAGCCTCAGTTGAGCCCGTTCTGCGTAAGCTTCTTTGTCAGTCCGAAGTGTTCAGCTAACCCTGTTGTCAACTCGGTGTCGCCGAGCTCTGGCTCGGTATCGAGCCAGACACCGCCCGTTATCACCATCACTGGAGCAGATTTCGCCTCGAATGCAACCGTGCAGTTTCAAGGCGTGACGGTGTCTGCAACGGTGCTTAGTTCCACGCAGATCACGTTGACAATGCCGTCATGCTCCTTGTTAAATATCGGCCCCTGCCCCAGGCAGGTTAACGTAACCGTAACCAATCCGCCGGCAGGCCTGAACGGCACACGGGTGAACGGTTTTACATACACGCAGTAGTCCGGAACCAAGCACAAGAAAAAGCCAGGCCGCAAAGGCCTGGCTTTTTTCAATCACTTTGTTTGTTGAGTGCTCACGTCTTGGGAGCCTGCGACCAGCGAATAGTTTCCTGGTACACGCTGGCTAGATCGCTGCGTTTCAGAACTGTGTCGCTGTTCGCCTCTTTACGGATACCATCTAGAACTTGCCGCGCATCCGTGTAGTGGCGGGCAGCATCTTCCGGCTTGCCACCGAGTCGAAGCGCTTGCGCCAACAAATAGTGCGTTTTAGCCAGCAAAACCGGGAAGCCCAGTTGGTCACTGCTGCGCAAGGCGGGTTCCACCACCTCGCGAGCTCGTGAATAATCTTTGCTCGCGATGTGCGCCTCAGCCAAATAGACGGAGGACTCGACCGAAAGGTGTTTCAGACCGGCCTTGTCTGCCTGCTCGACAATCGCGGTGAACGACTTGATAGCTTCCTGCGAGCGTTCTTCCTTGGCGGCAGTTTTCGCCAGATTGAATTTGGAAAGTAAAATCTGCTCTCGGTCAGTAGTGTGGGCGGCTACCTGAGAGGCCTGCTCGAACCAGGACTTGGCGGCCTTGTAGTCACCGCGATAGAACATGCGATCACCCTGGAAATTCAGGATACGCGCGATGAGTGGATTATTTTTGAGTTCGCGTGCCCGAGCCAGGGCTTCATCCAGATTTTTCCCGGCTTCTTCGCCCCGGCCAATCAAAATCAGCGCATTACCGTAAGCACCCTGAATTTCGGGTAACCAGAAGCCACTTTCACCAACGTCCCGCCAACTGTTGAATGCGTCGCCCTCAGAAGTTAGCGCCGCCCCATAGCGACCCTGGTACTCGAAAATCTTGCCCAAGCCGTAAGAGGCGAAGGCGATGCCGCGCTTGTCGCCAGCCTTGCGCCATAAATCCAGAGCCTTAAGAAAGTGATCCAGCCCCTTGCTATATTGCCCGGTACGGGCGTAGGTGTCTCCGATGTTGTAGAGTGAGTCGGCCACATCCGCGGGAGACCCCACTTTCTGGCGCAGGTCGAGCGCCTGCTGAAAGTAGGTCATGGCGTTCTCGTAATCGGCTTCGTCGAGGTAATACCATCCGATATTGTTCAAGCAGACCGCCTCATTTTGGCGATCACCAACCTCCCGCAGTACGGGCAGAGCCTCCTTGGTGAGACTCAAGGCCTGATCATATTTCCCCAGGTTCTCATACAAATTTCCGAGGTCTAATAGGTCTCCTGCGAGGCCGACCTTATCCCCGACGGCGCGATGCAGCCGGAGGGCTTCCTGAAAGTTTTTGAGCGCCTGCTCCAACCTACCTGCGTACTGGTGAGCTTCGGCGATCCGATTGAGCGTCTCTGCGGTCCCCGCCTTATCGTCCAGGCGACGCTTGAGGTCGAGCGCTTGCTCATAATTTCGAAGCGCTTCATCCAACTTACCCATGTGCTGGTAGGCGCTGCCGATTGCATCCAAACTCAAAGCTTTTTCTTCCTCATTTCCGAGTTGGACAGCGATCGTCAAGGCACGATTCAAATAGTCAAGGCTACCCCGAAGGTTGTTGCCCTTGATTTCGACCCAGCCCAAACGCAGTAACACGTCGGAATTCTTAGGATCGAGCGCTAACAACTTGTCGTAGTTAACGCGGGCCTTGTCCAAGGTCCCGGTGTCTTCATAAAGACGCCCTAGCGCATATTGCACATCGGAGTCGTCCGGCGAAATTTTGGCGAGATTCTCATACGAGGCAATGGCTTTAGGATAGTCTCTGGCTACTCGAGCGTCCTCAGCCTGGATAAGATACTTCTCTTGAGACGAAGCTTTCTCGCTGAGGTCTACAGCTTTTCGAGACGCTTCTTGCGCCTTGTCGCCGTATCCCAACGCGGCGTAGGTGGCGGCCACCTTCGAGTAAGCCAGGGCGAAATTCGGATCTTCTTTAGTGGCGGCTTCGAACTGTTTGACGGCATCGAGATTTTTGCCTTGCCGGCTAAGTTGCAAGGCCGCGCCGTAGAAGCGCAAAGCCTGGACTGACTGGGATGACGGCTTGAGCGACTTGGCCTGAATATCCTTGATCGTCTCGGGCGGCAAGGCCAAGCTCTTTTCGACGGATTCCGCTAACTGCTGCAGGGCGTTCGGCAATTCCTTTTCATTGGAGGCCTCCGCTTTCAGCGGAAAATTGCGTTGCCGCTTCAAATCCTGCAGGGTGGCATCAATACGGATTTGGCCCCCAAGCTTCGTGTATTGCCCCCAGAGCAGGCGGTCAGCGCTGGTGAATTCCGCAACCCGGCGCAGGGTGTCGGGATCGAGACTTGCTTCCGGCTCGACGCGCAGATCGTGGAGTATCTGATTGACGCGATCGGAGGGAACCGTACGTAAGGAGGCGGACTCGCCCATGTCCGTCCGCAGCACCTCCGCCACCGTCCCACCCATCCAGTTCAGCGAGGTGTCGCCGGACGCATTACGGAAGGGCAAAATTGCCAACGAAACCTCTGGCTTGACCACCACTTGCTGGGTCGTTTTCGCGAACAGCTTGTCGCGGTAGCGGATGCCCACGAACGCTAGAACGAGGATCGCTAGCGCCATTCCAATCCACGGCCAGGCAGTCGGGGCCCACCGCCGCACGTCCGGAAAGTGCAGCGTGGCTGCGGCGGCTTTACCTTGCCAACCCTCCAGGTCAGCCAGCAATTCCCTGGAAGACTTGTAACGCAGATTAGAATCGCGTTCCAGGCATTTGCTCACGATTGCACTCACTGCCCCCGGAATCGAATTGTCGTGATCCGAGATCGGCGCCGCCCGTTCCTGCGTCCGTTTGATCAGGCTGGCCAGCGCGCTGTCGGCTGTAAACGGCATCTTCCCGGTGAGCAACTCGTAGAAGATTAGGCCCAACGTGAACAAGTCAGAGCGCTCGTCCAGGTTCTTGCCGAGCGCTTGCTCCGGCGACATATATTCCATAGTCCCAACCAGAGCGCCGGTTTGGGTCATGCCGTCGCCTTCGAGCATGCGGGCCAGACCAAAATCCATCAACAGGATCCGGCCGTTCTTATCGCGCATGATGTTCTGCGGCTTCAAGTCGCGGTGGATCACTCCCACACTGTGCGTGGCTTCCAGGGCGCGGCAGATCTGTTGCGTGATCTCGACTGCCTCTTCCGGAGAGAACTTCTTCCTTTCCTGGATCAGTGTGCGCAGATCCTGGCCTTCGACGAACTCCATGGTGATGAACTTCACACCATCGGCATCGCCTAAGTCGTAGATACGGATGACGTTCTTGTGGGTCACCTGATGGGACAGCACAAGCTCCTGCTTGAAGCGCTCAAGAATGGCGGGATGCCCAGTCAGTTCCGGGCGGATCACTTTAAGCGCCACAATGCGATTCACTTCGCGATCCCGAGCGCGGTAAACCGAACCCATGCCTCCCTCGCCAAGAAGCTGCAGGATTTCGTATCGGCGTCCGAGTACGGCGCCGGGCCGCAAGATACGTTCGCGGTTCAATTCGGAAGAGTAATCAGGTCGCCCGCCGGCCGGGGAGGTTCCTTCGGCAAGGGTAGGAGTATCCAGATTCACTTCAACTAGAGTCGGGGCCAACCCCAAAGAAGGGTCTGGTGCTGGCGATGAGCCGGTGTCGGAAACAAATTTTAGCGCCGCAGTGCCTTCCGCCTTTGGCCGGTCATTCGGTCGGCGCAGATGGTGTTCTTCCATGGCGCGGTCTCCGCAACAAGATAAGGGGGGAACGTCGACAGAAGCGCGCCAGCCTCCCCCATCCGACCAAAATATACCTGGCGGACCCTGTCGCTCTGTTGACGGAGTATATAATAACGTGGCTCTCGGCGCTATCTTCTTTTAGCTCCCTCCCATTGAAGGAACAAGTCTGGGTAGCGAGTTCTTCGTAGATTTTGAGCACGGGCTGAACCCGTGCAACCGCCAGATTCGCGCCGCACTCGACGATAAACGCCGACATGCCGCTACATTGAGAGCTACCGCGTCGCGGTTATCGATTTATCGCCAGGTTTGCGGCGCTGCCCCCGGCCCCGCCCAGCACGATCGTCTGGGCTCCGGCTCCCCTACTAGAGCGTCCCACCTCCCGCCTCACCGCTGATTTTGTACAGCGTCTACGTCCTTATCTCCCTTGCCCTTGGAGAAAACGGGGCTATCGATCGTTCCACCGATCCGAAAGGGAAACTGCAACTTACCGTCTTTCAATGTGGCTCCCGACAGCCGGGCAATGGTGTTCGTGAAGAAGCTCTCCTTTGTTGTAATCTCCGCCAACCCTCGATAGTTCAACTCGTCAGAGCCTGACACGCTCACACTGCCCGAGCCATCCACATCGACTCCGTAGCCGTCAATATCTATCACCCTGCTCGAAATCCGCTGATCGGCTAGCTCCAGATCGGTGGTGATCAAGTTAAATGAGGAAGGATCGTTTTTGGCAGGGCCAAGATCGTTGAAGTGCGCCAGCTTCATCAAATTCGCGTTGAGCTTGAGACTCGGCACCTGACCGTTACGCACCGTAAGGTGTCCGGCTCCGTGGATTCCTGCCGATTGAGCAGAATTAATCTGGCCCAGCTTCTGGCGGCCTTCCCAAAAGGCGGCGGAAAGATGACCGGGAAAAT
>Ga0137390_10001560_pt1 | contig 17389 bp, 17 predicted proteins | sample 15con2h24AmetaG_FD_104937 | JGI IMG/M metagenome (GOLD analysis project Ga0137390, IMG submission 104937) | Vadose zone soil microbial communities from Angelo Coast Range Reserve, California, USA - 15con2h2.4A metaG | ecosystem: Environmental > Terrestrial > Soil > Vadose zone > Saprolite... | reverse complement strand
TTGATACGGTATCTCAAGTATTTCTCTCCAACGGGTAATCTCATCTCTGATGTGGTGTAAACTTTTGCCCACTTGCTGCAATAAGAGGAAGCGATCTTTTTATTCGGCGAGACATACCCCCTATGTCTGGCTGTAGATCCCAGGATTGAATGGGAGAAAATTGAGTGAATTAAGCGGGCAGTTCTCTCTCGTTTCAGAGAGAGTCGCCCGCTTAATTATACAGATTCGGCCTCACTTAATTCCGTGATCTACAGCACTAGAGTGTAAATTTGGGAATTCCGTGAGCGCAAATTTTGATAAATCGGTGAGCGATCTGCCCTCTTTCTGAGGAAAGACCCACTCACCGATTTATCCTGATTCCATCCATAGAATTCCCAAATTTACAGTAGCTCAGCCGATTTCAATGGATTTCCTGATAAAGATTGGTAATAGTTGCATCACAAGAGAAACGGGCGTCATTTCTTATAGTACGTGTGTATTTGAACCACTGCAACACACCAACATCCTGACTGCAGTATGCGCGTTTCCATTGCAGTAACCGACCGACCGATTGTTTAAAACACTTCCGGGGACGTATCGCTGCCAGGTTTGCCACTATAGAGCATTCATGGACTGATGAGCTTAACCTCCTTCTGCAAAACTCATGGCAGAGTGACAGCTTAAATTCTGGCCGTTTTTCTGGTATAAGCAGCATTTTGATCCGTATCCAACTAACTTCATGCGAAAGGAATGAGATCGGTGCAGCAAAAAGGGTGCCCAGCTCAAGGCTAAACATCCCTTCGACATTTTCATGTTGACTCTATTGCAACGACAAAAGAGTCTCTTGCCAGAGCTTACGTACGAGAGATTCCTTTGTTGTTGTCCAGTTCCTCACATACGTACTTGCTTCGGCCAGTATCGACTGAGATCAAAGACAAGTCTCGCCGGGGGAATGACGCCAGGATCTTCCTATAGTCAAATAGGCCAAAATTACTCGCACGTCTCCCAGAGCAGGGAGCACCGATCAGCTCAGGTGGAAACTGCTCTTCGATCAAAGCGCGACCTCTTGTAAGCTCAGAGGAATCGGGAGTGGCCAGCAAGTCCTGTCCCAACTGGTTCATGATCTCTTGTACCAGTCGATCCCTCGGTAGCATCCTCTGGGATCTCATCGAGGACATAATGCTTATAGAACGTCTCGATACTGGCGTGACCGAGCACGAACTGGCCGACGCGGGGGTTCTTCCTGGCGAGTTCGGTACCCGCCAGAAACCGCAAATCGTGAGGCTTGGCGTCCAGCAGCCCAATCTGAACCGCGTACCCCTAGATAATGTTCCATGCACCCTCGGGTGAGGGGCTCTGCGGACAATCGGTTGTGTGCGTCCTCTACGCGACCATCGAAGCGCGTGAAAATGTAACTCGTTGTTTTTGGGTCCGTTACTTCTCAACCTCCTACGATGTGCTCGTGAAAGACTCCTCAAACGAGTCGTGATAATGAGCCTTAATTCAGCGCACCCAATGTTGGCGTCGCGCATTTTGCCCCAATCATGGGCAAGTTTTATGATACAAATGCACCATGAATTACTTTCAATGACTTGTAGCAGCCTTGGTACCATTTTACGTGACGGAATACGAACACTTGTCAGATCCCGCTGGCCTGTGTTACCAATCATTTCCAGACCAATCATCAAGATAACTGCGCTTACCATGCTGTAGGATCGCACATCCTCAGGCTCCACCAAAGTGGGGTCACCCCACTTCGATACCTTCCCTAAAGGAGCATAGATTCGACCTCAGTAGCATACATATCAGGCCCCTGCAGTAGTACCTCGATGTAGTAATCGGTAGTAGCAAGCGAATCGTGTCCGAGCTGCTTTTTGATCTCCTGGACGGTGGCTCCGGCTTTGAGGCGGATGAGCGTTCCAGTATGGCGTGTGGCATGCACCTTTGAGGTGCCGAGGTACTTGTGGCAGATATCGGCTATTGCTTGGGGCCCAAGCTGGTTCCCGCGGTTCCTACCATTGCGTCCCCCTGGAGCCAGAGCGATCCAGAGCGGCGTATCGGGGGCGAGGTAGAGCTGCTCGCCGTAGTAGCTGCGCAGCCAGGTCAGCAACACATGACTGATCCCGGCGGGCAGCTGGTCCACCATGACCTTTGCCCCCTTGCACCGCTCGAACGTGAGTGTCACCAATTCCTGCTCACTGCTCTGTGCATTGGCTCGGGTCTCTATCTGCACGTCGCGCCAGAGCAGACTCGCAACCTCCGAGAGGCGACGGCACGTCTGCAGGTACACTAAGAGCAGCGCGCGGTCGCGTTTGCCATCGAGCGTCGTGGTATCGATCGAGCGCAGACGTGCCCGCACGGTCTCAGGCTCCATCGCGTGTGCCCCCTGATAGCGCTGCGACTTGCCGCGCTTAATCTTATCGATGGGATTGACGGTCAACAGGTCGTTGCGAATGGCGAACTCGTAAAATGAGGACAGTGTGGCCAGGCGCAGGTTGCTGGTTGCCACTGCCACGTCGAGGCCACGTGCCGAGTACGCCGCGAAGAGGCGGGCTGTTGTGACGAGCTGGGCGAGGCGGTCCTGGCGGTCAAGGTCCAGACCCTGCTGCTGGAGAGCCGCCCGGTACTGATTCAGGATCGAGCGGTACGTCTCCAGCGTTCTCTTGCTCCGGGTCTGGCGATATTTCTCCAGCAGCCACTCCTCGATCAGCAGGTTGAGACGGCTGACCCGTCCCTGGTCGCTCGTGACGACGCCGTGCACCTGGTATGGCACCGGTGACAGGTTCTCATCCCCAGAACCCTCGACGAATTCGTCGTTCATGATGTCTCCTCCTCGCTGTGCTGCGGGCAGCGTGGGCGCCCGCGCTACTTTAAGAACTGCGTTTCCTTAGTCCTGGCCGCTAAAGCCCCGGAGCTTTTTTGTAGATTTTCTGTTCGTCGTGTACGTTAACGGGGTCGTAATCCGCTCTTCGTGCTTCACTCAAACAGACTTTGCACCGATGGTTCCTGCTGTTTGGGTAAGCCATAGTGCGCTCTTTGCATCACACGCAGAGTGTACTGGTCTTACCCCCTGGAATTCGACCACTTATTATATACATCTAATGACTCTTAGTTGTATATGAAGCGTACCCGAGAACCAGCCCGTCTGTCAAGGGCAGCCCGCTACAGGGGTCCACTGTTCGGGCTTTTTCTCACTGCACAGCCTCGAGGAGGCGCCTCTGTGGGCCGCCATCAGCCGTTTGTAAAAGTGCACTGAGGCCAACTGATGTGTGGCTCTGAACGGGAGTGAGAAACACAGCACGTGTGAAGGCCACCTTCCACGGGATTCTCTCGAGCCCCTAAGAGCGGGGCTCGAGAGATAGGTATTCCCTGCTCTGGCTCGAATGAATATTCGTATAATGTCTATAAGAAAAAGGAGGGCTACTCAACGCACGATGTCGCAGCCATGATACAATAAGATGAGTGAAGTACTCGCTAAGTCCAGCTCTGCTTATAGAGAGGCGTGTATGGAACAGATATCTATAGGCGACATCCTTGATCAAACGGTGAAGAGAAAGGCGACAACAGCAGAGATGTACACAGTGAGAACAGGCAGAAAAGTGTTGCGCAATGGTCAGTCCGCCTCTGTTTACGATCGTTTGGAAGCACATCTAGGCCTTGACTGGCGTGCTGAGCAGAATGGTTGAGGTCACCACAACTATTCCCTTTGACATAGCTGGGAAGGGACCCCAACAGGGGCTGTACAACTGAAAAAAGGTCGTTGATGAAGTCAGAAAGTTCATAGATCTCCATGGTGAACGTGAGTTTCTCTCGCACAATGGAGCCTGGAGTTCGTCACATTGTTCACCTAGACGACCAAACCAAGTTAAGCTGAACAGCATGAAGTGGCTCAGTAAGAGGTTTTGCATACAATGCAGGAAGAGTGGGATGGCTTTCACGAGTTGTTAGCCTTGCGAGAGAGACACATCCGACAAAGGGAAGATCAGGAACAAGCGGAGCGACGCCAGATCCAGGAACTCCTTCCTTTACCGCGACGAGCAGTTCCCCTGCCGTGGGAAGATCTGGCTTCAGTGATCACACGTACGGCTCAAGTGATGGGATATCCTCAACCGGATTGGATTCTGCACCCTGAAAAGGTACGGTACCATGTTCCAAGGGAAGGGCTACCATTGTTAGTAAGGCAGCTCGATTACGACTTGCTCGGACGCCTCCTGAACCTTGATGAAGCAATCCTCCATAACCTGACATTGCACCGATTCGCAGAGAGAACATCTGGCTCGCATGGAGCGATACAAGCAGATATCTCAGGCGCCTTAGGTTTCCCCCGGTTTATCAGGTTGCCGCGGATCGGGAATGCACAGCACCTCTTCGCCCACGCGGGGCCAACCATGCAGGTCTGTCCGTGTTGCCTCGATGAGTCAGGCGGAGGACATGATCGGCTCTACTGGAGGGCCGCCCCGGTCCTCATCTGCTCCAGGCACCGAGTATGGATGATTGACGCCTGCCCAAATTGCGACAAACCCATTCCTTCGCCCCGCCCGAAGCTGAGCACTTGCCCTACCTGCGGAACTGATTACCGGCAGTGGATTCTTCCACTTTCTCCCCAGGCAAGCTGGTTGTACAGCACGCACCAAGTGTTTCTCACCCATCTGGGTATCGATTCCAGCGAGCTTGGGGAATTCTTTCCAGGAGATGAGCCCTCACCCTTGCAAGATCTAGCTCCCCACGAGTATTTCTGGATCGTCGCAGAGTTCCTGGAGATCCTCCTTGGTCAGCCCTATCGTGAGCGGCTGCTCCCGTTTCTATTGCGCGTGCTGCCAGTAGAAGATCTGGTGCCATCCTCCGCACGAAGCCCGCTGCTGCTCCTACATTTTCTACTCGCGAGCTGGCCACTTCACTTCTGGATCCTGCTTGAGCGCCTCCAACTGGCGCTGGAGGAGGACGACCTCTGGTTTCACTCAGCGTATGCGCCTGCCAGGGAGTGGGAGGCACAACTCAACCGAGGAGACATCTGGTATCAAGGCATCTCTAAGGAACAGATCCTGGCTTTTCTGCGCATGTTTTTCCAGACAGTGAGGGACTACTTTCAACAGCCCCGGCAACCCAAGCAAAGGAGCATCCCTTTCGGAGAGCGCGCCACCCCAGTTAAGTCATCAAGCACGCAGCAACGACGATCCCCCAGACCCGATGAACTCGTATCTCCTCAGCCATGGGAAGATCTCGCCTCGGTCATCAGCCGTATTGCGCGTAATATGGACCTTGCCCAGGCCGATTGGGTATTAATCTCTCCTGAAGCCCCGCACCGCAAGGTGTATTCCCTTGATCTTCCGTTGCTTCGTCGTCCTGCCGATTACCAGGTACTCGAACGCCAGCTTGGACTCGACGAACGATCGCTCTACCGCCTGACTCTGAACCGATGGGCGACGCATCTGCAAGCACCTGAGAAAGGAGCACATGTCGTCTCTTCTGCATCTCCAGAACAAACAATCGGACGTCCCTTGCTCTCCCGCTCGGCTGTGCGCAGGATCGGTATTTCGCTGCGTGATATCAAGCTATGTCCGGCCTGCCTTGAAGAAGAACCCTGCTACGATCGCCTCTTCTGGCGCCTGCGCCTCGTCATTCTCTGCCCTCACCACTCACTGCTGCTCATCGACCGCTGTCCTCTCTGCCATGAGCCCATCCCGGGATTGCGACCAGTATCAGAAAAATGTCCTTACTGCCAGCGAGGTGACTATCGGCAGATACCACATGCATTGATTCCATCAACTTCATTGCTGTATCAGGGCCAATTGCTGCTGCTCAACCTCCTTACATCAGAGGGCACGACAAACGCGAAATGCCCATCCATATTTGCTGGATCGCCCATTCTCAGCGTAGAACCCTGGCAGTATTTTGCGCTGTCGGAACGCTTCGAGAACCTCATGTGGCTGCGGTCGTCCAAGAATCCTGTGGTGCAATCACTCAAAAAGCTAGCGTGGACAGATGATCACGTCAGCAGTGAATCGCCACTGATCCGGGAGTCGGCCATGCACATGATACTCTTCCACTATCTGCTGGCTTCCTGGCCGGAGAATATCCTGACTCTGATTGACCGGGTCGCCAAGCTGACAGAAGGGCAGCAGGTCGGGGGACGTATGCTGGAGAACGTCTGGCAGACGGACCAGGTAGTTCAGCACATCTGGTCCTCTTCCTCCTCTGGCAATACTCCCTTTGCCTTACTCTTGCAGATGTTTGAGGCATTTTTCATCTGGGCCACCTTTTCGGGCTTCCCAACGAGCGGGGGAGAAAGACAAGGTCATGAGTAACTCATTGCGCTTCTTCCACCTGCATGGTCCGAATCGTGCCATTCATCATAAACATACCATTCTCTTCGGCCAATCCTGATACTACCATTCCGCTGCCCGCATCGAAAGTGGAGCTTATCTCGGTATCCATGCTATAACCGTTCATGGTCAGTAACGCGACAGGCAGAGATGAAAAGGGGGTGTCTTGAGGTTTTGCTGTGCCGGCAGCAGCGAGAGCCGCTTCTAGCCTGGCAACTCTAGAGACTCCCACGTTCACTCGCCCTCTGTGATTCGTCACAGTTTTTGTCCGCTCCATGAGCGGATAATATCAAATCCTGTGATATACTCTTGTTATGAACAAGCCCATCACTGTGAAAGCCCATCTGAGCGTCGAAGCCATCGAAACGCGGTATCGCAAGACCAAAGACCCGGTGGCGAGGAGCCACTGGCAGATCATCTGGCTCCTCGCCCAGGGCAAGACGACCAAAGAGGTCAACCAAGTCACGGGCTACTGCCTGAGTTGGATCCGCACTATCGCCCATCGCTACAACCAGGTCGGTCCGCAAGGGATTGGAGACCGTCGCCATGCCAACCCAGGTGGCATCTTCATCCTTTCAACCCAGTTGCAAGAGCGGCTGGTGGAGGCCCTGGAGAATCCACCACCGGGTGGAGGGCTGTGGACCGGTCGCCAGGTGGCGCGCTGGATCTTCTCCCAAACTGGGCGCAAGGTGCATCCGCAACGCGGTTGGGAGTATCTCAAGCGTCTCAACTACAGCAAGCGCGTGCTGCGGCCCCGTCACGCCAAAGCCGACGCAGCTGTCCAGGAGGCGTTTAAAAAAACCTCCCAGAGCAGATGAACGCTCTGCAACAGGCCTTTCCCCAAGCCAGCATCGAACTGTGGACCACCGATCAACATCGGGTTGGACTCAAACCGATCCTGCGTCGGGTCTGGGTGCGCAAAGGCTCTCGACCGCGCGTCACGGTGCAGCATCGGTTCCAGTGGCTCTACGTCTACAGTTTTGTGCACCCCACTTCTGGACAGACAGAATGGCTCCTGCTGCCGACGGTGACCACGGAGGTGTTCACCATCGCCCTCGCCCACTTTGCCCAGGCGGTGGGAGCTGGTCCCGCCAGGCGGATCCTGCTGGTACTGGATCGAGCGGGCTGGCATACCAGTCCGCACCTCGTGGTGCCCGAAGGCATCCATCTGCTGTTCTTGCCGCCTTATTCCCCCGAACTCCAGCCCTGTGAGCGGTTGTGGCCTCTGACTAATGAAGGCGTCGCCAATACTTCCTTCCGCACCCTCGACGATCTCGAAGCCGCACAGATCCAGCGTTGTGTGGTGCTTCAGGATCAACCAGAGGTGATCCGCTCTCTCACCCACTTTCATTGGTGGCCTCCTGCCAATTCAAAACATCAGTGATCCACAGGATTTGATATAAATTGTCCAGCGACCGACTTCGCATCTCTCTTCAAAGCAACCACACATGATACAAATGCTTCTGCTTTTGCCTCATATCTGTAGCATTGGTCCCATTTAGGAACCATAACCTGTCCTTTGGTCCAATCGTAAAGATTCTCGTTTCACTAGCACACTTTTCCTGAACTCACTGCTGTAGAAATGCGTCAAAATGGACAAGATATGAGTCAAAGACTGCTCTTTTTCCTCAGAATGTGCTAGGATAGTGGTAAAGAGCGTGAAAGTTCGACGATTTTTGAGGTACCGTGGTTGGCGCGAAACGGAGGAATCGACCGTGGAGACGCCTGGGGAAACCGTCGGCTTTCGTGATTTGCGGCATGCAACAGGTGGAAATTCACAACAAAACGGTTCATCTCCTGTTCGCTTCGTGGTTGATCAGATCATCAATGGTTGGATTTCTCACTATTTGTACCGAAAAGGAGTTAAACGAGCATGAAGAATCCTTTCATACACGAAGCGCATCGCGTCGAGCGTTTTCAGGATCAGAGCGTGGTGGATCGCTATCACCTGCGTCCCACCTACTCGCCAGAAACCTTCACCATCCTGAACGAATTGATCGTAGACGAACCGCGCGTATCGTCGGGCGGGGTAGTGAGCCTGGATGCCGCCGCTGTCACCCCAGGCATTACCAAAGTCGGGGTGTATGAGCCGGCGCTCATTGTCGATGACAGCCGCCAGCCCGTGCCCGCCGACTACACGGAACACCTCACGACGCTCGCGGCCGAGGGTAAGCGCGACGAAGCTGTCGAATACTTTTTGACGCAAGCCGTGGGCATTCCGGCCGAATACATCGGTGGCATGAAGCAGGATCAAGCAACTTGGTCTGGCATGACTGGCGTGGCACATAGCATTGCCTACGACGCGGCTTTTGTCAGCAATGTCATGCAGGGCAAACCGCTACCAACTTATCGCTGGGTCAAGGTGACCTTGCCTGTGCTGGTTGCAGATGGTGGTGCGAGCGACGCCTGGGTACACCATGCCACTGATGCACTGGCCAAAGTCTTGCCACACGCCAGCCGCCAAACGCTCGAAGGTCAAACCCACATGGTTGACCCCAAAGTGCTCGCCCCGGTCATCATCGAATTCTTTAAGAAATAACACCAGACAGGGGGTGGGATGGACTACATAGCTAGTTTTCTACCACCCCCAAGTCAATATCTAAAAAGGTGTAAATTATCAAATTTCCGCCCACGAAGTCTCAAAATTCACAGAGGGGCTCTAATTTCACCCAGCTTTTTCTAACATGGATGATGTGTGGTTTTTGTGATAGCCAGCTTCTCAAATGTGATGGCCGCGTGACTCTAAGCCCTTATTCTTAATGTAAAGGAGTGCTCACATGGAAATGATCGAAAACCGGACCTTTGATGAGATCAAGCTGGGCGATACAGCGAGCCTGGTGCGCACGCTGAGCAGAGAGGATATCGACCTCTTCGCGATCATGTCAGGCGATGTGAACCCCGCCCATGTCGACGAGGACTACGCTAAGGGCGACCTGTTTCACACGATCATAGGCCACGGCGTGGGGCGCCTCGCTGATCTCAACGCTGCTGGGCACCAGGCTGCCTGGCCCTGGCACGATTTATCTTGGCCAGACGCTGTGCTTTCACCACCCGGTGACCGTCAGCGATACCATCACAGTCACCGTCACGGTGATGGCCAAAGAAATAGAAGAGCACCAGGTCAGCTTCGATTGTCACTGTGACAATCAACGTGGCGACATGGTCATCAGTGGCAGTGCGAAGGTCATCGCGCCGACGACCAAAGTGCAACGGCCGCGAGCCATCCTGCCCGAAGTGCATCTGCACCGCCACGGCGCCTGGTACCGGCATCTGCACGATCTCTCCAGCGGGCTGCCCCCGATCCGTACAGCTGTGGTTCACCCTGTGGATAGCAACGCATTGCTTGGGGCCATCGAGGCAGCCCAGGCCAACCTGATCGTGCCCGTCCTGGTCGGGCCAGCCGGCAAGATTCACGCGGTTGCCGCCGCGCAGGGTGTGGACCTATCACCATATACACTGGTGCCGACGGAACATAGCCACGAGGCGGCTGAGAAAGCGGTCGCTATGGCCCGTGCGAGCGAAGTTGACGCGCTTATGAAAGGCAGTCTACATACCGATGAGCTGATGCACGCTGTGGTAGCTCCTGGCATTGGCCTTAGCACTGCTCGCCGCATGAGCCATGTCTTTGTGATGGATGTTCCGGCTTACCCTCGACCGCTGTTCATCACCGATGCAGCCCTCAATATCTACCCCGATCTGGAGGCGAAACGTGACATCGTACAAAACGCCGTAGACCTCGCCCACGTTCTGGGCATTGAGACTCCCAGGGTCGCAATCCTCTCGGCGGTCGAAACCGTGAATCCGAAGCTGCCCTCGACGCTGGAAGCGGCAGCGCTGTGCAAGATGGCGGATCGTGGTCAAATCACTGGTGGCGTGGTAGATGGCCCACTGGCTTTTGATAACGCCGTTTCGCCAGAAGCCGCCCGTACGAAAGGCATCATCTCCCCGGTCGCAGGTCAGGCCGACATCCTGGTCGTGCCCGATCTGGAAGCTGGCAATATGCTGGTCAAGCAGTTGGATTACCTGGCCGATGCGCAGAGTGCAGGTATCGTGTTGGGCGCACGAGTGCCGATCGTCCTCACCAGCCGCGCTGATAGCCCCCTGTCGCACACCGTCTCCTGTGCAATCGCCGTGTTGTTGGCGCAGAGCAAACCGAAAGCGATACCATATCCCTGCTAGTCCGTCCACACCCAGTCACGAACTTCTGGCATGTCTTCGAAGTTTTCTCGCACGTAGGTGTGGTGCTTCGCGAGCAGATCATTGCACTCGGCGATCAATGCCGGTGTGAGTGCTCGCACGCGTGTTGCACGCCGCATCGCCTCGATGCAAAGCTGATAGCGGCTCATCCCATTGAGCACGACCATATCGAAGGGCGTGGTCGTCGTTCCCTCTTCATTAAAACCACGTACATGGAAGCGCGGTGCGTTCGGACGCCCATGGACAATCTCGTGAATCGCCCGGGCGTAGCCATGGTAGGCAAACACGACTGGTCTATCAGCCGTGAAGTGCTCGATGAAGGTGGCTTCGTCCAGACCATGGGGATGAAAGAAGGGTTGGTACAGTGTCATGAGGTCAACGACGTTGACTACACGCACCTTCAGTTCTGGCAGGTGCTGGCGCAGCCACCAGGCCGCGGCCACCGTTTCCTGTGTCGGAATGTCACCTGCACAGGCCAACACGACGTCTGGTTCGACATGCTCATCGTTGCTCGCCCAGCGCCAGGTCGATACTCCACGCGTACAATGCTCGACCGCTTCCTCCATGGTGAGCCACTGCAGTTGTGGCTGCTTATCGATGACGATGAGGTTGACATAGTCGCGGCTGCGGAAGCAATGGTCGGCAACCGAGAGCAGGCAATTCGCATCTGGCGGCAAGTAGATGCGCGCTACCGCGCCTTTCTTGGTGAGGAGGGTATCGATCAGGCCTGGTCCCTGGTGGCTAAAGCCGTTGTGATCGTTGCGCCAGCAGGTCGATGTCAGTAGTATGTTGAGCGATGCCACCGGCTGGCGCCAGGGCAGTTTGATTCCTTCTTCCAGCCACTTTGCATGCTGCACCACCATCGAAGCGGAGACCATGGCAAAGGCTTCGTACGTGGCAAACAAGCCATGCCGTCCTGTGAGCAAGTAGCCTTCTAACCAGCCCTCACAGAGGTGTTCGCTCAACACCTCCATCACGCGGCCATTGGGAGAGATATGGTCATCCGCCGGCAGGATTCGTTCCACCGAACAGCGATTTTCTACCTCAAAGACATTGCCGAGACGATTAGAATTGGTTTCATCAGGGCAGAAGAGACGGAAGTTCCGCCGGGTAGCGTTCCTCGTAAACAGGTCTCGCAACAGCTTGCCCAACTGGCGCGTCGATTCGTGGCGCTCTGTCGCTGGCTTGTTGACGGCAATGGCGTATTCGGTAAAGTCAGGCAGATCGAGGCCTACTAGCAGCTTCCCGCCATTGGCGTGCGGGTTGGCTCCCATGCGGCGTTCTCCCTGCGGGGCAAGTGCCGCAAGTTCAGGGATCAAGCGCCCCTGCTCGTCGAACAGCTCTTCAGGCTGATAACTGCGCATCCACTGCTCAAGGAGGCGCAAATGATCGAGGTTCGCCTTCACATCGGCGACGGGTACCTGGTGTGCGCGGAAGGTGCCCTCGATCGGAACGCCGTCAATCTCTTTCGGTCCGGTCCATCCCTTGGGAGTACGCAAGATGATGGCTGGCCACTGTGGTCGTTTGGTGAAGCCGTGTGCGCGGGCGTCCTCCTGGTACGAGCGGATTTTCGCATAGCAGAGGTCTAACGTCTCCGCGAAAACCTGGTGCATACGCATGGGGTCATCACCTTCCACGAAGTGGACGTCAAAGCCATGACCTGCGAGCAGTTTCCCTATCCCCTCGTCCTCTTCACGTCCAAGAACGGTTGGGCCAGAAATCTTGTAGCCATTCAAATGCAGAATGGGCAGGACGGCACCGTCACGGACGGGATTTAAAAACATGATGCTCTTCCAGGCCCCTTCAAGAGGAGCCGTCTCGGCTTCACCATCACCAATGACGGCAGCGACGATCAGATCTGGATTGTCGAAGGCGGCGCCAAAGGCATGGGTGAGAACATAGCCTAACTCGCCGCCTTCATGAATGGAGCCCGGGGTGGGAACGCTCACGTGGCTTGGCACTCCCCCGGGCGTCGAGAATTGGCGAAAGAGAAGGCGCATTCCCTGCATATCCTGCGTGATCTCCGGGTAGACCTCGGTGTAGGTCCCTTCAAGGTAGACATTGGCGAGTAGGGCGGGTCCGCCATGCCCAGGCCCTGCGAGGTAGATCATATTGGCGTCATAGTCTTGGATGAGACGATTGACATGGACATAAATGAAGCTGAGGCCGGGTGATGTTCCCCAATGTCCAAGCAGTCGTGGCTTGATATGTTCGGGACGTAAAGGCTCTTTCAGCAGAGGATTGTCTTGCAAATAGATCTGACCGACGGTCAGGTAGTTGGCTGCGTTCCAATAGCGTTGCATCAATACGAGATGTGTTTGATCAACACGTGACATCATACCCTCCTCAGATCAGACCGTTGAGCATGGAACTCGTTTGATCTTCAATATGCTTTTTTCGTTGATGTTCGATCCCCTATCGTTGTCCTTCATAAGATACACCATAGCAAGCAGATAGGGATGATGCAATAAGATTTCGTACAGATTGTACATTGACACACCTGATCAGGTATTGTCAAGTCAATGGACTGCACCCCTGTGTCCAATGTGCATAATCTACTTTGTGAGTTCTTTGTGAGCATTTGGTTCCTCTTTGTGATGGAAGTGTGACATGCAAAGGCTATCTTTGAGATCAGGAGGAGTAGTGCGTTTGCGCTTCTGTCCGAAAGGAGGAGAAGCAGATGGGTCTGTTGACTGAAGACATGAAGCGAGTCGTTCGTGAGCAACGCTTTGGCTTTATTGCAACAGTGTGTCCGGATGGCACGCCCAATCTCTCGCCGAAAGGAACGACGACTGCCTGGGACGACGATCACCTGGTCTTCGCCGATATCACCTCCTCGCACACCATCGCCAATTTGCGTCTCAATCCGGCCACGGAGATCAATGTGGTGGACCCGATGATACGCAAGGGCTATCGCTTCAAGGGGACTGCCACCATCCTCACGGAAGGGCCTTTGTTTGAGCAGATCGTTGCCTACTACACCCACCGGGGCACTGCCAACCCTATTCGCTCCGTTGTCCTGGTGAAAGTCGAGCGGGCAGCGCCCTTGATTTCACCTGTCTATACGCTTGGTCTGAAAGAGCCTGCGGTGCGCAATCGCTGGCTGCGCTATTGGGACTCTCTGCACCGGGAAAAAATTACGGAGCCCACAGGCGAATAGAGCCATCTCCGCTCTCCTCAACACGGGTTTAACCGTGATCGGATACAGTAATCACGATACGTTTGTCTCTTATTCTCTAGAGAAAGAGTAAAGCATGCAAGGGACGCAGGATGACCCCGGGGGTCATCCTGTACTTCATCCCTATATCGCTGACAGCGCGGCCGCATCCCACAACACCTTGCTCTTGTCCAGCATGTCGGGTGGTCGCACGATCAGCAGCGGCAGCTTTGTGGCGCTCAGGACACGTTCGGTGATGCTGCCCATGGCCCAGCGTTGTACGCCGCCCCGCCCATGGGTGGCCATGGCAATGACGTCGCAGCGACCGAACACCCCGGCGCCTTCTGCATCTTCCCCGTTCTCTGCCACCCTGACGATCCCCTCAGCCACATCCGTATCGATCGCGACCGACCAGGTGACGGGCAGTCTGAGATTCGCCAGAGCAGGTGCCACCAGACCTGCGCACATCTGCTCCACCGTAGAACTGAGGTAGCGTTTGGCCTTGTACAGGAAGTGCTCATGCTCCTCGGGGTCTTTGCCCTCCCTGTCAGGAATCACTGGTTTCACTACCCGCACTAGGTGCAATGCCCCTGTGCAGGAGCGGATAACGCGGCAATCAAGGATGCAGCAGGTTCGAGAGCTGCCTTTGCCAGCACAGAGCCGTCCAACGCGACCAGCGCGCACAGCGGGCGTGTCACGTCTGGATGAGGACCGGCGGGCACCGGTCCAGCTTCGCGCAGGACAAGCACCGGTACCAGGGCATAGCGAGCCACTTTCTCCGCCACACTCCCCAGCGCCCAGCGTGTCATGCCCGTGTAGCCATGGCTGCACAGCACAATCAGGTCAGCCTGAGAGGATTCTGCAACGGCAAGAATGGCCGGGCTCGCTGGGCCAAACAAGATCCTTGTTTCTGTGGTGACGCCTGCCAGCTCAGGCGCTTGCTTGATACCTGCCAGGTACTCTTCCGCAGCAGCCTGGCCTGCGTCAAGCACCGATTGGACTAATGTTGCTTCTCCGACGAGGGATGGCAAGAACCCGATGGCGACGTTGACTGCGCGCGCCAGGACGACCGCACCACCGGAGGCACGCGCAATGCGTGCGGCCACGGGGATGGCACGTTCTGCACGTGTTGAGCCGTCCAGGGGGACGAGAATTCGCTTGAACATGGTTTGCTCCTTTCGACATCCTTGTCGATGGTGGGGCTGTAGAAACCCCGACGTTTGGCGATGGGGAATGTATCTATTGAACGCAACTGCTGGGGTGGAAGTTGTCCCACGATACACTCCCTCTGTACAACATGACTCCCTGGTATGACCTATCAGTCGTGCGTTTCTACCTGTAGAAAGCATATGCTTGCCGGCTCACAAGCATGTCACAGGAGGAGGAACAGAGCTCACAATTCTGTCACAGGATGGGGGATTTGATCCTAGGATAACCAAATGAGTCTTAAGGGAGAGTGCGTCCTGGGAATGGATGACCTTCTCCTACGCTGGCCTCGGCCTTCCAGCAAGGCGCGTTGCAGCTGATACGAGTGGTTGATATTCATTCAAGCTACGGCAGATTCAGAAGTCAGGTGGATTCCTACTACGAAGCCGAAGTGAGAGCGGGGGCTAAACACCAGAACGAGCAGTATCTGCAAGCCGTGACCACACGCTTTGCGGAAGGCCCGTTGGCGAAGTATCACCTTGCGGTCACTACTGCCGTTGTGACCGATCCTGACGTAGCAGAAGCCATTGTGCAGACGGCGGAGCAAGGCAAGGTCGATTTTATCGCCATGGCGACCCATGGGCGAGGCGGAGTGCAGCATTGGGCACTGGGCAGTATTACAGAACGGGTGCTCCATACTACCAGGGTGCCGCTCTTCATTGTAAGACCGCAGGGTGCGTGAATCACGCCTAAGGCATTGGCTGAAGAAGGGGAACATGCTGCTGTTGTGCCCGTTTTAATGAGAGATTGTGATGCACTTGTGAGCGCACAATGCCTCCTTTCCCTGTATACTTGAAGTGTGAGGAGGAGGTGTGAATTGGGGAGCAAAGAAAGGAGTAGATGCGACTGCATGACGGTTGAAAACCAGGTGGACTGTGACGCACGGGCAAGGACAAGTATAGGAAAGTAGGCAGGTTGGTTGCTCACCAAAGTGAGCACACTGCGTGAAATAAGCAAATGATCCGTCCTTCGTCTCGAGAAGCGTTACAGCCCCCACCTTTTGCTCTCCGATGAGTGATGCCTGCTCTCGTGAACGGCTGTTCCCAACACTCAAAAAGCCCCTGGCCATTTTTGTGATGGAATTGTGTCACACGCAAGCATTTTTGTGATCGAACGGAGACGTTTCCGGTATAAAGTGGCAATAAGCTGGTCACCCTTACATGATTGATCAGATGGAAGACCAGGGGAGAGAATGATATGAGCACTCCCGATGAGCACAAGAGGAACATGGAGAGCACTGGAACTGGGGAATTGATGGAGTCTATGAGCATGCTCCCAGGTGAGGGACCCCCACTTGGCGCCTCTGCGCGAGCGTCAAAGACCACGGTCCAACAGACCGAACGATTGCTTGTCGAGCTTTTGGCCACCATTGGTCATGAGTTTCGCACGCCTCTGACAGTGATCAACGGATATACTTCGACACTCCTGAACCGAAGCCAGCAGCTTTCCTCAGAGGAACAACACGAGTTTCTCCAGATGATTCAGCAGGCGGGCATGCGCCTGGAGGTGCTGACGGATCGCTTGTTCGAAATCGCCGAGATCGAGGCAGGCGTGTTTCAGCTCGACTATAGCCTGGTCGACATCCCCGCGCTCGCCCGAGAGGCCATCGCCGGAGCAGAGCGACACGTCCCCGAGCCGCTCCGAGATCGCTTCACGTTTCATCTGCAATGCCGGGATAGGCTCGGGAACCAGACACAGGAAGTCCCCCCTGTCAAAGGCGATGCTCGGTGCTTGCGCAAGATGCTTGAACACCTGCTGGACAATGCCATCCGCTATTCTCCGGCGGGAGGCAGCATTGTTGTGATTGCGCGGCCAGCTCCGCAGGGAGGAACGACCAGCGTGCCTGATCAGCCCCACAACACGCCAGCGTTCCTGGAAATCTGTGTGTGTGACTATGGACTTGGCATCCCTGAGGAGCACCTGGAACGTATCTTTGAGCACTTCTACCGGGTCGATACGCGACTGACCCGTGAGGTAAATGGCCTGGGGTTGGGACTCACGGTGTGTCAACACCTCGTGGCATTACACCAGGGTCGTATCTGGGCTGAAAGCTGTCCAGATGGAGGCAGTGCGTTCCATATTTGGCTTCCCCTGGAGGAACTGTAGTAACGTCTGAGACCAGACTGGCCCTTGCTCTGTTTTCTATCTCTCCCAGCTCTGTTCAGCAAAGAAGTGCAGCAGCTCAGGGGAAGCGTCGGGTCCCAAGGAGACTATTACATGGGGGGGGTGGGCAGACCCTTCATATCTGCATCCTATGCAACGCATGGGCAAGCTAGAGGAGATTGCAGTAGCAGTTCAGTGGCTCTGTTCAGATGTGGCATCATTCGTCACAAGATATGCTTTGTTGGGAGATGGCGGCTAAACTGCTCAATAGGCCAACGCAAGACAACCGATCCCTACCATTCCAGGTAGGGATCAGTCTTTTTGTCTGCTTATATGGCAGAAGGACATGTGAGCGGAAGAATGTGTGCAGCTTGTGATCTGAACCGCTCTGCTTGTGATGTGTTTGTGATACGTCTACCCTATG
>Ga0137390_10001559_pt1 | contig 17389 bp, 15 predicted proteins | sample 15con2h24AmetaG_FD_104937 | JGI IMG/M metagenome (GOLD analysis project Ga0137390, IMG submission 104937) | Vadose zone soil microbial communities from Angelo Coast Range Reserve, California, USA - 15con2h2.4A metaG | ecosystem: Environmental > Terrestrial > Soil > Vadose zone > Saprolite... | reverse complement strand
TTCACGCCGAAGTCTACGTATCGGTGGGGGTATGCCTGTGGCGTAAACAGGATTTCGATTCCATCTTCGAAGGCCTGGATCGCGGGCGACGGAGGGGTGAGCGAGATTTTGATGTCTCCCTGTTGTGGATCTTCGATGCCGTGCGCCAGTTTGGGCCGGGCGCTGCACGCGAGGCCTTCGGAACTGCCGTCCGCTACCGGGACCGTGATGTCGTGGCTATCGGCATCGGCGGCGACGAGCAGAAGGGACCTCCGGAGTTGTTCCGCGAGGCCTACGCGTATGCGGCTGACCACGGTTTGCGCCTTACCGCCCACGCCGGAGAAAATGCCGCGCCAGAATCGATCTGGGGCGCCCTCAATCTCCGGGCGGAACGGATTGGGCATGGACTGACGGCGGCCCAGGATCCGGAACTGGTGGAGGAGTTGGCCACTCGGCAAGTTCCGCTGGAGATTTGTCTCACCAGCAATCTGCGCACCGGGGCTTGCGCGTCGTTGAGTGCCCATCCGGTGCGCCAGTATTTCGACCAGGGGGTCATGATTACTCTCAACACTGACGACCCCGCAATGTTCCGTACCTCCCTGGCACGGGAGTACCAGGTGGCCCAGCAGTCATTCGGGTTTACCGATGAGCACTTGCGAGAACTGGCCCGGAATTCCTTCGAAGCATCTTTCCTGCCAGCAGAGAAGAAGCTGACATTCCTGAATTTGTTTGACGCGGCGGCAGCCCACACTTAGCCTTTCCTGACCGATCTTTCTCTGGAGCTTGGGGATGAAAGTATGTTTAACCGCTTCTTTGTGCCTGGCTGCTTTGCTGAGCGCGGAGGCGGAGGCGAAGCCGAAGCCTCAGCCGGAGATGCTCATCTTCACCAATGTCAACGTAGTGAATACACGGGACGGTGGCATCGAGGAGGGGGTGACCGTCGTCATCACCAAGGACCGGATCACGGGAGTGGGGAAAGTGGGGTTTGTCCCCGAGCGAAGGAACATCCACGTCATTAATGCCAATGGGAAATATATGATCGCCGGGCTGTGGGACATGCATGTTCACAGCGCGTTCGTATCTCCGGCGTGGGATGAAAAGGTAATTTATCCCCTGTACATCGCCAACGGTGTCACTGGCGTTCGCGACATGGGTGGAGATCCCGATGTGCTCCAGAGCAGGCGAAGCAGGATCGAGAGCGGAGAATTGCTCGGCCCGCACCTGTTTCTGGCAGGCCCGTTTCTGACGGGAGGGAAGAGCGACCAGCAGACAATCGCCGTAAATTCGCCCGAGGAGGCGCGCCGTGCGGTCGACACGATCAAGGGCCGGGGCGAAGATTTCGTTAAGATACTCTCTAATATTCCGCGCGATTCGTATTTTGCGATTGCCGACGAAGCGGCAAAACAGAAAATTTCCTTCGTGGGCCACGTTCCTTATTCCGTCAGCGCTCGCGAAGCCGTGACAGCGGGGCAGAAAAGTGTTGAGCACCTATCCGGAATCCTGCTCGCGTGTTCTTCCCGAGAGGAGGACCTGCGCGCGCAGGGACTGACCGCGTTAGCGAATCGCGATTACGCAGCCTACGAGAAACTCGGCAGTCGGGTGATGGCCACCTATGATCAGACCAAGGCGCGCACACTGTTCATGCAAATCGCGCAAAGCGCTACCTGGCAGGTGCCCACCTTGGTGTGGACGCAGGCTGGCAGCCGAATGGACGATCAGAATCTCGAGAATGATCCGCGCCTCAAGTATGTTCCCACTTCGGTGCGTGGACAGTGGAATCCCGCGACGCTGCTGAAGAACACTTCGCCCGAGGACCTGGCGGACTTGAAAGCCGAAGCCGCTCGTGCGCTGGAATTGGTGAAGGCGATGCATGGCGCGGGCGTGCAGTTTATGGCCGGCACCGATGGACCGGATCCTTTCGTGTTTCCGGGGTTCAGTTTGCACGATGAACTGGAGTGGCTGGTGAAGAGCGGGTTCACGCCACTGCAAGCCCTGCAGGCCGCTACCTTCAATCCGGCCCTCTTCCTCGGCAAGCTGGACAAGTACGGAGTTGCAGAGACGGGGCACGCAGCGGACCTGGTCTTGCTGGACGCGGACCCATTGCAGGACATTCACAACACGCGCAAGATTTTTGGTGTCGTGGTGGGCGGGAAATACTATCCCCGCGAAGCGTTGGACAAGATGCTCGAACAAGTCGAGAAACTCGCCGGGCAGCAGTGAGTCGGACTAGACATGGCCCAACATATCGGCATCGTCGCCTGTAGCGCGGAGGGAGCCGCGCTCTGCTATCGCACCATCGCTCTGGAAGGAGCGAAGTTGCTTGGACCGCACGACCATCCCGAGGTCTCGATGCATACACATCCCTTGGCGCAGTACATGAGTTGCATTTACGCCAACGACTGGGCTGGAGTGGCGGAGCTGATGCTTTCGTCGGCCGAGACGCTGGCGAAAGCAGGAGCCGACTTCCTGGTATGCCCCGACAACACTATTCACCAGGCGTTCGATCTCGTCCAAAGTCGCTCTCCGCGCCCCTGGCTGCATATTGCGCAAGAGGTCGCGAATGAAGCCAGTCGAAATCACTTCAAGCGGTTGGGCGTGTTGGGCACGCGGTATCTGATGGAAGGGCCGGTGTATCCAGAAAAGTTGAAGGCTGCGAGTCTTGAACATCGCGTTCCGGGTCCAGAAGAACGCCAGAGGATCAACCAGATAATTATGGACGAGCTGGTGAACGCGCAGTTTACTTCGCGTTCTCTCGCCTACTTTCAGGAAGTGATCCGGACGTTGGCGGACCAAGGCTGCGACGCGGTAGTCCTGGGATGCACAGAGATTCCGCTATTGGTGACACCAGATTCTTCCTCTCTGCCAACGCTCGATTCCACTCGGTTGCTGGCGAAGGCGGCAGTCAAGAAGGCCGTCGGCAGCGCACAAAACCTGTAGGGACGGCAATGGCCATGTAGGGACGGGTCTCCGACCCGTCCAGGCCGAGCGCAGCTCGGCTGGTTCTAAATGCAAGAACTAATGGGCCTCCAATGCACCTGAATTTTCGACAACTTCCCGGCAGCTTCGTGATCTGTCGCCTTCCGTCGGATGCTCCGCCTCCTCAGTTGGCTGTAGCAGCGTCTTTCACGTCAATCACTCGCACCAGTGATGAGTTGTCAATCGTCTGCCCCGCCGACCATGCTCCCGGCAACGCGAAATGCGAAGGCGCGTGGACTTGTTTCAAGCTCGAAGGCCCGTTCCCCTTCTCGCAAACAGGGATTCTGGCATCTTTCATCGATCCCCTTGCGGAGCACGGCGTACCTATCTTTGCGATTTCGACCTTTGACACGGATTACGTATTGGTGAAGGAAGAACATGCCGTGACCGCGCTGCAAACATTGCAAGCTGCGGGGCATGAGCTGGTTACCTAGAAGCGTGAGCCTAACTGCCGCCGCCATTCTCCGTTCGCACTGCAAATCCCACCGAACGCTGCGCGAACGATGCACTTCACCGATACCTATGCTTTAATAAACACAGTATTCATCGCTATGCCTTCCACGCGAACCATAGTGCGCCGCCGTCTGAAGGCTCTCTACCGCAACCTCCGCGGAGCGCGGATGATTGCGGGCGCGCTCGCCTCGACCGACCATCCGCTGCTGGCGCATATCATCCCCATCCGGCGCTGCAATCTGGCCTGCGAGTACTGCAACGAATACGACGATTTTTCCAAGCCCGTTCCCACCGAAGCCATGTTTCAGCGCGTGGACAAGCTGGCGGCACTGGGGACGTCGGTTATCACCATCAGCGGCGGCGAGCCGCTGCTTCATCCCGAACTCGATCAGATCATCAGCCGCATTCGTAAACGCGGCATGATTACCGGGATGATCACGAATGGCTATCTCCTGGTTGCGGAGCGCATTCAACGCCTGAACCGCGCCGGCCTCGAATGGCTGCAGATTTCGATCGACAACGTCACTCCCGACGAGGTGTCGAAGAAGAGCCTGAAAGTGCTGGACAAAAAGCTGGAACTGCTCACCGAGTTTGCGGACTTCCACGTGAACATCAATTCGGTGATCGGCGGCGGCATACGCAATCCGCAGGATGCGCTCACCATCGGCAAGCGCGCGTTAGGACTGGGATTCACCTCGACCATCGGCATTATTCACGATGGATCTGGCCAGTTGCAGCCGCTGAATGGGGAAGAACGCCGGATCTATCGCGAGATGAAGTCGATGGAGAAGAGCAGTTTCACTCGCGTCAACAGCTTCCAGGACAACATCGCGGACGGCCGGCCGAACCAGTGGCGCTGCCGCGCCGGCGCGCGCTACCTGTACATCTGTGAAAATGGCTTGGTGCACTATTGTTCGCAGCAGCGCGGCTACCCAGCCATCCCGTTGGAAAAGTACGCAACCGAAGACATTCGCCGCGAATATTTGTCGGAAAAAACCTGCGCCCCCAATTGCACGGTCTCCTGCGTACACCAGGTATCGGTTTTCGACTCCTGGCGCGCGCCGCAGTTTCCCGCGCCGGCTGCAGTCCCACCGGCTACCAGTGGGTTGGTTCAGATTGAGTAGTGCAGGTCAAGCGGGAATTACACATGGTGATGCCGGATTACAACAAGGAATCGATGTTTTCGGCAGGCTCGCGAGCCAGCTCTAACCCCCATACTTGCTGATCAAGTACTTCCTGATTTCGCCCTGCAGTTGTCCGTAGTCATCGTGGATGGTGGCGCGCAGAGCGGCTTCGGTGGAATTGCCTTCGCCCAGCCTTTGTAGAATGCGCTGCAGGTCGCTCGTGCCGTAGGTGTCTCCGATGAATTGCACTGCGGCCAGAGATTCGTCGTAGGCCAGCATCGCTTCCATCGGCGAAAAGCGCATGAAACTGCCCTCGAGCGTATTGAGAGGAATGTCCTGTTGCGCCTTGAAGAGTTCTGCCAGGCGGCGGCCGCGGGACGACAGTGATTTCGGCTCCAGGGCTTGCGCGATGCCCTCATTCAACCACTGCGGGCAGCGTCCGCCGGAAAGTTGGTTGATGAAAGAGTGCGCCAGTTCGTGCTTGAGCACGCGCGACAGCTCGGGAGTAACGGAATTCATCCCGTTCACCGGGATGCGCAGCTTGCCGTCATTGACCGCGCCCGCCCAGGAGGGCGATTGAGTTACGTCGAAAAAAGCCTGATCGGTGTAGAGAATCACCGCAATGCTGCCCCGCGGCGCCACGCCGAGATCGCGTACCAGATCATCGTAGTGCGACTCCAGCGTTGAGACCAGATCGCGGCGCAAAGATTCCGGCGTCTGCGAGCCCTCGTATTTCAGGGTAAAGTGGTTGGTCTCCTTTTCAGTGAAGTCCGATTCGGCTTTTGCGTCGTGCTCGGCTTTCTCCAGGTATTTCTGCACCTGGGCATCGGGACGGAGAGCCAGAGATTGTTTCCAGCTGCGGATGGCATCGCGATTCCGGTCGGAAGCATACTGAGCATAGCCCAGGATGGCCAGCGTGTCGGGAGAATCGGGGGCAACCCGCACTGCGCGTTCCGCGTAGGGCAACGCCTCAACTGCATTCCCGGTCCGAAGCAGCAGCGCGACGTAGTAGTTCAGGATGGTAGGATTCTGGCTCTCGAAACGGAGCGCGGTCTCAAAAAAGGTTCGAGCCTTGCTAAAATTCTCGTGCTCCATCTCGTGCTTTCCGGCGATGAAATATCCCGTTGCGGTTGCACGCGCATTGCCTTGCTGCTCCAGAGCCGTGAGCGCCGCAGTATCCACCTGGCCGTCGTGGATCAGCCTGTCGCTCAGTTCCGGCTCGCCTTTCAAGTTGTCGGCAGGAGTGAACGACGGTACTTCATGGGAATCCTGGCTGCTCGCGGAGGATGTACGCTCCGGACGAATGCCTCCAACTTCAATACGGAGGACGACCGATTTCGGAATCGCGTAAGAGTCCTCGCCTACCTCATACTCGAGATGGGCACCGTTTTCTCGAACCTGGTCGGCATAGATCGTGCGGCCATTTTTTAAGTGAATGACCTCGGCGGGAGCGCAGACCGCACTCAGGAGCAGACCCGAGGAAAATAGGAAGATGACAGGTGCCCGCACTAGGGCGCATTCTAGCAACAGGAGCGAAGTCAGCCCACGTCACCATGGTAATCAGGAATATTCCCGCTAAGTCTCTGGCGCTGTTGGGGGTGGTAGTTACATTGTTCATGGCACCCCTCAGTTGGGCGCAAGGCCCGGCTGTGCCAACCTCCAGCGCGGCAGCAGGGGCTTCTGCGCCACAGGAACACTCCGCTGAGGCTCTGTACTTGCATTTGCGGAGCGTGGGGTTGGACAAGGCGCGGGTGTACAACATCCGCGACGTGACGCTGGATCGAGCTGCTTTTCACATCACCTTCGATGATGGCACGATCGCTTTTACTGAAGACGTGGCCGGACGCATTACCGGCGCGTTTTTTGAAGGCGAGGGCGAAGTCCTGCTGGTTCCACGGGACCAGGCGGAACGCGCGTCCATGACCCTTTTCACCGGGGCCGCGATTCTGGAAGAAAGGTTCATCACAGCATATTTTCGCTTCAATGACGACAGCTTTGCCGAGTTAAAGCCTTCGCTCAGGCCGGCCGATCACGCCCTGGAATTTGTTACGCAGTGGAACGGGACCGCTCAAAACTTGGCGGAAACCGATGCACTGCGGCTGCTTCTCAGCTTCAGCAAATTTTTGCCTTCATCCGTTCCGGGAGAAGCGGCTGTCGTGAAACCTGATGGGCCCGTGGACCCCGACCGCATGTTGCATGCGCGAGTGCAGGGCTCAAAGTTAGGCATATTCGACCTGTATTTTGACTCGATGACTCCGGAGCAAGTCTGGGCTGGTCAATTGAAGACGGTCGATGGCGATGCTCATTACGACGTGTGGACTTCGTTCTCGGTCGATCAGCCTGCGGGCCGCGCGGATGCTACAACCGGCGTCCTGAGCGAAGGAGCCAAGCCGGACACGGTCAAGGTTTCGCAGTACCGGATCCGGGCAAAAGTGGAGCCGCCCACAAAGCTCGATGCCGACGCATCTTTGCAGCTTGAAGTGCGCCAGGGCGGCCAGCGAGCGGCTCTCTTCGAGTTGTCCCGGTTTCTCCAGATCAACCAGGTTGAGGCGGATGGACAACCGGTGGAGTTCATTCACAACCAGGCGCTCGAGGGCACGCAACTGGCGCGGCGAGGCAATGACCTGGTCGCCGTTATTTTTCCTCAGCCTCTGCGCACGGGTCAAAAAATCGAACTGCACTTCGTTTACGGGGGCGAGGTGCTCTCCGAAGCGGGATCGGGACTGCTGTATGTCGGGGCGCGCGGGACCTGGTATCCGAACCGCGGGCTCGACATGGCTGGATTCGATTTGCGATTCCGCTACCCTGTCGGCTGGACGCTGGTGGCTACGGGAAAACGGGTGGAAGGAGCAGCATCAGAGCTGTCGCCGGGCGAAGAAGCCAGTCATTGGGTGTCTGAGCGCCCTATGCCGGTGGCGGGATTCAATCTTGGCAAATACTCGCGCGTGGTGGCGCACGCCGGCGCCGTGCAAGTGGAAGCTTATGCCTCTGCCGGCGTCGAGCGCTCTTTCCCGAAAGGTACGACCGAAGCTCTCAACCCCGACTCTCTGACCCCTTTTCAAATCAGGCGTCCGGCGGCGCCCCTGATTGTTCCCGCGCCCACGCCCTCTCCGGCGCGGAACGCGCAAGCCGTTGCGGACGCTTCGGCCCATGCGGTCGAGTTTTTCGCGAGCCGCTTTGGCCCCTACCCGTACTCAGATTTGGCTCTGACTCAAATGCCCGGCAATGTCAGCCAGGGTTGGCCGTCGCTTATCTTCCTGTCCAGCTTTTCGTTCCTTACCCCTGAGGAAAAAACCCAGTTGCACATGAGCCCGGTGACCAGGATCCTCAGCGATAGCGTAGTGGCCCATGAAACCGCCCATCAGTGGTGGGGCGATCTGATTTCCTGGAAAGATTACCGTGATCAATGGATCCTCGAGGCCCTCGCGAACTATAGCGCCATGATGATGCTCGAGTCCGACTCTGCCCCCAAGTTTCGCGCGGTCATGGAAACATACCGCGAGAATCTGCTGGAGAAAAACAAGGAGGGTTCACCGCTGGCGGATGCGGGTCCGGTCACGTTCGGCACGCGGCTTACCTGCTCGCATTTTCCCGCCGGGTACGAAGCCATCAGCTACGGCCGTGGCACCTGGTTGTTCCACATGTTGCGGTACATGATGCGAGACGCAGTACGCAAGAATAACGGGCGTTCCGGAAGCGCATCAGAGGCTCAGGCAGACACGCCCTTCTTGCGTGCCCTCAACAAGACCAGGCAACGCTTTCAGGAAAAGTCGATCACCACTCGCGAGATGCTCCAGGTATTCGAAGAGGAGTTGCCGCCCTCCCTCTGGTTCGAGGGCAAGCAATCGCTGGACTGGTTCTATGAAGGATGGGTGAATGGCACAGCCCTCCCACGTTTCGCATTGCACAGTGTGAAGTACACAGAGAAGCCTGGCGGGTCGGTCGTGACCGGGACCATTGCGCAAGATGAAGCGCCCAAGGATCTTGTGACTCCCGTCCCGATCTACGCCGTGGGAGGGGGAAGGACCGTGCTGCTGGGGCAGATATTTGCCGACGGACCCGAAACGAGTTTTCGCTTATCCGCCCCGGCAGGCACACGAAAGGTCGTACTCGATCCCTATCAGACGTTACTAACTCGGCCGCGGTAGGCTCTGTGGAAGTCTTTCCCGAAATTGCCTGGGCTTCATCCCGAAACGGCTTCTAACCTCTTCTTGGCTGACTGCGTCGAGTTCTTGAAAGTTCTCGTCAGCGCATAACTCTCCTCCAATCAAGGCGATTTTCTCGATGCACTCGCGGAGGCAAAGATGGACTCTGAAATGCACAATGGCCACTGGTTCTCGGAGGTGGAGAGTTGCATCGATCTGATCCTGGCAATGGGGAGCCGACCGGTTCCACTCTTGTGGTCGCTGACCCAGCGTCTATTGATTCGGCATCAAAAGGCCTGCCTCGAACCGTTCTCCTGGTGGAGGATGAAGCCTTCGTTCGCGAAGTGGCTTGCGAAGTCTTGTCTCGTGCAGGCTACCGTGTGCTAAAAGCCGGGAATGCAACCGAGGCTCTCCAGGTTTTTCGAGAAAACGCCGGAGCTGTGCAACTGTTGCTTACCGACGTCGTATTGCCTGACCGAAACGGCTGCGATCTGGCAATGGAACTCTCGACCTTGGGCGGCGGGGTCAAATCTATCTTCGTTTCCGGGTATCCGGAGAATCTGATCACAAGAAGGGGGCTGAGGCAGCCGGGTTGGTTCTATTTACCTAAGCCTTTTTCAGTGGCATCTCTAATGCAAAAGATCAACGAGGCCTTACCGACCGAACCTGCTCCTCACTGATGGAAGTGTTCGGGCCCTGTTGTCTGGCTGAATTAGCCTGTTAGTGCGAGTTTTTCCAGAATCACCAGGTCCACGCGGCGGTTCTGGGCCCGCCCTTCCGCCGTGCCGTTGGGCGCTGCAGGATGATAGGCGGCGTAGCCGGCAGCCGACAGCCTCTCCGGCGCGAATTGGTATTTCATCATCAACAGCCGAACCAACTGAGTGGCCCGAGCCGTGGACAACTCCCAGTTGGAGTTAAAGCGTGAATTGTGAATCGGAACGTTGTCGGTATGGCCTTCGATGCGAATGCGATAGTTGCGTTGTGCGAGCAGGAATACGATCCGCCTGAAGGTGGGTTGGGAGCTGGATTTGATGTCCGCTGACGCGCTTTCAAAAAAACCGATCTCACGCAAGCTGATGACTAGACCGTCCGGCACCGTGTGTACTGCCACTTCTTTGCGTGAAATCTCAGGCGCTAACGCATGCTGTAACTCCTGCCGCAGAGATGCCAGATTGCCATTCTCTTCGGTACCTGACAATGAACAGCTAGACGGCGTGACAATCCGGCCAATAGCGGCAACTCGCTGGGAGGTTTCGACCGCCTGTACGGCGCTGAAAGGCATAGGGTCCTTCGTTTCCAGCGGTACCTCTGTGTTCGAAGCAGAAAACACTCCCAGTTCCTGGAAGGCAACCTGGATGGCCAGCGCCAAATGGCCGACTTTTTTCTTGTCCACTTGTGAGGTCGAATAGTTGACGTATACGTCCACCACGTTGGTGCAGGTATCGAAGGAAAGGTTCCAGACGTGCTCAATGATCATGGCCCGGGTGATGCGCCGCCCGGCATTGCGCATGAGATATTCCAGCAGGCAGAATTCTTTCGAGGTCAGCTCGATCCGCCGCCCGGCACGCTCCACCCGTCGTTCTACCCGGTCAAGTTTAAGATCGTCCACCACCAGCACCGACTCCGCCGGCATGTGACTGCGCCGCATCAAGGCCCGGATGCGCGCCGACAGTTCGGTGAATGAAAAAGGTTTCCCCAGGTAGTCATCCGCGCCCAGGTCGAGGCATTGCACCCGGTCTTCCACCCGGTTGCGCCCGGTGAGCACCAGGATCGGCATGCTGGGCTTGCGGGTACGCAGGAAACGCAGGATCGCGATCCCGTCCATCCGCGGAAGATTCAGATCGAGCACCACCAGATCAAAATCCAGTTCGCCCGCCATGGAGCGTGCCTGTTCCCCGTCGGCCGAAACATCCACCGCATAGTGTTCTGATTCCAGACCTTTTTTTACGAAACTGGCCAGCGCCGTGTCGTCTTCCGCAACTAGAATTCGCATAAGATTGCTCTAATTTGACCTTTCCGATTCTTAGCCAGGAAGCGGTCGGGAACGAGAGAATCAGTGAAGATCAAAGGTCTCGCCTTCCGGAGATGGGCTTCAGGGCAGAAATGAAACCGCCGCCCCGGTCCCCCGGCGGAACCTCTACGGTCACTCACTTGCATCTCAGTCTTTGCGGATAATGCGATACTTGGCACAATAGTGGTTTGGTGAGAGGACGTCGCTGGCCAACGTGGACCTGTGGAGCCTAAAAACGCTCAAGTCTCTCATACTGCCTGGAGGCATACTCCTGCTCGCCGCCAGCGTGGTTTTCCAAGGCGCGTTTGGGCCCATTCCCTCGGCCGCCATCAATTTTTACTACTATGCTGTTTTCGCCAGTGGACTTCTGCTGGCCTGGCGCTTTCATTCCAGCCGCCTCCTGTTCGCATTCCTCACGCTGTTGCTTGCGCATCGTGCCCTGGAATTCTTTTCCGGCGGCCGGATCGCGGCGCTCGGACCGGGACGCATTGCGCTTGAAGCTGTTGCCTTTCTCCTGCCCCTGAACTTCATCGCCTTCTCGGTGTGGCGGGAGTGGGGCCTGGTTGTTCCTGCCCTGTTTCCCCGCCTGGGCCTCTTATTCTTCGAGTCCGTTTTTGTCGCCATCATTTGCCGCCCCGGAGAGTCCATCGCTCCCGCGTTTCTGCATCCCGGTTTCCTCGGTGTCTTTTCCGGGACGCGAATCCCAAACCTGGCCCTGCTTGCATTCGCCGCCGCTGCCGCGGTTCTGCTGCTGCGTTTTCTGCTGTACGGAAAACCGACGGAAAGCGGCATGCTGTGGACGCTGGTGGCAGCGTTTTTTTCCTTTCAGTCCGGGGGCGTCGGCCCCACTGCCACGGCGTATCTGGCGACCGCCGGTTTGATCCTCCTCAGTTCCATCATCGAGAACTCTTACCTTCTCGCCTACCATGACGAACTCACTACTCTGCCCGCCCGCCGCGCTTTCAACGGCGCGTTGCTCCACCTCGAAGGTTCTTATGCCGTTGCCGTGGTCGATATCGACCACTTCAAGAAATTCAACGACACCTACGGCCACGAAACTGGAGATCAAGTTCTACGACTAGTGGCGGCCAAGCTCGCGGGCGTCACCGGTGGTGGCCGGGCCTACCGCGTTGGCGGAGAAGAATTCTCCATTCTCTTTCCGGGAAAGTCAGTAAAAGACGTACTGCCACATCTGGAGTTGCTGCGGTCCGTAATCGAAGCCTCTCACTTCCAGGTGCGGGGCGGGCAGGAGCGTCGCAATGTGTCTGGAAGGCAGCCCAGCCTCCAGAAAGGCCGAAGTAAAGACAGCCGGAGTCAGGATGGTTTGAGTCCCGATGTCCAGAGTCAAGACAGTCGGAGCCAAGACGGTCGGAGTCAAGCCAGCCGCGCTCGGGATTTCCCCGCCCGCGACCCCGCTCGCGAACGAAGAAACGCTGAGCGCCGCGCCCAGGCGCGCCGACCTCAGTCCGCAAGAAGGAAAACCCGGTCCACCCGTCTAGGCAGCGCCGAAACCACCGATCATCCGCTCTCCGTGACCGTCAGCATCGGTGTGTCCGAACCGGATGCCAAAGCCCGCGCACCCGAGCAGGTCATTCAGGCTGCCGACAAAGCCTTATACCGCGCCAAGCAGTCAGGCCGAAATCGGGTAGAGTCCGGCGTCGCTCCCCGGCCCGCAAAACCGAGACGCAACATCGCCTGAAACCAAACGACAGTGATAAACTGGTGTTCCGCCGGAGAGGTGGCAGAGTGGCCGAATGCGGCGGTTTGCTAAAAAACCAACCTGCCCTGTTTGCACTGACGGTTTGTCACACGTTTCGAATAACTTAGGGCCTTCCCATTTGCACAGAAGTAGTCTCATTTGCAGGCCAGAGTGCACCCGATTTCTCGTGCCTTAGCGGACAGAGTTACAAGGCTTGCACTCTGTCGAAGCTTTGTTGACGGCGTTGCCCGTCGCGTCTGCACGTCTAACCAGCCCATGGTGCACGCCGGAGCTGAGCACTCTACTTCCGGTTTGCCGACAACCCAGGACTAAATGACGATAAGCGTGTTTCTCGGTATCAATCAAGCTCATACTTTACTTCCGAATAGCCCGTCGTCTGGCCGCTTGGCTTGGCCTTTGTGAGCACTCGGTTTGCGATGGGGTGGGGCTGTCGGCAGGCCGGTACGAAGGTTCTAGCTCAGTTTTCTCTCCGCCAGACAAGCCGCTTGGGTCATGAGGTAATTCTGTTCCGGGATACTTGTTGTCCGGCTGGCCGCAATTCGGTAGTGCTTGATGGCGCTTTCATAGTCGCCAACCATTTCGAGCAAATGGGCGCGAACCGCGTCGAGACGATAGTGACCAGCAAGCCGAGCGTCGGTATCGAGCGTCCTTAGCAGTTCGAGACCTTGCGAAGGGCCGTGTACCATGGCAGCCGCAATTGCATGATTGAGCGTGACCATGGGGCTGGGAGACACACGTTTCAGCAGTTCGTATAATGCCAGGATCTGCGGCCAATCCGTGTCTTCCGCTCGCGCCGCTTCGTCATGAACTGCAGCGATAGCCGCCTGTAACTGATACAGACCGACGGATCCTTTCGATAGTGCGGCGGTCAAGAGATCGATGCCTTCGGAGATCTCGGCCCGGTCCCACAGAGTTCGATCTTGCTTGTCCAAGGGGATCAATTCCTCATCAGGTCCGGTTCGTGCCGCACGGCGAGCGTCGGTTAGCAACATGAGCGCCAAAAGGCCTGCTACTTCTCCATCCTCGGGTAGCAGCGCTTTTGCACCGCGAGTTAACCGGATCGCCTCACGTGCCAAATCGAGCCGCTGCAAGTGAGCTCCGATGCTGCTGGCGTAGCCTTCATTGAAGATCAGGTAGAGCACATGGAGAGCTGCAGGCAGCCGTTCGGCACGCTCCTGCGGGGAAGGCAGGCGGAATGGCACGCCGGAAGCCTTGATGCTTTGCTTGGCGCGGCTGATCCGCTGCGCCATGGTCGCCTCGGGAACCAGGAATGCGTTGGCAATTTCCGCCGTAGTCAAACCGCCGACGGCGCGCAGAGTCAGAGCAATTGCCGAGGACGAAGTGAGGGCGGGGTGGCAGCACATAAACAACAAGATGAGCGTGTCATCTGGATCCATATCAGACTCGATTTCGTCGACGGGCGCCATGGTCTCCACATCCTTCGCGACCGCGGTTTCCCTCTGACGACGGGCAATTTCGCTGCGCACCTGGTCGGTCATGCGGCGGGATGCGACCTGGATCAACCAGCCGCGCGGATTCTCGGGAACACCCTCCTGCGGCCATTGCGTAAAGGCCGCTATCATGGCCTCCTGCACGGCGTCCTCGGCGGAGGAGAAGTCTCGAAAACGGCGTGCGACCGAGCCGAGCACCTGTGGTGCAAGTTCGCGCAACAGATGCTCGGAAGTCGTGTCCCATGGCTTTGTCATCGCAGCTCTCGTTTACAGCATTTCCGGTGGAGGCCCGCTCATAATTGGACGCACTTCAATCGGTATGTTCAACGGCGTCCCACCGGGACCCGGCGCCGCCGACACTTTCGCCGCGATGGCATAGGCTCGCTCCGGAGAGTCGACATCAACAATCCAGTATCCCGCGAGAAATTCCTTGCTCTCAGGGAATACGCCGTCTGTGATCGGCACGCCATCCGTACCAGCGCGCACCAACTTAGCCTGATCGGGAAAAGACAGACCTTCGGCTGAGACCAACTCGCCGGATTGGCGAAGCCCTTTGTTGAGACCGATCATAAATGCGATGTGTGCCTGGAGGTCTTTCTGGTCCCACTGGGGGACTCCCTGGCCGGCTCGCATCGTGTTCATCATCAAGATGTATTTCATTTTTCCCGTTCTCCTTTGATTTCATCCGGCGCTGCTTTCCGCGCCATCGCAGGTTTGCCGGAATGAGCGCGGCATTCTCGGCATTCCGTCATTGGGACTTAGATTGCTCATAAGCCGCGAACCGCCGGACTTCAATCGGCATGTTCGTAGGTGCTCCTCCGGGCCCCGGCGCCGCCGAAATCCGGCCCGCTATGGCATAAGCGCGTTCGGGAGTGGCCACGTCAACGATCCAGTAGCCCAGTAGAAACTCTTTCGACTCGGGGAAAATACCGTCTGTGACCGGCATGCCATTTTTCTCACCGCGCACAACCTTCGCTTCAGCCGGTTCGGCTAAGCCTTGTGTGGCCACAAACTCTCCGGATCCGCTCAGGTCGTTGGTGATACTCCGGAGGACAGCCATGTGCGTCTCAATATCCTTTTGCGACCAGGCGTGATAGCTGTCAACGCCTGCCTTCGCGCCGGACATCAGCAAAATGTATTTCATATCTATCGCTCCTATGTCGTTTTGTTCGCCTTAATACGCTTCGCCTAAGACTTCTTGTCTGTTTGAAACATCCACCGGACACCGAATTTGTCGTTGAGTGCTCCGTAGGTGCCGAAAAACTGCTCTTTCAGAGGGTCGGTCACTTCTGCGCCTTCCGAAAGTCTTTCAAAAAGAGTTTTCAATTCCTCGAATGTTCCTCCACTCAGATAGAGGCAAACCGTGTTGCCGCGAATTGGAGTTCGGTCAGGCCGTAGCCAGTCCGAGGCTGAAATCTCCAGCTTGCCGTTTCTGAGCCGGGCATTGACGATTTTCTCCTGCTGAACTGCACGCATGAAATCCTTGGCTGGAGAATCCTTAACCTTGGTCGCGGTCAGTTCTCCGCCAAAACAGGATTCGTAGAACTCCATGGCCTGCTGGCATTTGCCATCGAACAACAGGTATGGGGTCAAGGTGGTCATTTCATTCCCTCGCATTTTCTGGATCTTAGAGTCTGCCATCGAACGAGCAGGTATAGCCGCCAACGCCGCAGCGGAGAGCGCGGAAGCGACGAAACGGCGACGACATACTTCGGTAACTTTGCCCACGGTCATTCTCCTTGTTGTGAAGTACTTGCCAGACCCTAGTCTGCGTTTTCATGGGGTAGTCGGAGCCGTTGCGGCGTTCTCTACATCCCTCGAAAAGATTATTTTTAACCAAAAATTAGGCCCAGCCTGTCGATCTTTCTCACCCAGAACCGACATACGAGTGGAGGTTGGGAAATGACGACGGACGATGTGGTAGTTGACGTTAGCCAGGACTGGGTGCTGGCCTGCGATGTGCAGCGGCGCTTTATGCAGGGTCTGGGCCGGACCAGCGATTCGGTGGACTACAGCGCGCGCTGCCGCCAAGTTCGAGCCCTCGGCGGCGATTGCTATGATTTCATGCCTCTTACAAATGACCGCCTGGCGTTGGTCGTTGGCGATGCCTCCGGCAAAGGCGTCGCCGCGGCACTCATGATCGCCAGTGTACAGTCCTCACTTCGGACAGCGGCGTTATTCACGGGAAACGATCTCGCTACACTACTCAAGATAGTAAATCTCCAGGCATATGCTTCGTCGCTCGCGGACCGTTATGCGACCGTGTTTTATGGCGTCTTTGCCGGAGCGTCGCGCACGCTACGGTACGTGAATGCCGGACACACTCCGCCGATCGTTCTTCGGCGAAACGGTTCAATCGATACGCTCGAGACGGGCGGCGCACCTGTTGGTATGTTCCCTGATTCGAGCTATGAGGTGGGAGCGGTTCAGCTTGATCCCGGCGATGTGGTCATCACTTACACCGACGGAGTCATTGAAGCGGCAAATAAATCCGGCGAGGAGTGGGGAGTTCAGCGCCTGTTGAAAGCGACAGCCGCCTGGGCGCGACGAGGGACTGAGAATGCTGAACATCTCGTCCGGTCGATCTTCAACTCCATGGACGACTTCTCCAGAGGGTGCCAGACGGATGATGCGACATTAGCAGTTTTACGGGTGCTCTAACCCCATCCATGTTAAGAGCTGCTCGTGATAATTCAGAGAAAGAAGAAAGGTTCAAAAATGAAGTTAGACAAGAAGTTCTCAGCCAAATTACAAAAGAGTTCCCAAAAAGGTGGTTGGACCTATGTCGTCTGGCCTAGTTCAGTCAAGTTCCTTGGAACCCGCGGCTTGGTAAAGGTCAGGGGCAAAATCGATGGGCACCCCTTTCGGAGTTCGTTCATGGCTCTGGGTGATGGCACACATAAACTGCCCGTACGGGCAGACATTCGCCAAGCGATCGGGAAGACTGTGGGTGACAAAGTGGCGATATCCTTGGAAGAACGGATCGAATAAAATTCCTCGAACAAAGAGGGGATTGCTCGGCTAGCGATTGGGCGTTGCCACTGGCACTTCGAAAACTTCCACAGCTCCCTTGTGGCATCTTCGATGGAGCGAGCCAAATGGGCACCAAGTGGATCAGTACTGACAAGTCGGCTTATGGGAAGTGATCGCTATTGCTCCCGGATGACGGGCAACCCTGAAATGATCCCAAGGTAAGGTTTGCCGACCATCCGCCCAGTATTCGCCGGTTTCGGAGTGGTGTGTGTAACGGGGACATATCGACTAGCATCTCGGTAGCGTTAGGTCAGCCGTTAGTGTCAGCCACTCCGATGGCTCCAAGAGAAGCGCTAGCGCCAGCACTGCAAGGCCAAGTTCGAATGCATCCATGTGTCTGATTGCTTCTGTCCGCTACCGCAACATTCTTATGAAAAGGTGTTCCGTTGTCAGGCTGTGCCGAAGGTTTTGTTCCACTTCGCGCGGACGGTGCGAAGGAGTGACGGATAGACGACCAGCTTGCGGAACGGGTCGATCAGGGCCATGTAGACCGGCGT
>Ga0137390_10001537_pt1 | contig 17494 bp, 14 predicted proteins | sample 15con2h24AmetaG_FD_104937 | JGI IMG/M metagenome (GOLD analysis project Ga0137390, IMG submission 104937) | Vadose zone soil microbial communities from Angelo Coast Range Reserve, California, USA - 15con2h2.4A metaG | ecosystem: Environmental > Terrestrial > Soil > Vadose zone > Saprolite... | reverse complement strand
GGGTTTGCGGGGGGTGGGGGGGTTGCCGGGAGTCGGGGCACTGCGCACGGCGGCGGCGCGGATGGTGGCGGCGCGGATGGTGGCGGCGCGGACGGTGGCGGGGAGGTGCAGGGCGAAGGGGCGGTGCTGCGGAACGCGGGCGCCCACGGTGCGGCCGAACGGGCCGCGGGCGGCGGAGCGGCGGCCGGGCGCGCCCTCGCCGACGCCGGGCACCGTCAGCAGGCGGGCGCGGAATGGCGTCGCCGGTGACACGGGCACGCTCGGCGGGGCCCCGGTGGCCTGGCTGGGTGACGGGGCTGATGGGGCTGACGGGGCCGACTGGCCGTCGTGGATCCCGCCCGGGCTCCCGGGACCACTGGGGTCATCATCGGGGTCCTCGGGGCCATTGCCATCAAGGTCCTCGGGGGGACCAAGGCTCGCGGGGCCACTGGGGTTCCCGGGGTCATTGGGGTTCACGGGGCCATTGGGGTCATTGAGGTTCGCCGGGCTGCTGGGGCCGGGAGCGTCGGGGGCCTCTGGGGCGGGCTCGGGGCTTGCTTCGCGCAGGGCCTCGTCGAGGGCTTGCTCGTCGAGGCCGGGGGCGTCGAAGGGGTCCCGGCGGCGGCGGTGCGGCAGCGCCAGCCTGGCCGCGACCCGGATGTCTTCCTCGGTGACCACGTCCCGGCCGTGCCAGGCGGCCAGGGCGATCGCGGTCCGCGCGGTGACCAGGTCGGCGCGCATCCCGTCCACCCCGAACGCGCCGCAGACGGCGCAGATCTGGCGCAGCGCGGCGTCGGGCAACTCCACCCGCGGTAGCCGGGCCCGGGCCACGGCCACCTGCTCGGCCAGCGCCGCAGTGTCGGCGGCGAAGCGCCCGGCGAACCCGGCGGGGTCCGCCTCGAACGCGAGCCTGCGGCGGACCACCTCGGCCCGTTCGGCCGGATCCTGGCTGGCTGTCACCTGCACGGTCAGTCCGAACCTGTCCAGAAGCTGCGGGCGCAGTTCGCCTTCCTCCGGGTTCATGGTGCCAACCAGCAGGAAACGCGAGGCGTGCCGGATCGAGACGCCCTCGCGCTCCACGTAGTTGACGCCCAGGGCGGCCGCGTCGAGCAGCAGGTCGACCAGGTGATCGTGGAGCAGGTTGACCTCGTCGACGTAGAGGACCCCGCGGTGCGCCGCGGCGAGCAGGCCGGGCTGGAAGGCGGTCGTGCCCGAGGTCAGCACGCGCTCGATGTCGAGCGAGCCGACCAGGCGGTCCTCGGTGGCCCCCACGGGCAGTTCGGCCAGCGTGACCGGGCGGAGCTCGGGAGCCACGGCACGGTGCGGACCCGCCGGGCACGAGAGGTCGGGCGCGGCGGGATCGCATGAGTAAGGACAGCCGGGAACCACGGGCACCGGCGGCAGCAGCGTGGCCAGCCCGCGGACCATGGTCGACTTCGCGGTGCCCTTCTCGCCGCGGACCAGGACGCCGCCGATGGCCGGCGACACCGCGTTGAGCAGCAACGCCAGCTTCAGGTCCGCCATCCCGACGATGCCGGCGAACGGATAGGTACTGTCCGTCGTCGCCATATGAGCCAGTCCTTCCCGGGTTTCCTCGCCCGAAGTCCGGAACTCGCGGCAGCCGGAGTCTCTGGCTCCCGGGTCAAGACAGCGACCGCGCAGGTCACTCCCCGGTCACAGTTGCGGGACAGCCCCGGATTCGCACCGGCGTTCCTCCGCGTTGCTACCTCAGCACAGCATGGCACACCGGCCGGGAGGTAGGAGGGACGGTGTCGCTAAACCGCCGGGTACACTGGCGCGGGTTTGCCTCGGGCCCCTACCTTGCCAGCCATTCACCAGGAAACTCTCAGCGGGTCCGGGTAGCGTGTGCGCACGGGAACCGGTGAACCGGGTGGCGAATCAAGCCGTCTGTGAGCAGGCGGAAACTGCCTGCCACGGGCCCGGGGCCTGGCATGTAGCGACATGTGACACAATCTGACAGCTGCTGAACGGAGCACGCATGGCGAATAGTTCCCGCGTCCTGGTGACCGGCGGCGCCGGCTTCATCGGCCGCAGGCTGGTCCGCGCCTTGCTGGTAGAAGGACACGAGGTGACGGTGGCCGACCTGCGGGCCTTCCCCGATCCGGGGGTGCGTACCGTGATCGGCGACCTGTGCGACCCCGACGCGGCCGCGCGCGCCGTCCGTCCGGGGACCGATGTGATCATCCACCTGGCCGCCATCACCTCGGTGCTGGCTTCGGTGCAGGATCCGGTCAGTACCCACCGGCTCAACGTGGACGCCACCGCCCGGCTGCTCGAACTGGCCCGCGAGGATGAGGTAGGGACCTTCCTGCTCGCCTCGACGAACGCGGTCGTCGGCAGCGGCAGCGCCCCCGGTGAGGTCATCACCGAGCGGACCGTGCTCCGCCCGCTCACGCCGTACGGCGCGACCAAGGCGGCGGGCGAGATGCTGCTCGGCAGCTACGCCAACTGCTATGGCATCACCGGCGCGGCGCTGCGGTTCTCGAACGTCTACGGCCCGGGGATGACCGAGAAGGACAGCTTCATCCCGAGGCTGATGCGCGCGGCGCGCGACGGCGAGGGCGTCCAGGTCCGCGGCGACGGCAGCATGCTCCGCGACGTGGTGCACGTGGACGACGTAGTCCAGGGCACTCTCGCCGCCTGGCGGGCCGGGCACTACGGCCCGCTCATCCTCGGCGCCGGCCGGTCGGTCTCGGTCAGCGACATGGTGGCGACCGCCCGCCGGGTCACCGGCGCGGCCATCCCGGCCGAGCACGTGCCCGTGGGCAACGGTGAGATGCCGGCCGTCGTGCTCGACATCTCGGCGGCGACGGCGCTCGGCTACCAGCCCGCGTACGACCTCGAAGCCGGCATGGCCACCGTCTGGCCGGATTTCGACCCGAAGGCCCCGGAGAACTCCAAGGCCCCCGAGGGGGCGCGGGCATGATCTACGCCAATCCCCGGGACCAGGTGGTGGACGACGCCGCCCTCAAGGCGTTCATCGACACCTACGGCGAGCGGGCCACGAGCCTTCCCCCGGTCGCGATCGTGATCGCCGCCTACAACGAGGCAGGCGCCATCGGCCCGGTCGTCGAGGCGCTGCCCGCCGAGGTATGCGGGCTGGCCACGGCGGCCATCGTGATCGCCGACGGCTGCGCCGACGACACCGCGGCCGAGGCCGCCGCGGCCGGCGCCATGGTCTGCGACGTGCCGGTGAACCGCGGCCAGGGCGCCGCGCTGCGGCTCGGCTACCGGATCGCCCGCCAGGGCGGCGCCGGCTACATCGTGACGACCGACGCGGACGGCCAGTACAACCCGGACGAGATGGAGACGGTGCTGGCCCCCGTGGTGGCCGGCGAGGCGGACTTCGTCACCGGCTCCCGGCGGCTCGGCAGCCAGGAGACCAAGGACGTGATCCGCCGGACCGGCGTCCGGTTCTTCGCCGGCACGATCAGCATGCTGACCGGGCAGAACATCAGCGACACGACGTTCGGGCTGCGGGCCATGCGCGCCGAGGTCACCGGGACCGTCCAGCTCGAGCAGCCGCAATACCAGGCGTCCGAGCTGCTCATCGGCGTCATCACGCACGGCTACAAGGTGACCGAGGTGCCCGCGACCATCCACCGGCGGCGGGTGGGTGAGAGCAAGAAGGGCCAGAACCCGCTCTACCAGCTGCACATCCCGGGAGTGAACAACCTCTTCTACGGGCTGCGCTTCGCGCGGGTGGCCTACGGCACGTGGTGGCGCGAGCGTCAGCGGACAAGCCGGGAGCAGCGGTCCGCTAACGCAGAGCGGGCGGAGTCCGCCAAAAAGGCAGGGTCGTCAGGGCGGGCGGAGCCCGCGAATAAGGCGGAGTCCTCCTCGGGCACCGCGGGCAGCGGCCCGGTCGAGTCCGCGGCCCGGGCGAACGGCTCGGGCCCGGGGTCAGTCGAGACGAGCACCTCTTCCGCGGCGGCGGGCGCGGCCTGCCCGGCGGATCCGGCGAAGAGGACGTAGTGGAAGAACAGGAATCGCAGCAGGAACGTGCCGATGTTGGCCGCGCCGTACACCGCGTCCACGTAGAGCACGCGCTCCGCACCGCTCAGGTGCATCCAGCCCGCCGAGTGATAGGCGAACTTGGTGGCCAGCGTGAGGATGACCACGACCATCGCGGAGACCACCCAGAACGGCAGGGTCTCGCGCAGGACATTCGGCCGGCCCTTCCGCTTCCACGCCCAGCGGCTGAGCACGTAGCTCACCAGGGCGCCGGAGAACCAGCTGATCAGGCTGGCCCAGGTGGCGGTCAGCTGGAGCGGCCCGGCGCAGATGGTCAGCACGACCTCGGTCGTGGCGAACGCCGCGATGGCCGCGATGGTGAAGCGGCCGAAGCGGATGCCGAGCTTGCTGCGGGCCTTCCGGGTCAGCGTGTCGCCGAGCCGATTGGTTGCCAGAGCCATTGATGTCCTAGGTTAGCTAGCCGACCATGAAACACGAATCAGGTATACAGTACGGAAACCGCAGGCCGGTGGAGCTACCCCGGCGAGGCCGCCCGACACTCCTGGCGAGGAGGGTGTTTTCAGCATCCGCACTCAGAGCACGTTACCGCCCCCGTGCGGCACCCCGCACAACGGCAGCAAAAGTCAAGCCAATCTGACAGACGGACAACGGACACGGTAGGAGCCGGAGCATGAAAATCTTGGTGTTGGGCGGGGACGGGTATCTGGGCTGGCCAACAGCGCTGCACCTGTCGGAGGCGGGCCACGAGGTGGCCGTCGCCGATAACTTCGTCCGCAGGCACTACGACAACGAGCTCGGGGTCGAATCCCTGGTGCCGATCGAGCCGCTGCAGACACGCATCGCGGTGTGGCGGGAGCTGACCGGCAAGACGATCGGGCTCTACGTCGGTGACCTGACCGACGCGCTGTTCACTTACCACATCATCCGGGACTTCGAGCCCGAGGCCGTGGTCCACTTCGCCGAGCAGCGGGCCGCGCCGTACTCGATGATCGACCGGGCGCACGCCGTGTACACCCAGCAGAACAACGTGGTCGGGAACCTGAACATCTTGTTCGCGATCGCCGAGACCAACCCGGACATCCACTTGGTCAAGCTCGGCACGATGGGCGAGTACGGCACGCCGAACATCGACATCGAAGAGGGCTGGCTGGACCTGGAGCACAACGGCCGCACCGACCGGGTGCTGTTCCCCAAGCGGCCGGGGTCCTTCTACCACCTGTCCAAGGTGCACGACAGCCACAACATCGAGTTCGCCTGCCGGATCTGGGACCTGCGGGCCACCGACCTGAACCAGGGCGTGGTCTACGGCCAGCAGACCGCGGAGACCGCGCGGGACGAGCGGCTGGCGACCAGGTTCGACTACGACGCGGTGTTCGGCACCGTGCTGAACAGGTTCACCATCCAGGCGGTCATCGGCCACCCGCTGACCGTGTACGGCGAGGGCGGCCAGACCCGCGGCATCATCGACATCCGGGACACCGTCCGGTGCATCCAGCTGGCCTGCGAGAACCCGGCCAACCGCGGTGAGTTCCGGGTGTTCAACCAGATGACCGAGTCGATGTCGGTCGCCCAGATCGCCGAGACCGTCAAGGCGGCCAGCCCCGAGGACGTCATCGTCGAGCACCTGGACAACCCCCGCGTCGAGCTGCCCGAGCACTACTACAACGTCAAGCACACCAAGCTCGTCGAGCTCGGCCTCGAGCCGCACCTGCTGTCGGACACCTTGATCGAGTCGCTGTTCGAGATCACCAAGCGGTACGCGCACCGCGTCCGCCTCGAGGCACTCCGCCCCACGGTGAAGTGGCGCGAGCCCACCGCCGGCTAGCCGGGGACCGCACGCAGCTGATCTGAGAGCGATACTGCCCGCTCGTTCGGTAAATTGATCTTTTATACCGAACGGGCGGGCGGTGTTCGCTATGGCAACATGGGTCTGTGCCACCTGCGGCAACCATTTCCCCGACCCGCGCCCCGACGTCTGCGTGGTGTGCGCGGACGAGCGGCAGTGGCTGCCGCCGGGCGGCCAGCGGTGGACCACGCTGGCTGAACTGGCCGCGGCCGGGCACAGATCTGACGTCCGGGCGGTCGAGCCCGGGCTGACCGGGATCGGCACCGACCCGCCGGTCGCCATCGGGCAGCGCTCGCTGCTGGTGCGCACGGCCGCGGGCAACGTGCTGTGGGACCCGTCCGGGTTCATCGACGACGCGGCGCTGGCGGTGGTCCGGGAGGCGGGCGGGCTCAGCTTCGTGACCGCCAGCCACCCGCACTTCTACGGCGCGATCGCCGAGTGGGCCCGCGCGTTCGGCGCGGAGATCCTGGTGCCCGCGGACGACGCGGCGTGGCTGCGGGCCGGTGACGGCGTGCGGGTGCGGACCTGGGCCGGCGCGCTGGACGTGCTGCCCGCGGTGACGCTGGTCCAGTGCGGCGGGCACTTTCCCGGCAGCGCCGTGCTGCACTGGGCCGACGGCGCGGACGGCCGCGGCGTCCTGCTCAGCGGGGACACGATCTTCGTGACGCCGGGCGAGGACCGGGTGACGTTTGTCTGGTCGGCCCCGAACCGGCTGCCGCTGTCCGAGGCGGCCGTCACCGGCGTGTGGGAGGCGGTCCGGCCCTACCGGTTCGACCGGATCTATGGCGGCTGGTGGACCCCGGTGCTGCGCTCGGGCGCGCGGGAGACGGTGCGGCGGTCGGCCGTGCGCTACATCGAGCACCTGCGGGGCACGGCTTAGCCGTGGTCCGGCTGGACGGCCGCAACTAGCGCCCAGAGTCACAGCCGGCCCTCAGCCCGGCGGCCGCAGGGTCCAGATGCCGGTGGCGGCTTCCCGGCGCAGTTCGTACACCCCGGGCGTCATGCCCTGGCCCGGCGCCGCCTCGACCCGCCAGAACTCCAGCTCGGGCTGCCCGGGTTCGGACCCTTCATCGCCGGTATCTCGCCACCACTCCCGGTTGATGACCCAGTGCTCGAGGATCGCGCGGACGGCGTACAGCCGGCTTCGCCACACGAACCTGGCCGGCCTGCCGTCATCCCGGGCCTGAACCTCAACGGGCTCGCCGTACACCCTGCTCATGTTGTACCGCCCTCCTGCCCGCCGCGCGCAGTGCTAGCTGGGTCACCCGGGCCAGCCGGGACACCAGGGCCAGCGGGTCGCCCAGGCCGCCGGGTCGCCCGGGCGAGCCGGGTCACCCAGCTTGTCGCTGCCGCGGAGGAGGAAGACGGGCAGGACGATCTGTGATCACAGTGGTCACTGTGGTCGGCACCGAGTCAGTTCAGGTAACTTCGATCGAATATAGATTCATTCGAACAAGTATGCAAGTAATCTTTGCTAGCTGAGCTGCGGTTATCCGAAATGTCAGTGTCCTTCGGCATAGTGGCGGTAGTCCGGCCATCCCGAGGGAGGCAAACGTGTGCTGGCTATGTGCCCATCCCGGCGCTACCGAACGTGACTACCAGGACCACATGTGGTCGCTGATCGCCATGTACGGCTGGGCCGTGCAGGGCGTGGAACGTGACGGCATCCATCCGCCGTGGGCCTACACTGTCGGGCTCACGCCGCACCGGCGACCCGAGCTCGTCATCACCGGCATGGGCCTGACCCGGGCCACGCAGGTGCTCAACGACGTGGCCGCGCACCTGGTCCACGGGGACGCGCCCGAGCCGGGAACGCAGGCAGCCCTGCTCGACGGCCCGCTCGTCGAGATCGTCAAGGTCGCCGCGCCGTGGGCGCACCTGAACCTGGCCGTCGAGTTCTACGGCCACCGGATCCGCGGCCTGCAGCTGGTGCACGCCGATAAGCGCGGGCGCTGGCCCTGGGACGCCGGTTACCAGGGCGTGCGCGGCGGGCAGCCCGTGCTCGGCACTCGGGAGCCACCCGAGCGCCGCAGGCGGGTCGGCTAGCCAGGGAACTTGGGGCCGGAGGTCCTCGGTCCCGGGGTCAGCCGGGGGTCAGCCGGGGTCATAGGTCGCGCGCTGCGGTGATCCGTCCAGAGGCGACGGCGGTGGCCAGGGCGTCGTGGTCGAGCTGGTTCTGGTCGGCGTAGGCGGCGGCGAATTCGGTGATCGCCTGGTCAAAGACGTCGGCGCCGCCGAGGTAGGCGCCGATGGCGATGCGGTCACCGGAGCGGGCGTGCGCCCGAGCCAGGGTCCAGCCGCACAGCTGGCCGTACATCCGCATGTCGCGCGGCACCATGGCCTGGATGTCAAGGGAGAACTTCCAGTCGCGCAGCTGGCGGACGTAGAAGTCCCGGGGCCCGCTGTCCAGGCCTGCCTCGGTCCGCTGCCAGCCCAGGAAGATGTCGCTGGATGCCTGCATCAGCCGCTGGCCCGCGACCACCCGCTGGCCCTGGTTGGCGTACCTGCTGGCACCGGCGAAGCGGCTGAGCACCGACGCTCCGGCCTCCTTCACCTGGAGGAACAGCGGATCGGTCCCGTCCCGGCCGAGCATCAAGACGATCCAGCAAAGGGTTCCCACGCTGCCGACCCCGACGACCTTGCGGGCCATGTCGGTGAACTCGAACTGGTGGAGCAGGAACCTGCGGTCGGTTTCCAGCGTACGCTGGTACCTGGCGATCAAGCCGACCAGCTCCGATTCGATGGCGGTCCTGTCCGTCTGCCCGGGCACCAGCTCATCGATCGGCACCAGCAACGGCGGGTCGGAGACGATCCGCAGCTGGCCATTCACGACACGGGTCAGCTTCGCCACTGCCTGCATGCTGTCCCGGGTCCGGGCCTTGGCCAGGCCCTTGTCCACCAGCTTGCGCTGCCGCGCCTTCAGCTGGGACGCAAACTGCGCCCGCACCTGGTCCACGTCCGCGCGGGCGTACCAGACATCCAGGTTGGTCATCGCCGCGAAGCCGCGCATCGCCTGCCGGTAGCTTGCGACGGTGGCCGCGACGATCTCGCGGCGCTTCTGGCTGGGGAACCCGTTGTCACGCGCGGCCACCTCGATGCTGGCGGCCAGCCGCTTGACATCCCACTCCCACGGCCCGGGCAACGTCTCGTCGAAGTCGTTGACGTCGAAGACCAGCAGGCGCTCGGCTGAGCCGAAGATGCCGAAGTTGGACAGGTGCGCGTCGCCACACGCCTGCACCGCCAGCCCGGACACCGGGGTGGCGGCGAGGTCGCTGGCCATCGGCAAGGCCGCCCCGCGGAAGTAGCTGAAGGGGGATACCAGCATCCGGCCATACCTGACGGGTACTAGCTCTGGCACACGCGCAGCCGCCTGCTCCTGCAACAGGGCGACCGGGTCAGGCCGGTTCGGCGGCGGATCGAAGATCGCATGACTGTCCCGTGGTACCTCAGCACGCGCCGCCTTACCCCGCGCAGCGCGCTCGGCCGGGGTCAGATGCCCCAGGCCTGAATCCAGCTGGTACCGGTGCGCAAGCTCTGGCGGCCTGTCAGCCGTCCTCACACCCGCCATCGGTCACCTCCGCGCTCCCTCCCTGGATGTGGCCTGTTACGGTTTGTAGCCCGGGGCGGGGAAGGACGCCAGCAGCTCGCGGACCTCGGCGGCGATGCGGTCGAGCACCGCTTCGTCGTCCTTGGTGGCGGCGGTGATCGCCTCGTCCATCCACGCCGCGAGCGGCCCCATGTGCTCCTCGCGCAGGCCGCGGGTGGTGATCGCGGGCGTGCCGATCCTGAGGCCGGACGGGTCGAACGGCTTGCGCTGGTCGAACGGCACTGTGTTGTAGTTGGTCTCGATGCCCGCCCGGTCAAGCGCCTTGGCGGCCGGCTTGCCGCCGATGCCCTTGGAGGTAAGATCCATCAGGATCAGGTGGTTGTCAGTGCCGCCGGAGACCAGATCGTAGCCGCGGGCCAGCAGCGCGTCGGCCAGCGCCTTCGCGTTCTTGACCACCTGGTGGGCGTAGTCACGGAACTCGGGCTGCGCGGCCTCGTGCAGCGCCACCGCGATCGCGGCCGTGGTGTGGTTGTGCGGGCCGCCCTGCAGGCCGGGGAACACGGCCCGGTCCACGGCGGAGGCGTGCTCGGCCTTGGACATGATCATGGCGCCGCGCGGGCCCCTGAGCGTCTTGTGCGTCGTCGTGGTGATCACGTCGGCGTGCCCGACGGGCGACGGGTGCGCGCCGCCGACGATCAGCCCGGCGATGTGCGCGATGTCGGCGACCAGGAGCGCGCCGGCCTCGGCGGCGATCGCGGCGAAGGCCGGGAAGTCGATGGTCCGCGGGATCGCGGTGCCGCCGCAGAAGATGATCTTCGGCTGCTCCTTGACCGCCAGGTCGCGCACCTCGTCCAGGTCGACCCGGCCGGTGTCGTGACGGACCCCGTACTGGACCGGCCGGAACCACTTGCCGGTCGCGGAGACCGGCCAGCCGTGGGTGAGGTGGCCGCCCATGGGCAGCGCCATGCCCATGATCGTGTCGCCCGGCTGGGCGAACGCCAGGTAGACCGCGAGGTTCGCCGGCGAGCCCGAGTACGGCTGCACGTTGGTGTGGTCGACGCCGAACAGCGCCTTCGCCCGGTCCCTGGCGATCGTCTCTATCGGGTCGATGAACTGCTGGCCCTCGTAGTAACGCCGGCCGGGGTAGCCCTCGGAGTACTTGTTCGTCAGCACGGTGCCCGATGCCTCGAGCACGGCCAGCGACACGTAGTTCTCCGACGGGATCAGCCGGGCCTTCTCGTACTGCCTGCGGGCCTCGTCGTGGATGAGCCGACCTATCTCCGGATCGGAATGGTCCACGTTCGGGATGGGCGGGATGTGCATGACAGACCTCCTCGCAGATGAGGCTACACACCCCGGCGCACGCAGGTCACGGGGGCGCGCACCAAGGTCCGTTCGGTACCTTCATTTCCGGGCACCAGGAAGCGAGGAAGCGGCGGATGTCCACGAAAATCATCCTCGACTGCGATCCCGGGATCGATGACGCGCTCGCGATCGCGTTCGCGCACGGGCATCCCGGCATCGAGCTGGTCGGCATCACCACGGTGGCGGGCAACGTCGGGCTGGCCAAGACGACGGCGAACGCGCTGGCGGTGTGCGAGTTCATCGGCGCGGCCGGGACGCCGGTGACCGCGGGCTGCGCTGGGCCGCTGCTGCGCCCGGCCCTCGACGCGCGGCAGGTGCACGGCGATTCGGGGCTGGGCGGGGCCACGCTGCCGCCGCCCGCGGCCAGCCCGGCCGCCGGGCACGCCTTGGACTACATCATCGACACCGTGGGCGCCGCCCCCGGTGAGATCACGCTGGTCGCGACGGGTCCGCTGACTAACATCGCGCTGGCCGTGCGGCGGGAGCCGCGGCTGGCGGACTGGGTGCGCGGATTCGTGATCATGGGCGGGTCGGCGGGCCGGGGCAACGTCACGCCCGCCGCCGAGTACAACATCTGGGCTGACCCGGAGGCCGCGGCCGTGGTGTTCCGGGCCGGCTGGACCGTCACCATGCTGGGACTGGACGTGACCTTGCGGACCGGCGCCAGCGCCGCGGTGCTGCAGCGGATGAGCGAGCTCGGGCCGCTCGGCACCGAGTTGCTGCGGCCGGCCCTCGAGCAGTACCGGTCGGTCCGCGAGCCCGGCGGGCCGCCGGTGCATGACGTCTGCGCGGTGGCCTGGGTGGCGCAGCCGGAGCTGTTCGGCCTGGTCCCGGCGCGGGTCCAGGTGGAGCTGGCCGGGCAGCTTACGGCCGGCATGACCGTGACCGATTTCGATGTCCCCAGCGAGGTCGACGGCGGTAACGCGCTGGTCGCGATGCGTATCGACGTGGCGGGATTCTGGGAGCTCACGCTCGGCACCTACGGCCGGGTGGCCCAGGCCATGCGCCGCTAGGCCCCGGCTGGGTGTCGGCTGGGCCCGGCTGGGTGTCGGCTGGGCCCGGCTGGGTGTCGGCTGGGCCCCGCGGCGACGCTAGGCCTCGGCGGCGACGCTAGGCCTCGGCGGCGACGAGATCTACGCCATCTACGCCATCTACGCCATCTACGTCAAGGTCGAGTTCCTCGTACCGCCGAACCGTCTGCTCGGCGGCCTCGACGAGATCGGCGTAGTTCCACCGCTCCCTGGAGCCCTCCGGGGTGGTCAGTGACACGAAGCCGGACCGGCACCATACGGTCAGGCCGCGGCAGACGGAGAGCACGGACATGTCGGAGGCCGGCTCGTCGGCCCGCACCAGGCGGCCGCGGAACCCCCGCTCAGCCAGCATCGCCTCGAGTTCCCTGGCGGCCTGGCGCGCGCTGAGGCGCTCGTTGGCCCGGGTGGCGGTGACGTCGGCCGAGAGCGTGTACGCGCGCAGCCCGGTCACGTCCACCAGCCGGGCATGCGCCAGCGGCGCGGGCACCGCGAACCAGACGGCCTTGCCGCGCAGGCCCCAGCCGCCCAGCCTGGCCCGGGTGGGATGGTGCCCCCACCGGCCGCCGGACAGCTCGTGCACGATCTGCAGACCGCGCCCGGCTACGGCCTGGGCCGACGCCCAGGACGCGGACGGCGCGGAACCGTGCCGCCAGCCGCGGTAGCAGTCGAAGACCTTGCAGACGAGCTCGCGGCGGATGCCGAGGCCGCGCAGGTAAAGCCAGAGTTCGGGGCAGCCGGGAATGGTCTCCCCGGGCGCGGCGGCCCCTCGCGTGGTGGCCGTGCGCTGCAGAGTCACGGTGCCCGGCAGTGTCTCCGCGCCTGGCCGGGTCGCTGCGCCTAGCGGGGCCGGGCCGGCGGGTGTTACCTGCTCGCCTCCCATGTCCGGGGCGACGGACACGAGCAAGTCCCCCCCTCCGCCGAGCCCGGCCACCGCGCGCGCGTGCAGTGTGTTGGCCGCAAGCTCGCTGGCCATAAGAACGCAGTCGTCAAGGAGGTCCGGATCAAGTCCGACTCCCGAGACCGCGTCCCGGAACACCTGCCGCGCAACTGTGGCACATGTCGCATCCGCTGGAAGCGGCCATGCGTGACATGAACCCGCGTGCACGCCTCGCAAACCACTGATGCCCTGCTGCCTCATACCTGGCGCCTCCGGTAGATCACCTGACATAAGGCCGCCGGCAGGAGGGGTGCCGGTCGGCGACATTCCCGTTATCAACATACGTGGATTTCGACTCTTAATCTGTGAAACACAGATTACGACTCAGCTGGCCCGCTTCGCAATATCGATAGCATCATTATTTTCGTTACAGTTCTGCACAGGCGCACCATGCTGGGCATATCGGCTTTCTTTGGACATATCAGGCAATAGCTTTAATCCTGGTAGCGCGGTCGCCTGCCGGGCGCCTGTGTTAACTATGCTGCGCACGATATTCACGTGTTCTTGTGAGTCAGAATTATGACAGTTTGTCAGTTTATGTGCAATTTTAGGCGTTCTTACCTAGCCAATCACTGAACCAGGCATGTACAGTCACGGGGTGGTGAGGGAACCTGACGGTTACCCGCCAGGCCTCGAGACAGGGCCGGCATTAATGAAGGCCCCCCGGTGGCTGCATCCGCCGGGGGGCCTTCGTCGTCCGTCACGACTACGTCAAGTCGTAACGCCCCTCCTTGACGTCGGCCAGGAACTCGGCAAAAGCGTCCCGGCCGACGACGTGCGCGCCGCCTTCGGGTCGCTTGCTGTCCCTGAGGGCGGTTCCGCCGGGGAGGTTGGCTGCGATCTCGACGCAGCCTCCGTTGTGGGCGCTGCGGCGGGCCTTCCGCCAGATCGCCTGAGACAGGTCGGTCATGACTACTCCATTCGCTTCGCGAGACGTTCGAGGTAGCCCGCGGTGTCCGCAGGCTCAAGCGCGGCATCGCGGGCACGTTCGAACGATTCGATGTAACCCTGCACGGACTCCGGCTTGCTCACCTCCTCCACCGAGTAGTCGGTCTCCACGAAGACGAGGCTCGGCTCGTCATCGCGGAAGCCCAGAATGTTGACCATCGAAACCATGCCGATCGGCGGCCCGTCCTCGAACCGCTGGATATGCAGTTCCACGTTGCGGCGGGTGCCCAGCGCGATCAGGTGCTCGATCTGCTCCCGGCGGTCCTCTCTCAGGCCCCACCGGTAAAGCAAAGACGCCTCGGTGATCACGGCGCTGAAGGCGGGAGCGGAGCCGTCCGTGCGATCAAGGATCTCCTGCCGGCGCTTCCGGGAATCGAGTGCCTTGCGCCGCCATGAGGGCGGCCGGGGGCCGGCCCGCATCAGCGCTTCTGTATAGGCGGGAATTTGCAAAAGGCCAGGCAGCACCAGGGGCATGAAGACGCGAATGGTCGTGGCGTCGTTCTCGTAACCTGGGAATTCACCGTCGAAGATCTCAGGATAGTCACGCCACCAGGGCCGGGCTCTGGCGCGGATGGCCAGCTCCTCGATTTCGTTCTTCTCTTCTTCTTCGATGCCATATATGCGGATAAGGTCCCTGATGTCGCTCATCTCGGGCCGTTTCCACTGGTTGGCCTCGAAGCGGCCGACCTTGCCCCGGCCCCAGTTCAGGATGTCGCAGGCATGGTTGGCGGTGTAGCCCGTCCTGAGCCGCGCCGCGGTGAGCTGGCGGGCAAGCCGACGCTTGGCGATGGTGGCACCGTGGGCTTCATCGCTCATAGCGGCTTTCCCTCCTTGACAGGAGCCCTGTCATGCCTTACACGGTACACAAGTTGTGATTCGCAAATCAAGGTGCTTGTATACCCCAAGTTAGGGGCTAGGAGCAGCAGCGTCGTCGAACTCGCCGTTGCGTGCTCCGTCGAGGAAGCACTCCCACTCATGCCGGTCGAATACCAGGACCCGCTGTTCCGGATCACCCGCCACTCGCATCAGGACCCACTCGGCGCAGTCCGGGGGGGCGGATGCGCCCGAAGGTGCAGGTGCGGCGGACGAGCCTGACGGAGCACCGGGGCGCGCGGATGAGCCTGACGGACCGCCAGTGTGCGCGAACGCGACCTCGATCGCGCCAGCGCCGTGACCGGAGCGATGCCAGGCTTGCGCGGCGAGGTCGAAGCCTAGGTCGGAGACCGTGGGCTTGGCCGTCACTGTTTCCTGGCAACCCCGCAGTAGAGCCAGCGCGCACCCTCGCTGTCCGCGAGTACGGGGTCCTCGGCACCCCAGACCCCGGTGTAGCAGATGGCGGGCTGAGCGCCTTCGTAGGGCGGGACCATCTCCAAGCCGTCGAAGAACCGGGCGATCCCGTCCTTCGACCGGAAGTGCAGCTGCTCGGTGGCCTGATCGAAGACGGCGCGGAACCGCTCAGTGGTCACCGGCGGCTTGTAGTCGTCGGTCAGGTGCGAAAGCGCCAGGAAGCTGCCGGGTGCAATAGCGCTCACGTACTTTCCGACAAGTCCCCAGGGATCCGAGCGGTCGGACACGAACATCATGACCGCGGTCAGCAGCAGCCCGGCAGGCTCGCCGAAGTCAATAAGCTCGTTAAGTTCGGGATTACCCAGAATCGCCTCTGGTTCCCGCAGGTCAGCGCAGATAACGCGGGTCGATCTGTCGTCGGCGAGCAGCCGGCCGCCTTGCTCGGCGACCATGGGGTCATTGTCAACGTAGACAATCCGTGCGCCCGGGATGACCTTCTGGACTACCTCGTGGGTGTTACCGACCGTCGGCAGGCCTGAGCCTATGTCGATGAACTGCCGCACGCCGCGCTCGGCGATCCACTTCGCCGCGCGCTGGTGAAAGCCCCGGTTAGACCAGGCGCAATCCCTGATCTCCGGCACCACGCCCAGGATCCGCTCGGCCGCCTCTACGTCGGAGTCGAAGTGGTTGTCCCCCCGCAGCATGTAGTCGTATATGCGAGCCGGAGCCGGCTTGCTGACATCCACCCCAGCCGGTACACGAGGGCTCTGAGCCATCACGCCTCCAAACCCCATCCGCCCCGGATCGACAGTTATCAGTGTCGCACATGATTCGCAGTTCGCGAACTGCAGCATCTATTTCCCGGCAGATGTTCACAGTTGGTCAGATATACCGAAGGTAAGGTTACGCATCCCGCGGCGCCGTTGAGCCCGGGTCGCCGGAGGCTTCGAGGTCGCCTTCTTGGTCTAGGTAGATCTGGCGCAGGTGGTCTAGGGTCTTGGCGTCGGGGGACTCCCAGAGGCCGCGGGATGCTGCTTCCAGCAGGCGTTCGGTGATGCCGCGGAGGGCCCAGGGGTTGGAGCGCTGCATGAAGGAGCGGGTCTCCTCGTCGAAGACGTAGGAGGCGGCTAGCTGCTCGTACATCCAGTCCGGCACCACGCCGGCGGTGGCGTCGTAGCCGAACAGGTAGTCCACGGTCGCGGCGAGCTCGAACGCTCCCTTGTAGCCGTGCCTGCGCATCGCCGCGATCCACCGCGGGTTCACCACCCGGGACCGGAACACGCGCCGGGTCTCCTCGGCCAGCGTGCGCGTCTTCGGCGAGTCGGGAACGGCCGAGTCGCCGATGTAGGCGGCAGGATTGCGGCCGGTCAGGGACCGGACCATGGCGACCATGCCGCCGTGGTACTGGAAGTAGTCGTCGGAGTCGGCGATGTCGTGCTCGCGGGTGTCGATGTTCTTGGCCGCCACGGCGATCCGCCGGAACGCGCCCTCCATGTCCGGCCGGGCGTTGACCCCGTCGAGTCCGCGGCCGTAGGCGTACCCGCCCCAGACCGCGTACACCTCGGCCAGGTCGGCGTCGTCGCGCCAGTTCCGCGCGTCGATCAGCGGCAGCAGCCCGGCGCCGTATGCGCCCGGCTTGGACCCGAAGATGCGGGTCGTCGCGCGGCGCCAGTCTCCGTGCCGCGTGTTGTCGGCTAGGGCGTGGGCGCGCAGGTAGTTGGACTCAGGGGGCTCATCAAGAATGGCAACTGCGCCGATTGCATCATCCAGCAGCGCGATCACGTGCGGGAACGCGTCACGGAAGAACCCCGATATGCGGAGCGTGACGTCGATCCTCGGCCGGCCGAGTTCGGCCAGCGGGACGATCTCGAAGCCGGTGACCCGGCGCGACGCTTCGTCCCACGCCGGGCGGCAGCCGATGAGCGCGAGTACCTCGGCGATGTCGTCGCCCTGCGTGCGCATGGCGGAGGTGCCCCACACGGTCAGGCCCACGCAGCGCGGGTACTCCCCCTCGTCGGCCAGGTGCCGGGCGAGCAGCGAGTCCGCGAGGGCCAAGCCGGTCTGGAAGGAGGTGCGGGACGGAATGGCCTTCGGGTCGACCGAGTAGAAGTTGCGGCCGGTCGGCAGCACGTTGACCAGGCCCCGGGTCGGCGACCCGGATGGCCCGGCGGGCACGTAGCCGCCGTCGAGCGCGTGCAGCACCGCGTCGATCTCGCCGCTGGTCGCGCGCAGCCGCGGCACGACTTCGGTACACGCGAACTCCAGGACGCGCTCCACGGCGCTCCGGGAGGGCAGCGATGATCCTTCGTCAGTTTCGGTCGTTAGGACAGCCAAAACTGACGAAAGATGGTGCGTGCCGGGGATCGCGGAAGGTGCAAGGATGCTGGCGGCTATTTCTGGGGCGCGAGTTGCGTCCCAGTTAGCGGCAGCTAGGCCCTCGATGAGGTTGCGGGCTAGCTGTTCGTAGTGGTCGGTTACCGCGCGCACGGCCGGGGCGGAAGGTGCTGACGGGGCGGAGGGGTTAGAAGGGGCGGAGGGGGCGGAGGGGGTGGCCGGGG
>Ga0137390_10001532_pt1 | contig 17524 bp, 18 predicted proteins | sample 15con2h24AmetaG_FD_104937 | JGI IMG/M metagenome (GOLD analysis project Ga0137390, IMG submission 104937) | Vadose zone soil microbial communities from Angelo Coast Range Reserve, California, USA - 15con2h2.4A metaG | ecosystem: Environmental > Terrestrial > Soil > Vadose zone > Saprolite... | reverse complement strand
TCGTAAGCACATCCCGCTTCTCGAGTTGATCGAGAGCGCTTTCCAGCGCCACCAGGCCAGTGGAGTCAATCGCCGGCACCGAATCCATGCGTAAGATTACCGAACGGGTGATCGCCGACACCCGGTTCAGGGTGGACATCGCCTTCTGCGCCGCCCCGAAAAAAAGCGGGCCGGCAATGTCGTAGACGATCACCCCTTTGGGCAGTGGAATTTTCGCAGCTGGGCACCTATCGAGCCAGAATCCTCTCGATCCAGCTTGATGCGGTGGAACGCGCGCTGCAATCAACACTCGCTCCGCATGGATGGGCCGCGATCTGGCAGTGAGGCCTCCGCGACTGGCGTGCCATTCTTATCTCGCAAGACAACACGCTCATTTGATACCCATGTTAATTGTCCCATCTTGGGGACAAAGCGAAACTCACTAGGATCCTCATCGATTGCGTCGCTTCGGACGAGCTCATTTCCCTTGCGTTCTTGGATAACGATCCAAGCCCGAAACCGATCCATCTCGTGAGAGCAGAAAAGTACTGCTTGATGTTTGCGGTCCAGGCTCAACTTCGCCGCTCGGGGCCACTTCCACTCATTGACATAGTTTCGATCAATGACGCACTGGTAAGCTGTTTCGAGGGATTCGGAAGGCCACCCTTGTAGCTTTGCAATCGCAAGCGAGCCAAGGTGCAGCGTTTCAAGCAGCATCTTCTTTTTCTCGAGCTGTTCGAGCGTCCTGAAGCGCGGGCCATCGAAGGCCACTTGAAGAGTAAAAGCGCCCAGCAGGTTTCTGACATCTGGCCGTTCCACGCGCTCAACACATTCGATCGCTTCGCCGAGAAGGAAGCGGCGCGCTTCTCCGAAATGCCGGACCCGCTCGATCTCGGCCGGGCGAGAGGACGGGGAACATCTGCTGAAGCGCGACGCCAGCGCGGTGGATGGAGCCCGTCCCGAGTCCATGGGCCGCGGGTGTAACACGCGTTCTGCCAGATCGCACGCTCCCATAGGATGGGAGCCGTCGGTTGTGGCGGCCGTTATGGGTGGCCGCCTCTTCCGACGAGAGCGACCGCGCTGTGCCAAAAGCCGAGACCAAATTGACGTGAGCGGGGCGAAGCAGTAGTCAGAAGACGCTTGAGCTCATGCCTGCCCCCGCCGAGAAACCCTCGCTGCCCGACGGACTGGTCGCCGTCGTCAAGCGCGATTGCCCAACCTGCGCGTTGATCGAACCGGTGCTTCGGCAGCTCAAGTCCGCCGGCCGCCGGCTCACCGTCTATACCCAGGACGACCCGACGTTTCCGTCTGGACTCGATGTCGTGGATGACCGTGAGCTGGAGGTGAGTTGGCACCACGCGGTTGAGACCGTTCCGACGTTGATGCGCGTCGAGAGCGGCGCCGAGGTAGAGCGCACCGTTGGTTGGAACCGGAAGGACTGGGAAGCGTTGACCGGGGTCGGCAACCTCGGGACCACGCTGCCTGCGCATCGGCCCGGCTGCGGCTCGCTTTCGGTACACCCGGACAACGCAGATGCGCTCGGGGTCCGCTTTTCAGGCAGCAAACTCAAGAGCCGCCGGATCGAGCTGGCTTCTCTCGAGGACGAGGTCGAGTCCCTCTTCGAGCGCGGCTGGACCGATGGGCTCCCCGGGGTACCGCCGACCGAAGGGCGCGTCTTGCGAATGCTCGAGGGGACGGCGCGCTCGCCGGACGAGGTTGTGGCGGTGGCGCCGCCCGACCTGATTGCGGTCACCGTCGAAAAAGTGGCGATCAACGCGGTGATGGCTGGATGCAAGCCCGAGTATCTCCCCGTGGTGCTCGCCGCCGTCGAGGCGGCCTGCACCGACGAGTTCAACATGCACGGCGTGCTCGCTACCACGATGCCAGTGGGACCGATCGTCGTGGTCAACGGGCCCATCCGGCGCGCTATCGGGATGAACACCGGCGTCAACGTCCTGGGCCAAGGTAACCGCGCCGGCCTCACCATCGGCCGGGCGCTGCAGCTGGTCATCCGCAACGTGGGCGGCGGTCGTCCCGGGGAGGTCGATCGGGCAACCCACGGCAGTCCGGGCAAACTGTCCTTCTGCTTCGCCGAAGACGAGGAAGGCTCGCCCTGGGAACCGCTCTCCGCTCAGCGCGGCTTTACGTCGGGCGTCAGCACCGTCACCCTTTTTGCAGGAGAAGGAACTCGGTGCGTGATCGATCAGCACAGTCGCAAGCCGGAGTCGCTCGCCTCTTCATTCGCGGTCAGCCTCCGCGCGGTGCACCACCCCAAGCTGGCGCTCGGCTTCGACGCGATCCTGGTAGTTGGTCCCGAGCACGCGCGCGTATTTCGGGAGGCCGGTTGGACCAAGGCGCGCGTGCTGGAGGAAATCGACGCGCGCCTGCAGCTCCCCGGAGGTGACCTCGTGCGCGGCGCCAACGGGATCGAGGAAGGCATGCCCGAGCATTTCCTCTCGGACACTCTTCCCAAGTTCCGCCCTGGCGGCCTGTTGCTCATCCACGCGGGCGGCAGTGCCGGCCTCTTCTCGGAAATCATCGGTGGCTGGGTAAGCGGGGCTGGCGGCAGCCAGCCCACCACGAAGGAGGTACGCCCATGACGATTCTTCTCGATCCAACGAGCGAACGCGCCGTTGCCAAGCGGACGCTGGTGGCGCGTCCTTCGTCGCTCAAGGGCAAAGTGGTGGGCCTGCTGGACATCTCGAAGCCGCGGGGCGACGTGTTCCTCGACCGGATCGCCGAGCGGCTCGCCGACGACGGGGCGACCGCGCTGCGCTTTGCCAAGCCGACCTACACCAAGCCGGCGCCGGTCGATCTACGCCAGGAGCTCGCCGCGAAATGCGATGTGCTCATCGAGGCCCTTGCCGATTGAGGGAGCTGCACGTCGTGCAGTGTGCACGACATCAGCGACCTGGAGGGGCGGGGCATCCCAGCGGTGTTCGTGGCCTCGCGTGAATTTTTGCGCGCTGCAGAAGCGCAGGCCCGCGCGCTCGGCTTCGCTCCCGAGCGGGTTCTGGTGCCGCACCCGATCCAGGATCGCACCGACGAGGAAATGCGCGCCTACGCCGATGCGGCTTACGCGGAAATCGTCCGCGCGGTCACCTCGCAGCGCTGAGGCAGCTGTTTAGAAATCCAGCGAGCAGGCAATCCACCGCCTGAGAGTTGCGCAATCACTGTCGCGCGTTGGCGATCGACGCGACCGGCAGTTACCTCTACCTCGGTAACTCGGGAGGCAACAGCGTCTCAGCATTCACCATCAACCCGTCGACGGGCGCTCTGAGCGCGATTCCGGGTTCTCCGTTTGCTGCAAGTCGATCCCCGAATTTCCGTCGCCAGCGATGACACCGGTAATTTCTTGTTCGTGGCAAATGAGGTGTCCGACAATGTGTCGGCGTATCGGATCACGGCTGCGCCGGGGCATTGACGCCGCTGTCGCCCGCGACTTTACGCACCGGCGCACAGCCGCGGTCGATTACCACGGCACTCGTCCCGTCATCGCGGGCCGAGCTAGCCGATGCGTTGCTCATCTCCAATGACAGACGCTCGGTAGAGAGTGGCATTTGGGAGTCCTGCTGTTCAGGTCCAGCCGTCCGTAGATGGTAACGATCAGTATCACTGGTGCATTCAGAGGCACGTCCCGCTTCCCGCTGCAGTGGATCTGCAAGACGGCGGTGGATCGTCGGGCCGCGGCGGAGATGGACACGGGCAGTAACGCAGTTCGCAGCCCTCCGAGCTGAAACGAGCCAGGAGCTGGTCGAGGCGCGCAGTTCTGGCGGGATTTACGTGGACAGGGTCACCCGCTGGGCACTGACAGAGGCCTTCTAGTACCAAGTCGTGGCCGTCGAGCTGTAGATAGACTACTAACGGCCGTTGCGCGCTGCACGAATCAGTTACAGCCGGATCACAGATCACAGCGTCCGGGAGAGCGAGTGCGTATTCACGACTGATATCGAGGCACGCGGTCGGGTGACTGGACTGAGTTGCTAAGCTCGTAGGAGTTGAATTGCAGCCAGCGAGCGACAAAACACCCATCAAGAAAGTGTGGCGCATTTGTTCCTCCCTTTATCGACCGGGTCTGCGTCAGCCGCCAATCCCTTCCGTCCCAATGCATCAATGTATTGTTACCACCTGCCCAAACATCGTCGTGGGCTAAGACAAAAACAGTGCGAAGCCAGTTGCCTTGGGGGCGCGGATTCTCCAGGACCACGATCCATCGCTCAGGGCAGGTCGGATGTCTTCAGCGAACCGGTTTTCTTCGCCGAGTAATTCTAAGAGTCTCGTACTGGATTTCGGCGACTCGGCGAGACACGGACTCGAAGGGATAAGTTCCAATAGAACAGGCAGCAGGACCAATATCGAAGCCATTCGACGACCGCGGCCCAAACAGGATTGCGCATTCACGGCAACTCCTCCACTGTCTCGGACAAGATTCACGACCAGGCTGGGGTGAGGCGTCGCCCAGGCAATCTACGCTTTAGGGAATCCACCCCTCACAGCTCCTGGCGCCGGCCGTCGGGTATTTATGCACGCATCACTATGAGTCAAGATCAACTGTGCGCGGGCGGACAGTGAAGTGCAGAGCGTTGTCGGGTCACTATTCAGAGGCGACGTGGTGCTCGTCGGACCTGTCGCGGTGGACGTGCGGCGCCGCGAACCAGCGGAGCATCGCGTCGAACGTTCCCGGATGAGCCGCGAGGTATCTGACGATCCGGCGTCGCAATCGGACGCGGCGGGAAATGGCCAGGACCGATCGGGTCACCCAGGCGTAGCGCCGAAACAGCTGGGCGAATGCGCGTTCATAGGGGGCGAGGGCCTCGCGATTGGCCCCTCGAGCGAGGGCCTGGGGAAGGATGCTCGCCAGCGCCGCGGCGCAACCAAACGCCAGCGACAGACCTTCTCCGGTGATCGCATCGACATATCCCGCCGCATCGCCGAGCAGGGCAAAGCGATCGGCCGTTCGCGCTCGCGCCGCACGCGCCAGCGGTCCGGCCCCCCGCGGACTCGATTCGAGCTCTGAGCCCAGAAGCTTTTCCGCCAGCAGCGGGAATCGGCTGCAGAGCGCCTCGGGGGTGATTGGCTTGCTCAGGCGACGGTCCTCCCAGAGAAAGGCGACGCCCACCCGCTGCGGACCCACCGGGGTGACGTACGCTTCGGCGCCATCGGACAAGTGCACCTCGACGAAATCCGTCCACGGCTCGCGGCGAAAATGCTGGCGCAGGCCGAACCGGAGCGGGGTGATCGGTAGGCCGTCCAAACCCTCCGCGTGTCGCAACGGGGAGGCAAGGCCATCCGCGGCGATAAGGATTTGCGCTTCCACCGGACCCGCCTCCGTCTGAACTTCGATCGAACCCCGCATCCGGCGGTGCGAAAGAACGGCGCTCCCGTTGTGCAGAATCGCGCCCGCGCCGCGGGCCCGAGAGGCGAGCGCCTCGACGAGCGCGGTCCGCCGGATTCCCAGGCCGCCTTCCCCCGGCAAGCGTCCCTCCGCGAAGGTGCCGTCCTCCTGGACGTACCGGATGCCGCGAAAGGGAGCCCAGTCGGCGGGGCTCAAAAGCGGCAGCACGCCGAGCAGCTCGAGCTCACCCACGCCCGCGGGCATCACCCCCTCGCCGCAGGCTTTGTCCGGAGGCGACGCCCGGCGCTCGAGCACCACGGTGGAGAGGCCTCGCCGCGCGGTGTGAATCGCCATCGCCAGCCCCGCCGGACCCCCGCCGGCGATCGCGACATCAACCTTCACGGCTGAGCTCGATCTTGGCGTAGGCGAGCACCGACTGGACCAACTTCCCCGCGAGCCGCACAACGTTCACCGGCTGCGGCGGCTCCAGCTCATTCGACAGGAAGCGCCGCAGCGCTTCCCGGCGCCTCATCTTGCCGCTCGAGGTGCGGGGCAGCGTGCCCGGCTCGAGGATTTTCACCGTGTGGGCGCGAATCCCGGTGCCGTCGAGCACGGCCTTGCGGATCCTCTCCTCGAGCGTTGTACATACAGCTCCGGTTTCCGGACTCATATGTACAACGTGTTGTCGCGGTGCGCGTTCGGCGAGGATCAGCAGCTCCTCGGATTCGCCTCCCGCGGGGGTGAACCCCAGGGCGACGATACATCCCGTACGAACGCCCTCCAGCGACTCGACGCAGGCTTCGAATTCCTGGGGCTGATGGTTGGCGCCGCGGATGATCACCAGATCCTTGGCGCGCCCGCAGATGTACAGCTCGCCGTTGTCGACGAATCCCATATCTCCGGTGTCCAGCCATCCACCTTGAAGCGCGCGCGCGGTCGCCCGGGGATTGCCGAAATACGCGACCATCACCGATGGGCCCCGCACGAAGATGTTTCCCACCCGCCTTTCCGGCAGCGCCTCGCCCGCCTCGCCGCGGACCTCCACTTCCACGCCCGGCACCGGGGGACCCACCGAGGCGATCTCGAAATTTCCGTCGCGAGCCTCGCCCTGCCGCGCCAGCTCGAGAGGGTCGATGCTCAGCGCCTGCACCGGCCGCTCGGGGGCGGAGTAGGTGACCGCCAGAGTGGCTTCGGCGAGCCCGTAGCCGGGGGTAAGCGCCCGAGAGTTGAAACCCCAGGCGGAGAACCTCTTCCCGAATTTGCGCATCACGTTCATCGACACCGGCTCGGCGCCGTTCAGCGCGATTCGCCAGGAGGACAGGTCCACTCCTTGGAGCTCCGCGTCTTTGATCCGGTGAACGCACAGCGAGTATCCGAAGCTCGGTGCGGCGGACGCGGTGCCGCGATGGCGGGAGATCGCCCGCAGCCAGAGCGCGGGGCGGGCGAGAAAATTTTCGGGTGGAATCAGCACCAGCGGCGCCGGGTAGTAGACCGCGCTCAACAGGCAACCGATCAAACCCATGTCGTGGTACAGCGGCAGCCACGAAACCCCGACCTCGCGCTCGGTGGCCGAGGCGTTGATCACCGAATTGAGGATCGCGCACTGGGCAAGCAGGTTTTCCTGCGACAGCGCCACCGGCTTGGGATCGACCGTCGACCCGGACGAGAACTGGATCAAGCACAGCGCATGCGGTCGTGCCTCGGCTTCGCTGGTGTCGTCGATCAGCGCCTCGGCGGTGGTGCATCCGAGCTCCGGCCGGGAAGCCTCGATCGCCTTGCCGAGCAGGCGCCGAAGCCGCGAATCGCTCACCACCACCCTCGCGCCGACGAGCTTGACCATTCGCGCGGTGGCCGACTGGTACTCGTCGAACCGCCCCAGGCGCAACGGAGGATAGAGCGGCACCGGGACCGCTCCGGCGAGCAGGGTGCCGAAGAACGCGTCCATGAACGAAGGGCCGGTGGGCAGGATGACGACGACGCGATCCCCCTGACGGATCCCCAGCTTCAACAGGGCGGACGCCGCTCGCCGGGCGCGGCGGTACACCTCGGCCCAGGGGAGGATCTCTTCCTCTTCTCGGATGTTCACGAAGGTGAGCCCGGACGAATCCACCGCCGCCGCGGCGAGAGCGGCATTCAACGTGTCGAACTTCGGGCGCGGAGCGGAAGGACCCTTCATCGCTGCGCCTGCGAAGCGCGGACGGCAACCAGGGCTGCGAGATCTTCCACGGTGCATACCCTGGCGGAATCCTCTTCCGTGAGCTTGATCCGGAAGCGGTCCTCCAGGCCCACCGCGAGGATGGTCAGCCCGAGCGAGTCGAGCTGCAGATCCTGGATCAATTCGTCGGATGCCTCGACGGCGCGCTCGAGCTGTAGCTCCTCGCTGGCGATGCGGCGGATCTCCGCGAGGACTTCCGCGCTATGCGCCACGGTGGAGCCTCGGTAGAAAGCGGGGTCGATTGGCGAACGCGGAGGCGTATCCCTGCCCGAGAGCCTTCTCCTCGGCGCGGATCCGCGTTCGAAGCAGCGCGAGGTTGCCCAGGGAGAAGAAAATCGCGGTGAGCCAACAACCATGAATGAGCGGCAGGCAAACCATTTCCGCGCCCACCGCTACGTAATTCGGGTGGCGAATGAACCGGTAGGGACCGGCGGTGACCGGCGGGTCTCCGGGAACGACGAGGATCCGCACGTTCCAGCGGTCGCCAAGCGTGAGGATCGCCCAGTAGCGAAGGCCCTGGGAGCCGATCGCTCCAAGCAGCGCGGCCGCGCCCAGAATTCCCGGAAAGGGCCGGCGCAGAAGAACGACTTCCGCCGCGCAGGAGGCGAGGAAGGCCCCGTGGAAAACGGCCATCCAGCGAAAGTGCGTTCGGCCGGACTCCCGAGCTCCGCGGGCGAAGGCGATCCGCGCATTGCGGCGCGAGAGGGCGAGCTCGACCACCCGTTCCGCGGCGATCAGGCCGAGAAAAACCAGATAGGCGTTGACGGAGCTCACCATCGGAGAAGAACGAGCTCAGAGCAAAAACCGGGTCCCATGGCAAGCAGCAGACCGTAGTCGCCGCTCTTCGCGGTGCCCGCGTCAAGAAGCTCTCCGAGCACGAAGAGCACCGAGGCCGAGGACAGATTTCCCGTTTCGGAAAGCGATCGCCACGAGCGCTCCAGGGACTGGGCCGGCAGCTCGAGCGCGGATTGGAAGGCGTCGAGGACTTTCGGACCCCCGGTGTGCGCGATCCAGTGGCTGATCCGGCCGCGGTCCAGGTGGTGGTCGCCGAGAAACGAGTCCACGTCGCGCCGGATGTGCTGCGTCGCCAGCTGCGGCACCTTGGCCGAGAGGACGACCTTGAAGCCCCCGTCGACCAGGTCCCAACCCATCACCCGCTCGGTGTCCGGGTAGAATACGGAGCGGGTGGCCAGGATCTGAGGTCCGCGCCTCGCCGAATCGCGCCTGCCCGCGCCGGCGAACACCACTGCCGCCGCCCCGTCGCCAAAAAGACCCGAGGCGATGATGTTTGCGACGGAAAGGTCTTCGCGCTGAAGGGTGAGCGAGCACAGCTCGACCGAGAGAAGAACGCAGGCGTGGTCGGGAAAGGCGCGCAGGTAGTCGGACGCGCGCGCGGTACCGGCCGCTCCAGCGACGCACCCCAGGCCGAAGATCGGCGTTCGCTTGATATCGGAGCGAAAGCCGAGCCGGTTGATCAGCGTGGCGTCCAAGCTCGGGGTGGAGATACCGGTCACGGTAACGAAGAAGAGCGCGTCGACGTGGCGCGGCGACATCCCCGCCGACTGAAGCGCGGAACGGATCGCCGACTCTCCCAGATCCGCGCCCACGCGGTGCCACGCCTGGTTTCGCTTCGCGAACGATCCGAGGGCCTCGTACTCGGCGATGGGAAGCGCCAGATACCGGCCATTGACCTGCACCGCGCGGTGCAATTCCTCGAGGCGCTCCAGGTTGTGGTGTTGCTCCGCCCAGCCCTTCCGGAAAGCCGAGATGAGCATCTCCTGGTCCGCGTAATGGGGAGGGAGGACCCGCCCGACGGACCGGATCTCAGGCGCGTTCTCAGGCTCACTCGCCATCATGAATCCTCGCGAGGCATGGTAATCCGTGCGACCTGGTTGTGCCGATCCATATCGTCAGCCAGAAGACAGCGCCGCCCGCGTATCGTTACAGGGGAGGGTTGGCGGGGCAGCCCCGGCGAAGGGTCGGTCTTCGGGCGGCAGGTCATCAGTCAGAAGACAGCCCTTCGCGAGCACTGTTGCATGGGAGCGCGGGCGAAGGCGGTGCTGCGGAAGGGATGGTTATCGTGGCGGCTGGGCAATGCGCCGCTCGATCTCTGCAGCATCACTCAGAAGACAGCCCGGCGCGAGCACCGTTGCACGCTCGAGCGCCATTGCACGGGAGAGCCGGCGAGGGCGGTACGAAGAAGTCGTGGCATCGCGGGGAAACACCGTCCTGGAGGAGCGCCTGAACGAGGGTTGAAGAGTCGTCAGGCGCTCGACCAGAAACGGCGGGCTCGGTATCTCACGGTTGATGACTTTCTATCCCAGGCTCCGGGTTACGCTGCCATCGCTTGGGAATTGCTGTTTCCGAGTCCCTCGTTCGCGACAAACGCGCGAGCGCAGGGAGAACCCCGACACACCGGGTAGGTTAAAGGAGTGCCACAGTCAGTGTGCTTCGCAGAGCCTCCTCCGCTTCCCGACCGCGCCCGCGTTGATCCGCGTCGTCACCACTCCAACTCGGGCGCGGTTTACGAACTAAGCGTACGGGTTCCACCCCTGCCAGCCGCACAGAGAAGGTGGTCGAAGATGAGTGTCCCGGCTCGATGTCTTTTTCCTTCGGGGACCGGTGTACGATCGGCAGTGCATGGAAGTGGATTTCACCATCCGGCGGGCTGATCGCCGGCCAACGCTCTCGATGTCGAGCTCGTCCAACCGCAGCTGATCTGGCGTTCGCTGACCGGGAGCCTGCGCTGGGAATCATCCTCAAGGGAGCAACGATCGTCGAGCTCGAGCCGGCCACCGTCGAGCGGGCCGACCTCCGCGTCGAAGGCGGCGCCATCGCTGAACGGGGACGAGACCTGACCGAGGGGCCGTTCGACGAGATCTGCGATCTTCGAGGGAAGCTTCTTCTCCCCGGCCTTGTCTGTGCGCACCACCACTTGTACACCGCGCTCGCTCGCGGAATGGCGGGCGCCGAATCGCCGGAGAAGCATCTGCGCGGGGAAGAGGGCCTTCAGGGGCGGCTCGCGGCCGCACTGGATGCCCAGGCGATCGAGCTCGCCGCGAAGATCGGATCCCTGGAAGCGATCTGCGCGGGGACGACGACAATTTTCGATCATCACGCCTCGCCCAATGCGCTTTCAGGCTCGCTGTTGGACGTGGCGCGCGGGATGAGTGAATTCGGGATTCGCGGCGTTCTCTGCCACGAAGTGACGGATCGGCACGGCCCCGGCAAGGGCGCCGCAGCGATCGAGGAGAACATCGGCTTCGCGTACGAAGCGCAGGGCCGCTTCCGCGGGATGATCGGGGCGGATGCCTCTTTCGCGCTCTCCGACGACGCCCTCGATGCGATTCGCGACGCGATAGAGGTCACCGGCGCGGGGCTACACATCCACCTCGCCGAACAGGCAACGGACGAGCGGCTCTCGCTCGAGCGCTACGGGAAGTCGCCGGTTCAGCGGCTAAGCGACAACAAGTTGCTCGGCCCTCGCAGCATTCTGGCCGACGCCGTTCACCTCTCCTGGCCCGAGCTGTCTCAAGTCATTTCGTCCGGCTCCTGGCTCGTCCACAACCCGCGCTCCAACATGAACAACCAGGTTGGCTACGCCCCGGCGGGCAAATTCGGGCCGCGGGCGACGCTGGGGACGGACGGCATGGCGGCGGACATGTTCGCCGAGGCGCAGACCGCGTACTTCCGATCCCGGGACGCCGGGCAGCCGATCGACGTGCTCAGATACCTCGCCAATGCTCAGCGCCTCGCTTCGGAGCTATTTGAGATTCCGATCGGCCCGATCCGGCCCGGCGCCGCGGCGGACATCATCATCCTCGACGACCCTTCGCCGATGCCGCTCTCGGCGGACAATCTCGCGGCGAACTTTCTTTTTCGCTTCAGCGCGCGGCTCGTCGAATCGGTGATGATCGACGGCATCTGGCGGATGCGGGAGCGTCGACCACTCGGCGCCGGCGCGCAGGACCTTGCTCAACAGACTCGCGAGGCGGCCGCGGCCATCTGGGAGAGGATCGAGCGCGCCTGAAAACGCGGTGCGGTGTTGCGTTCACCGGTCATCCTGAGTAAGCAGTCCAGATGCTGATGGGCCTATTCACTGGATTGCTGATGGGTGCAGCACCGAATGTCGGCGACGTCGCGCCGGACTTCACCGCCAAGGACAGCGACGGCAAGACGGTCACTCTCTCCCAGATGGTAAAGGACGGAACGGTGATCGTCGCCTTCTTCCCGAAGGCGTTCACCGGCGGTTGAACGAAGGAACTTTCGGCGTACCGGGACCGGTACGCGGACGTCGAGAAGAGCGGCGCGAAGGTGCTCGCGATTTCGATGGATGATGCCGAGACGATGAAGAAGTTCAAGGCGGAGCTGAAGGCCCCTTACTCGTTCATCCCGGATCCGGAAGGCAAGGTCGTCGCCCTCTATGACGTGAAGATGCCGGTGATGTCGCTGGCGAACAGATACTCGTTCGTCATCGGCGAGGATCGCAAAGTGCTCAAAGTGCAATCCGGCAAGGATGCGCTGGATCCCACCGAGGCGATCGCCGCCTGCCCGATCAAGGCGAAGAAAAAAACCTGACCGGAAAGCCCGCGGTCGCCCGCGGGTCGATCGTTGACCGCGGGGCCCTGCTTCCAGAATCAGCGCGCTTCCAGCGAAAGCGTGGCCGCTCCGAGTATCCGCCTGCTTCGCTGCTCTTGAACAAAGGCCGTCGCGCGAAGATTTGCCCGGGCCCAGCTTGGGTCGAGCTCTTCATTTGAGGCCGGCGCCGAGAGCTCTTTCGCGCCCGGCTCGACCTGCCCCCAGCGCCGCAGTCGCCGGACCACCGCGGTGTGCTTCAAGCGCCTCCCGGCGTTCTCGCCGCGCAGGACCTGGGTCTGGAGATTTCCCTCGGTGATCGCCAGCCAAAGCTCCGCCCGATCGTTGGCGGAGACCGGCGGTAGCTCGGAGACCTGCGCTCGAATCTGGACGGATTTGGCGGAGCTTGCGGCCATGGAAAGCTCGACCTTCGCCTTCCGCCCGCGACTCGCCTCGGCGACTTCGCCGACCACCGCATCCGAACCGCCGACGAGCTGGCGTCGCCCATCGACGACGACCTGGGGCGTGTAGACGCCGCTGAGCTTGAAGGTGTCGGCATAGGATTCCTGCCGCTGCGTCGCGGTCGGCGAAGAATACGGATCCGCCCAACCGAGGCGATTCCAGTAATCGACGTGCCACCCCAGCGCGATGATCTGGGCCCCGCGAGCCGGCTGCTTCTTCTCCAACTCGGCCAGCGCGTCGTCGGCGGGCGGACAGCTCGAACATCCTTCCGACGTGAACAGCTCCACCAGCACCGGGGCTGGGGCGCTCGCCGCCGCCTGCGGTTCGGCCTTTTGCGGTTCGGCCTTTTGCGCACACGCGCTGGTTCCCAGGAGCAGGGGGATCCACGCTGTGGCGAAGATCGTTCTACTCATGGCGCAAAACTCCGGGACGGGAGCCTGGAGCGAATCATCACCGCGACGGCGACCAGCGCGAGCCAGGGCAGGACATGGAATCCGAGCAGATGGGAGACCGAACCGATGTGACAGTGCACGTGCAGGATGAGCAGACCGACCGCGCCCGCGCTCATCGCGCCAATCACCACCCGGCGCGGTTGAAAAGCGGCGTGGGTGAGCGCCCAGAGGGAGAAGGCGATCGGCGCCGCGGAAAACAGGACTTCCACGGCGAGGCAAATGCCGGCCCTGATCAAGTTGCCGCCGGGATCGACCCCCGAGCCCCCGAAGCTGATCGCCACCGCGACCAGCGGCAGCGCGATCAACAGGCCGTTGCGCAGCGGTCGGCGCCGGGGCGCGAGCGAGACGATAGGCCCGGCGAAAGCCAGGAAGGCGAGCGCGATCCCAATCGTCCAGACGACCGGAAGCGGGGCGGCGTTGGCCAGCCTGGCTCCGCCCAGCATCCACAGCCCCGCGACCAGAATGAGCGCGTTGAGCCCCGCCACCATGGCCGCTTCTCGCCACCAGGGCGGCGATGGGTCGCCGGCGACCTTCGCCAGCTCGCTCTTCGCGACCGCGCTGCGTTCGGGCGAAAGCTTGGGCGGTGCGGCGCGCGACAGCGCGTCGAAGGCCGAGAAGACGGATCGGCAGTGGTCGCAGCCTGACAGGTGCGCGGACGTTTCCGCGTCCTGGGGCTGCCCCAACCGTTCCATCGCCCTCTGGCACTCCTTCGTCACTATTCCTCCCAGAGCCCGCGCAAAAGCTGTCGAAGTCTTTCATATCCGCGGTGGGCGCGGACCTTCACCGCCGATTCACTGAGGTCGAGAGCCTCCGCGATTTCGGCGAAGGACAGGTTCTGGAATCGATGCATCACGATCGCCAGGCGTTGATTCTCCGGAAGCCGCATCAGGGCGCGCTGGATGGCCCTCTCCCTTCCCGGATCGATACTCGGCGGGTCTACTGTTTCCTCGGCGCCGGCCGACTCGCCCACGGCGGTCAGCTCCACCCGTCCGCGTCGCAGGTGGTCTCGGGCGGCGTTGGTGGCGATGGCGTAGAGCCAGGGCTTGAAGCGCCCGTCGCGATCGAATCGTCCCCGGGAGCGGACAACGGAGAGAAAAGAGACCTGGAGGAGGTCCTCGGCGGTCGCTCTCCCGACGATTCGCGCCAGGTACCCGTAGACCGGATCTCGGTATCGCTGGAAGAGGATCTCGAGCGCGCCTCGGTCGCCGTCGACGAAGCGAAGCATCAGAATCTCATCCGACTCGGAATCGGCGCGTAAAGGGCGGGTACCATCGGCTTCTGTACGCGGCGGCACCAAGGCGGGTTTCACTCCCCTGGTCGACCGGCGGTAGGGCGCGTCGTTGGGGGGCCGGTTTTCTGCGGGCGGCACTCTATGCGACTGGGCCTGCCCTCACCAGACTTCCCGCGCGGCTAAAGAGCGGGCCGCTTCAGGGAGCGAGCTTGGAAGCCCTGAAATGAGAGCCTGCCGCCCGCTGGAGCTAAGCAGCGCCCCGCTTTAGGGAGTCAGCTCGGAAGCCGTGAACCTAACGAAAGCCTGCCGCCCGCTGGAGCTAAGGAGCGCCCCGCTTCAGGGAGCCGGCTTGGAAGCCGTGAAATGAGAGCCTACCGCCCGCTGGAGCTAAGCAGCGCCCCGCTTCAGGGAGTCAGCTCGGAAGCCGGCAACCCAAAGCCTACCGCTCGTGGGAGATAAGGAGCGCGCTGCTTCAGGGAGTCGGCTCGGATGCCCTCAACCCGTCGGAAGGGCTGAGCGCGGTTCTGACCCGCTCTTGCGCCGCCTTGAGCTGCGCGATCGATGGGCGGGCAAAGAAGCCCGGCGCATTGAGGATGGCCCGCTCTTCGGGATGATATTTCCGGAAGGCGTACTTCACCGCCGGCGGGGGCGTCCGGAGATCCCAGACGATGCCGAGCCACGAGAGAGCCTTGAGGAAGTAATAGCTCGGATCCCATTCCCACCAGAACCAGCCCTGGTTCGCCGTGTTCTGATGGTAGTGGTGATTGTTGTGCCATCCCTCGCCGCAAGTGATGATCGCCAGGAGCCAGTTGTTCCGGCTGGTGTCGGTGGTCTTGTACCGCTGCCGTCCGAAGACATGGCTGAGCGAATTGATGGTGAAGGTGCCGTGCCACAGCAGGGTGGTGCTGATGAAGAATCCCCAGATCAGCATCGACCAGCCGCCGATGAAGAACAGCGCCACCGCCAGCGCCACCGGCGGCACCAGGTAGTGCTTGTCCAACCAGCGCAGCTCGGGATAGCTCGCGAAGTCGCGAATGCTTTCGACCGGGGTGCGATCGTACTTGGGGCAGAGAATCCAGCCCATGTGACTCCACCAGAATCCGCGAACGGTGGGCGAGTGGACGTCCTCCTCTTGATCCGAGAAGCGATGGTGGTGGCGGTGATGCCCGGCCCACCAGAGAACGCCCTTCTGCGTGCACAGGGTCCCGCCCAGGGCGAGGACGAATTGAAAAGCGCGCGACGTCTTGAACGTGCGATGTGAAAAGTAGCGGTGATAGCCGGTGGTCAAGAACAGCATCCGGACGAAATAGAGCCCCAGGCACACCGCCACATCGACTGCTCGAACCCCTGTCCAGAAAGCGGCGAGGCACACCAGGTGCACGGACAAGAAGGGGAGAATGGCGGTCCAGGAGACTTTTTCGACTTTCTCGGGGGAAATCATTTCGGCGTTCAAGGAAAAGGCCTTTCGGGGGAAATCGATGGCGACCACGAAGTCGCAGCCTCTCTTTTAGGCCGCGCATGTCATCGCATTGTCAGCGAGTGGTGGAATTGTCCCGTCGAGCCAACCAGGCTTGAAAACGGGGCTCGGGGTGCAGTGAGGCCAGGTCCGGATCCGACGCGGCGACGTTCCGCTGCCGGAAGCCGAGCTCAGTCGCCCGCTCGAGGAGTCCCAAAGCACCCTCCCGGTCCCCCGCTCTGGCCAACGCACAAGCAACGTCGTAGGCCGTATCCGCGGAGGGGTACTCCTCGAGTGCCGCAAGTCCCACTTTCGCCGCGGCGGCGAACTCCCCGCGGATGAAAAGGACACGTTCGGCGCATGTGTAGGCCCCCGACATGTCCACGCCGGGCAGCTTTCGCGCGTCGGCCACCCGGTTGTCGCGGATGAGCGCACCCGCCCACTCGTGGAGCACGGTCGGATCCGGGTGCTGGGTGTAAGCGGCCTCCCAGAATGACAAGGCGCGCGCGTCATCGCCCACCAACGAAAACGCCGCCGCGAGAGCATGGGGCTCGACGCTCTCGCGCTCTATCTGCGAGAAGTGGTCGAGCGCGGCGCGGCCGTTTCCCTCCTTCACCGCGATCCAACCCAGCAGATGGTGAATTCCCGAACGCAGCTTGGGCTCGGAAGTCGCGGCCTGGAGGGCAAGCTCGGCGAGCTGCTTTGCTTCCGGCAGCTTGCCCTGGTCGTAGAGGACCTGCGCGTTTTTGAGCGGAATCATCGCGGCGCTGTTCGGGTCCGCGATTTCACCGCGGTAATAGGCGGTCACCGCGCCAAACGCCCGCAAGCCGAACATCACGAGGAAGATGAGGATGTAGGACTGCTGCGTCTTGGCGGCCCAGGCGATGCCCACGGCGCAAAAGACGAGCGAGAGGATTTGCGCGAAGAGAAATCCGCGCTTGCCGAAGAAGCGGATCAGCACGGCGCTGGCGATCTTTCCGCCGTCCAGCGGGACCACCGGGGCGAGATTGAGAAGCGACCAGCCGACGTTCACCCAGATGAGGTTGCCGAGCACGTAGTCCAGATACCTGGGAAGTGGAGGCGCGAGCAGGTCGATGACAAAGCACAGCCCTCCGAAGAGCAGGCCCGTCAAGGGGCCCGCCAGCGTCAACAGGACGTCCCGGTGCCAGGGAATCGCTCCTCCCGCGTTGGGATGCGTCAGCCCGCCGGTCCAGACCAGTTGGACGGTGGGCCGGTAACCGAAGAACAGGCTCGCGACGGCGTGACCCATCTCGTGCAGGAGCACGGAGAAAAAAACGATCGCGATCCAGGAGGTCAAATACAGCGCCGCTGTGCGGGCATCGAGCCGACCCAGCGATTGGTAGCCGAGCAATGCGGCAAACAGGAAGTGGCCCGGATGTACTTCCACCGGGATACGCCCAATTCGGAAACGGAGCATTCGCATCAAGTTATCCCGAACCGATGCCTACCCGGAAAGGAATCACCAAGTCGCGTCGCGGACGATTTCGCTTCCGCTTCGCCTTCGGCTAGATCTACAGCCTTCTCTATGCCGGTGCTCGGCCCCTATCAGTTGCGCAATCCCTACGTCCTTGCCCCGATGGCCGGGGTGAGCGAGATGCCCTTTCGGGTGCTCGCCTTCAAGATGGGCGCCGCGCTTTGCCCCACCGAGCTGGTCAGTGCCCAGGGTTTGTTCCGGGCGAGCTCCCGAACCATCCGCTACCTGCGCCACGATCCGGAGGTCGAAAAGCCCTACTCGCTGCAGATCTTCGGCGGAGAGCCGGAGGTGATGGCGCGGGCTGCGCAGATCGGCAAGGAGTGG
>Ga0137390_10001516_pt1 | contig 17606 bp, 24 predicted proteins | sample 15con2h24AmetaG_FD_104937 | JGI IMG/M metagenome (GOLD analysis project Ga0137390, IMG submission 104937) | Vadose zone soil microbial communities from Angelo Coast Range Reserve, California, USA - 15con2h2.4A metaG | ecosystem: Environmental > Terrestrial > Soil > Vadose zone > Saprolite... | reverse complement strand
TTGCCTTTGTCGTTGAGCTTGGTGGTTGTATTCATGGCTGCCATGCCCATCGCCGCATAGCAGCCATATAGAAGGTGGCCGTAACTTCAGCTCCAGTCGTGGGGCTTCCGTCTGTATTTGTGAGTTTCACTCGAAAGACATTGCTGCCTTTTTGCGGTGGATTGGGATCGGTAGTAAAGTCGATGTTCACTTGTGCAGCAGTGGGCGCATTCACCGCCGGAGCATTGCTTCCGGCACCTGGCGGAGGCGGTGTAAAGGAGCCTGCTGCCGCTTGAAGCTGACTTTCCGAATCGATAAGGAAGTTGGCTGAAGTGACGATCGACTGATGCGCTTCCAACCCCCTGAGCACAACGAATTCATCACCAACGCGGGGACCAACTGTGATCTCTCTTGGCTCAAGACTGCCGTTGCCATGATTGAGAAAAACCAATCGGTCCACGCCCGCGGCGGTGACGGGCAAACGGCTCTCCATTTCGCCTCCACAATTGAAATTGCGCGGCAGCAGTGTCCGATGGGTCATTTAAAATTTGACACCAAATGACACCAAGCTGGAAAGGAGGGAGCTTGCAAGTTGTTGATTTATTGGTGGACCTGATCGGGATCGAACCGATGACCTCTTCCATGCCATGGAAGCGCGCTATGGGAATTTTGTTGACGGTAAAGGACTTATGAGTCGGTACAGTCGGCCAAAACGGCCCAATCGCCGCTAAATGCTACCAATTTGCTACCAAAATCCTAACCGAGCAGGGACGGGCTGTCCCGTGGGGGAGCAGCCCAAAACTCTTCCAGTACATCCTTGGCAATAGTGCAACAGGCTGTTGCACTATTGCCGCATCCTCTCATGAGTTCTAAATCGCAATGTCAGCTTGATGCTGAGGTTTGAATTGTGGCTCTTTTGTGCGCTCAAGACGCACGCTTATCAACTCAAATGAACCCCATATTGAGTTTGCAGATGCACCGCTGTGTGCCGGTCGACTTGTATTTGCAAGAAAAAAGTGATATTTTTTCTTGCAGATCGGGTGACTCGGGATGAGCCAAACATTTGAAGATAAGGCGTTATATCGCATTCGAGGGACAGGGGGAGGATGGGCATTCTCACCCCGAGACTTCCTGGACCTCGGAGGCCGCTCGACTGTCGACTCTGCACTTCACCGGCTGGAGAAGCGCGGAGAGATTCGCCGCGTCATTCGCGGCATCTACGACTACCCTCGTTTCAGCAAGCTCCTCGATCAGAGTCTAAGCCCCGACATCGACCAGGTAGCGAGGGCCTTAGCGCGGAAGTTTCGCTGGCGCATTCAGCCCAGTGGTGCCACTGCCTTGAATTTTCTAGGGCTTTCCACCCAGGTTCCTGCTCGCGCTGTCTATCTCTCGGATGGCCCTGATCGGGTCTATCAGATTGGCAAGACGACCTTGGCTTTCGAGCATACGGCATTGAAGGAGTCCGGCATCAAGCTCAAGGAAAGCGGCCTGATTGTTCAGGCACTCAAGTCGCTTGGACAGGAGCGGATTACCCCCGAGATCATCTCGAAGATCCGTGCATGGCTACCGGAATCGTTACGAGCTAAAGTTCTAGCCGATACCAAGACTGCGACTGGCTGGGTGTACAGCGCCATACAGCAGATCGTTCAAGAGGGCGTTCATGGATAAGATTGCTGCTGGACCAGCCTCGGATCGGCGGGATCTATTCCAAGAGTCAGCAAGCCAGCTCGGCATGAATCCCGCCATTGTCGAGAAAGACTTCTGGGTCTGCTGGATTCTCAAACTCCTCTTTGCGGAACCGGCATTGAAGAATCAGATGGTCTTCAAAGGCGGTACAAGTCTATCCAAGGTCTTCGGGCTGATTGACCGCTTCTCGGAAGACATTGACTTGGTCCTGGACTGGCGTCTCCTTGGCTACCACCAAGAGGGGGCGAACAATCCCTACCAAGTCATCCAATCCAAGACACAGCAAAGCCGTCACAACCAAGAGATGAACGCAAAGGCAGTTGCGTACATCCGGGACACGCTGCTTTCTCAGCTCAACCATCTCTTCGCGCCGATTCCTGGCATAATCGCCAGAATCGACGAGGACGATCCTCATACCGTCAACGTGTTCTACCCGGCAGCGTTTGAAGCTGCATATATCCGGCCCGCAGTTCGATTGGAGATTGGCCCACTTGCATCATGGGTTCCTTCCAGTGCCCGCAGCATCAAGGCGTACGCCGCCCAGGCCTTTCCGGAAGCCTTCTCCAATCCTGTCTTTGAGGTCATCGCGATTGATGCTGAGCGGACATTTTGGGAAAAGGCAACGATCCTTCATCAGGAAGCCCATCGCCCCGGTGCAATCCCTGCGCGGTACTCGCGGCATTACTACGACCTCTACAAGCTGAGTGAAAGCCCGATCAGAAGTGCTGCGCTTGCCAATCTCAGCTTGCTGAAATCAGTCGTCGAATTCAAGGAACGGTTCTACTACAGTTCCTGGGCACGTTACGACTTGGCAATCCCGGGTTCATTCCGGTTGAGTCCTCCCGATAGCCAACTCCCCGCGCTGGAACGGGACTACCGCGCCATGCGCGATATGTTCTATCGGGAACCTCCAACATTTGGAGCAATTCTGGTCGGATTAGTCTCGTTGGAACAGGAAATCAACGCTGAGAAACAAGCCCCTTAGCTGTTGCGGTGAAGGATTTTCGGTAAGAATATACCTGACACACCGAGAGCCGATCATGGGAACGCACAAAGTTGAAAGTCTGTCTGTCTTCTTCGCGACCACATCGATTGCGTGCTTCACGTACTCCGTGCTCGCGCTGCTCCTTTTGCATGTACTTCGGCCCGACTATGCGCCGGCCCACCACATGATCAGCGACTATGCTGTCGGTCGCCATGGCTGGGTCATGACGACATTTTTCCTGGCAACGAGCTGCGGCTGCCTGATGCTGCTGCTAGGACTGGTTCGCAGCGGCCCTAATTTGATCGCCGCTCGTATCGGCACATTGCTGCTGGGAGTCGCGTCGATCGGTTTGGTGGTTTCCGCAATCTTCCCGACAGACGTGCGACTGCCATCGACCCGCTCGGGCGAGATCCATGACATGAGCTTCCTCGTGAACGTCGGGAGCATCCTCCTTGCAATCGTGCTTCTGTCCGTGAGCTTTGGGAGTCAAACGCGTTGGCGCCCCTACCGGCGTACCGCCTTGATACTAGCTGGACTGGTAGTACTCGCTGCCGTTCTCCAGTTCCTCACGCTTCACCAGGGCGCGCCCTACGGTCTCACGAATCGGCTAGCCGTGACAGTGCTTCTCGCGTGGCTGCTCGCAACCTCGATCCGATTGCGTGCGGTGGCGCGTGAGTAAGTGTGTTGGGCGGGAAGGAAATAGCGCCCGTGCGATGCTGTCAGACCAAAAACTCGCACCAACAGTGTGAGTTTTTGGTCAGGATTCCACCGGAGTTTTCAAGGACAGCTATTTCCCCGACTATCTGGACCTGTCGGAGTGCCGCACCTTCTGGCTGCGATCCTCGCTTGAACACGAACTACGCGTGCAGTAGCGGCTTCGCAATACACGTCATCAAGTTCAATGCCGATGAACCTGCGGTTTGCTAGTAGCGCTGCCGCGCACGTGCTGCCACTGCCCGCAAAGGGATCAAGCACCAATTCGCCCGGAAGGGTGAAGGTGCGGATCAGTGGGAACAGAGCTGTTACCGGCTTCTGCGTCGGATGCAGTTTGTTGCCACTGTACGGCATCGCAATCACATCGCTGAGTGGTTGCTTCGGCATTGGGGGACGGCCTTTGGCCAGCAGATACGCCTGCTCGTGCTGATAGTGAAAGAAGCGGCTCTTCGAGCTGTACTGCTTCTGGAACACCAGGTGCCCGACAGGCTGGAACCCAGCTTCCTTCCAGGCTTCAAAGAAGGCATCGACCCGCGTCCATCCGTAGAACATGATGGCAACACGATCTTGCTTGAGGACGCGATAAGCTTCCCGCATCGCGGGTTTGAGCCACGCGGCACTTGCATCATTCTGGATAGTGCGGTTAGAACGGTCACGATAGTTCACTAGGTACGGTGGATCGGTGAGAATGAAATCGGCACTCTCGGGAGCCATCTGACGCATAACTTGGATGCAATCGCCGTGGAGGATCTGGTTCGTGAAGCTGCTAGGTTGTGTTTGGACTGAGGTTGTCATCGCGGAATCTCCTTCTGATCCTGTGTCTCTGAAATCGACCGGGACACGCCACGCGAAGCGATGCGAGGGGCCTGCCTCCCAAGGCAAGAGGGTGCATTTTCGGAAGGTTCAGAAATCCATTTGGCATTGGGTTCACGAAGATTTTCTGAAGGCCGAAACCCGCAGGACGGCTAAAGCCGAAGCAGAACCGCGCAGTCCGCAGGGCGGCAGACAAGCCCCGACGCAAGTGTCCGGCCGATCTGAAGAGAGGAGCGGCAAGGTGCTGGAGCGAACAAATGACATCTGCAGTCTTATCTCTCGATGAAGCCCCGATCTAGGGCGATCATCACGGCTTGCGCGACTTGATGCGGTCAGTGAGATCGGTGGCGCTATAGTGCTCGCGCACCCTGGTGGTGGTATCGGTCTACCAGCTCTCCAGACAATGCCGTTGATTACGGGCGGCTGACTTGATCTAAGCTGCCGCTGCATCGCGGGCGAGGGCTCGATCCGCCTTGGGCCGAGGACGCACCAACCAATAGAGAGCGACGGCGTGCGTGATCATCAGCAATGGCACGTAGATAATGGGGATGGCATATGTGGAGCCCAATTCCCCAGCCATCGCAGGAAGGCCGACCTGGATGGCGTGGTAATAGTCGAGGATGAGATCGCCCACCCCTACGAGATTGAAGGCGACAATGAACAGCCAAAAGAGTGGACGCAGCCTCGCTGTGAGAAGCGCCAGCAGGGCTAGCACTCCGGTCGCAAAGTCACCATAGGCGGCGAACGTAGCAAAGCCAGAGGGCAAATGGGGGCCGATAACACCGGGGAGGATAAAGACGAGCCCGAAGAAGCGAAAGCTATGCAGAGTCGCGATGGCGCGGTGCGCTTCGAACCGGGGCATCGACTTGAGTCTGGGCAGAATGTATACGCCGAAGCAGAGCAGCCACGCGATATAGCCTAAAACGAGATGGATTTGGAAGAGAGTTTCTGGCGACATTTGGGTCTCCTACTCCATAGGATTGGTGCGGACTGGATAGCCGGCTTTCAGCAGTCCGGCAACGACGACGCTGCCGGTCTTCCCAGTCGCGCCACTCACGACGATCTTTGACGTGATCATGATCGTCTCCTTCTAAGGCTTCCTCCTGCAGCAGTGCTACCGCGAGGAGAGTTACTGCTGCGCACCTGGACCTATCAACATCCTGAGCGGCATCAAGGGTCCAACGGGAATGTACTGGTCATCCATTAAATGACCCTTAGCGAGCGGTAGCGTTTCCATAATGGCTCGTGCCTCCTCCTCGGTCTTCGCCTCCACAAGGAAAATGACGCCTTTGCCATCGCCGCGCGAATACCACTCGCGGATTTTCCCATCGAGATAGAGCCTCACGGTTGCCTCAACCTCTGACGGCATCACGGCCATGATTTGTTGAACGGTTACGCCCTGCTTGGGCGTCTGAATGACCAGCACTGCGGTGGTTTTAGGTATCGCCGCGCTGGGCAAGCCTTGGGAAACTCCCGACTGTGATTGCGCTACGGACGCTATGGGTAGCATTGCCATGAGAAAAGGGATCATTAATTTCACCGGGTATCCTTTCAATTCTGTCTGGTTATCGTTTTGCTTCTTGGCAAAGAGTACGACCGTACTCTTCGTGGACAAAAAAATTACTCTTCAGCGAAGCACTTTATGAAAAAGCTCCTCGCCTCCATCAACATCTGCTCACGCCTTTGGGGGGATGAGGTTGTCCGGACCACAGTCAGAACCCCAGCCATACTGGAGAACAACAGCTGAAACTTCGACACTTTTTCTTCTCGCGTCTGACCAGAAACAAATGGCAGTAGCCGCTCACGGTACGCCTCTCGCGACGCCTCAATCCGTTTTCGCACGGACAAGGGCTTTCGTGCGAACTCTGGCCCGAGAGCGGAGATCACACAACCCATTCCTGGCGAATCCGCGTGGCGCGGGCTTAGATAGTATTCGATCATGGCTCGCAGAGCCTGACCTTCGGGCACTGACTTGGCAATTTCCAACATGCCGCTTCCCATTTCGTCGAATGCCCGTGCCACCGCTTCGACGAACAGGTCGTCCTTGCTCTCAAAATGCCGGTAGAAGCCCCCTTTGGTCAGGCCTACCTTCTTCATCACCGTCCCGATGCCGCTGCTGTCACCGCCGTGCTCGCGGAAAGAACGAGCGGCCACGGAAAGAATGTTCTCGTGGTTCTGCGCTTTGTGTTCCAAGGAGTACCGCATAATTAAAGAGTACGACCGTACTCTTACAATTGTCAAGGCCACAATTTGATCTTGCTAAAACGCCCACCGCGACAGATCAAAATACCTTGAACATCGCGAAGACCGCCCAAGAGAGAAAGCCTCGGTGCGCCAGCCAGCTCAGGACAAACGCCAAATATGCTGATTGGAAGAGATGCCGGTAGCATGCGCGCAAGAACGATCTTGGGAGGAGTGATTCCCTCGAAGCAACGCCACTCTTATCTGACCTTCACGACGACCTTGCCTTTTGCACGTCCTGTTTCGACGTAAGCCAAAGCCTCTTTCGTCGATTCAAATGGAAACACCCGATCCGCAACTGGACGGATAACACCGGAATCGATGAGAGACGTAATCTCGCTTAATTGTTGGCCGCTTGCTCTCATGAAAAGAAACGAATAGCTGACGCGATGGTGTTTGGCTTTCCTCCTGATCCCAAAGCTTAAGAGGCGCATAACCAAAGTCAGGAACCAACTCGCTCCCTGGTCTTTCGCGAAATCGGGATCAGGAGGCCCGGAGATGGAAATGAGCTTGCCGCCGGGCTTCAGCACCTCTAGAGATTTGTTGAGCGTCTCCGTGCCAAGACTATTCAGAACGACATCGTAATCCCGCAGGACCTTCGTGAAGTCGGTCGTCTTGTAGTCGATCGCAATGTCTGCGCCGAGGCTTTTGACCAGATCAAGATTCGCCGTGCTCGTTGTCGTCGCCACCGTCGCGCCCAGATGCTTTGCCAATTGAATCGCAATTGTTCCCACGCCACCGGAGCCCGCATGGATGAAGACTTTTTGCCCCTTCTTCAGGTTGGCCATCTCGACCAGCGCCTGCCATGCGGTCAGCGCAACCAGAGGGATGGAGGCGGCTTCTTCCAACGTGAGGTTATTAGGCATCATCGCGACGGCATCTTCATTCATCGAGATGAGTTCGGCGAAGGAACCGATTCGATCCTGGGGCGGCCGCGCATACACCTTATCGCCAATCTTGAACCGTCGCACTCGACGTCCGACCTGAACCACGACTCCCGCCACATCGTTGCCCAAAATTAGCGGTAAACGATAGGGCAAAATAAGTTTGAACTCGCCGCTTCTGATCTTGGAATCCAAGAGGTTTACACCAGCGGCGTAGACCTGGACCAATACATCGTTCTCCCGCAGCTCCGGATCTGGCATTTCGCCAATCCGGCCTTGAGCTTTCTTTCCATAACGATCGACGATAAATGCCCTCATAATTCTCCTTGGTTTTGGTGTACCCAAGTCTCCAAACGGTCCAGCAGCGCTACTCGAATGTTCCTTTTCAATGCCCGGCTTTGTTGGCGCGTGTGACATACAACGACGCCAGGGCGAGTGCGATTTCGATGAGAACGGCAACCAAGATACCGAAGCCAGCGTGGCCAGTGGCAAGCTCAAAGACCCCAAGCGTAGCGAGTATCAAACAGGCAACGACAAAACCAGTAACCAGCGCTGAGCGGGCGGGCGAAGGCCCAGCGTTTCTTGCCGAAAAGAGCATGACCCCGATTCCCGCATACAGAGCCGCCCCACGCCGAGCCATCAATCCGGCAGAGTATGAGAAGTCAACACCCCATCGCGACAGCATAACATTGGGTGCAAACATCCAGATAAGCGCCAGTGAGAAGAAAACGAGCGCAGACAGGATCGCGAGGCTTCGGAAGGTCAGTTTCATAGTGGGACTCAGACCTCGAAGGGCTGCAGCACAACCTTGCCGGTGGTCTTGCGGCCTTCCAGAAGCCGATGCGCTTCAGCGGCCTGCGAAAGCGGCAGAACGGCGCCGACCTGAAGCGACAACTTTCCGGTCATGATGTATCCAATGATCTCGGTCAACGTGGACATTATCACGTCTGGGAAAGCGAGGTATGCGCCGACGTAGAACCCCGTCACCGTGTGATTCGGAACTGTCAGCCGCCATGGATCGACCAGGGCCGTCTTGCCACTCGACTGGCCGATGAAGACCATCCGACCAAAAGGCGCCATCGCGTCAAGTGCCTGATTGACCGTGGGACCGCCGGTCATCTCCAGCAACACGTCCACTCCGCGTCCGTTGGTCAGCGCGCGCACATCTTCTGCCCAGCCCGGATCGGTGTAATCGACCGAAGCATCCGCTCCAAGGCGCTCGGCTATCGCCCTCTTCTCGGGCGTGCTGGCGGCGGCGATGACTTTGCCCGCGCCATAGAGCTTGGCTAGTTGGACCGCGAAAGAACCAACGCCACCGGCTGCGGCTTCGATCAGGATGCTTTCACCTTCCAGCAACCGTGCTGCCTTTCGAAGCGAGAGGCCCGCTGTCAGCCCGTGCCCCATCAGGGCGGCTGCCTGAATAAAGCTCAGGCCATCTGGCAGCGGTATCGCCGAGGCTGCCGGGACGCAGATGAATTGTGCATATCCACCCACGCCGGGCGTCGCCAATACTGGGGTTCCAACTTCGAGCGATGTAACCCCGTTGCCAACGGCGGCGACCGTGCCTGCCACTTCCGCTCCCAGAATGAACGGAGGCGGTGACGGGTCTGGGTAGTTGTCGCCGCGCCGGCGCATAACATCGGCAAAGTTCATCCCGACGGCTTCGATTTGGATAAGGACCTCTCCATCCTGGGGCGCCGGGTCAGGCACATCTTCGTAGACAAGGACCTCTGGTCCGCCAGTCTGGTGAAACCGTACTGCTTTCATTGTTTGCTCCCTGAGCTAAGGATTAGGGCAGGCAAATCGCCTACTTTGTTGGAAGATTCGCGCCAGTATGACCGGCGCGTTTGCGCCTCTCATGCAGGAAGCTTGAACTGTTTGCGCAGAATGCTGTTGAAGATCCCTTCAGGAACGATTCTTCGCATCAACGCAAGCTGACGCGCGGCGGGTCCAGCCGGATAACGAAGCCGCGGCTTGGCAGCCTGCGCCGCTTTGAGCACTACTTGCGCCACAACTTCCGGCTCGTCGCCTTTTTCCATCTGCTGCCTTGATGTCTCGATGATGGAATTGCGCACCGAGTCATAGATCGCAAGAGGGCGGTCGGGAGTCACCAAATTCTTATCAAACGAAGTTCGCGTGATGGCCGGCTCGATTGAGATGACTCGAATGCCGAAGCCGCGCACTTCATGATCGAGCGTCTGGGAATACCCGTCGATTGCATGTTTCGTCGCACCGTAAATGGCATAGTAAGGGGCAGGTATAAAGCCCAGAACGGAGCTGATGTTGATCACACGGCCATTTCGTTGCTGGCGCATCACAGGAAGAACATGATTCGTCATCCGCATAGCCCCAAAGACGTTTACGTCAAATACCGACTTTGCCTGTTCGATGGATGATTCTTCAGCTCCGGCTATCAGACCAAAACCCGCATTGTTGACGAGCAAGTCAATGCGTCCGCTTCGCCGCAAAACTTCCGCAATCACAGCGGCTACCGACTCATCGCGCGTCACATCGCATGCGAGCATCGCGATTCCGTTCTGGCTGTCGCTCTCTGGACGACGGCTTGTTCCGTAGACCGTGTACCCCTCTTTTTTCAACAGGTCCGCCGTTGCGAGCCCGATACCCGCAGTAGCACCCGTGACGATTGCTACTGGATTGTTCTTTTGCTTCATGGAATTCGTGCCTCGCGCTTGTTGCATTACGATCATAATGTTATATTACAAACATAAGATAACAAAGAAAGGGGCGAGGACGCAAAAAAATTATGAGATACGAGAAAGGCCATAAGGACACCACACACGACCGCATCCTGGAGGTCGCGGCACGTCGATTCCGCCAGGAGGGGATTGCGGGATCCGGTCTGGCAGGCATCATGTCGGAGGCTGGTCTGACGAATGGTGCTTTCTATGCCCACTTTTCTTCCAAGAGCGAGATGGTCAAGAAGAGCCTCGAGCGGGCCACCGACGAGCAGTGGCAGCAGTTTGAGAAAGAAATTGCGTCGGGACGCCTGCTCAATATCGTCCGCGCCTATCTGTCGGAGCAGCACCGGGACCACCCTGAGTCCGGATGCCCTGCAGCCGCGCTTCTTCCTGAGATTTCGCGCCAGGAGCCGGATACGCGGCACGTCTATACCAAGAGTGTGAAAAGGCTTTTGAATGCCGTAGAAAAGCAATTGCCAGATATGCCGAAGGGACCCAAGGCACGTGAGATAGCCATCGGGACATTGGGTCTTCTGATCGGAACTCTGCAGCTAGCTCGGGCTGTAGATGATCCGTCTTTATCCGAAGATATCTTGGCCGCTGGCACTCATGTGGCTAGCGCCCTGATTCAGTCCGGCAAAAGAAGAACGTAGGCGGTTTGATCAGATCAGCAAATCCTCTCGAAACTGAGTTAGGGGATATAGGTCTTCCAGGTCTTGCCTTCATTCGCGGCGGAGGAGTTGTGCCGCTTCTTGTCTCTCTCGACTTGTTGCCTAAACGCCTCGTCGCGCTTTCTCTGTTCCTCGGCGTCATGCTGCTGCTGTTGAAGGATGGCCGCAGCTCTGGCCGCGGCTTCTGCGGCCTTGTGAGCTTCGTGCTTCTGGTAAACCACGGCGCCGCCGATCGCGGTCAGCGCCGCAAGGATTGCGAGCAGTATCTTCGTATTGATGGCCTGCAGCATAAAGGCTCCGGTTACGGGAGATAGGTTTGCCAGGTGTTGCTCTCGTTGGCGGCGCTGGTGTCGTTCACGGAACGCTGCTGCTGTACGAAAGCGGCAGTATTGAGGTCCTGCGCTGCAGCGTTCCTGCGTTCCATATTGGCGACGGTCATCTGGGATGCGAGGCACGCTTGCAGGACGCCCTGTGACTGCATCTCGGACATCTTTTGCGTCTCTGCCGCGTTCAGGAGATTGAGCTGTTCGACTTCGGTGTTGGTGTCATCGCTGCCGTCGAGTTGCTGGGTGGTAAGAAGGTTGTTCGCGGTGACGTTCTGCGTTCGCGCGCCCCTGTACTGGCCGACAGCCGTAAGGCAGTCGGGAGAGATGGAGTCCGATGCCTCGATCATGGCGAGTTGCGAGAGCTGGGCGCTCCCCGGCGTCTGTCCTTGTAGATAGCTAGTCGTATTCCCACTTACCCTGACCGTTCCGGCAGTCCACGCTGTGGACGATGCACTGGGTGAGTTCGTATTGAGGGCGATACTCATGCCGCTCGTCTCGCCGAACATATTTGCGACGTTGGCGTTCTTCATGGCATTGAGCGTGGTCTGCCATTGCTGTTTGAGGGAGAAGTGAGTGATGTTGTTCTTGAGCATGTTGTACTGCGTCTCCAGCGTCGTGAGCTGGGACACAAGACTGGCATAGCTGGTCGGATCGAAGACAATATCGCCGATCCCGAACAGTGCGAAGCTGGGTGTCGCGGTCAACAACAGTAGACCGCCTGTTATGAGGTACTTGTTGCGTCGATTCATGGCGATTTTCATAACTCCTCCTTTGGGTTGAGAGAATGACTTAAATGCACTGCGGACAGGTTGGGTTTAGCCGGTCCAGGGAAAAGTGCCTGATGTTGGTCACGATCCGGCATGGAAGGTCCGTCACCGTATCAACAGCCTGGACGAGCCAGTCGAACGTACTGCCGATACAGCTACGCCCCACAAGGCGAGAGAAGAAGGATGAGCGTCAGCGCAGATGTACCGACAGAGAGGACAAACTTGCCGCGCTTCGTAATGGTGTGTGTTGCCATATGCACAACCTCCTACTCTTCATCCGCGAGATGACGAGCAACTTGCGGAATCATTTCGACCCACTCTCGTCCAGTCCGTTCGATGGCTTCCGCAATGGTGTACCCCTGCTCCGCGAGCCAGTCGGGGCGATTGAGAACGAGGGCGACTGCAACTTTCTCGCCGGTAGACTGCACGGCCCATGCGTCGTGACCGCCGCGCTTGGCTTCTCCCGCTTTGCGGAGCAAATGGTCGTGTCTCGGATTGCTCTCATTCATACGGTTGCCTCTCGCAAGAACGTTCACATGGTTGGGTCGACCCGATGCTCCGCGTAGGACGGGATGAGGATGTCGCGCCCGACGTATATGCGGGCGCGAGAGCCTTCTTTGAGCGTGATGATGGGAAGCCGATTCAGGAAGTGGTTCAATACCTGTTCACCCTCTGCGGCTGACTGCTGCGAGATCCCGTTACGAATCTCGGTGGAAGGCGTAAAGACGCTGCCGTTGTTACCGATCTGTGCGAGACCGCCTAGACCGCCGATCGCGGCGGCAGCTCCGAAAGCCATGAGGTAGCCGTGGTCTACTTTGGTGGCGAGGCCCGTTGTGCCCAATGGATCAAGGCCGATGTACTTGTCGAAGTCGAGAGAGAATCCATCGGGGCAGACCGCACGATGGAAGGTGACAAACATCTTTCGCTGCTGAGCGTTGCCGACGCTCTGCACTGTCCCGATTAATCGGGTGCCCTGGGGCATAAGGAGCTGCTGGTGATCGTGGGAGTAGTAGTCGGTCGTCAACATAACGAGGATTGGCCCGCTGAAGGCGCCGTCGATATGGTTGGTCACAACGCCCTCGAACACCGTGCCCTCGAAGATGCGATAGAGGCGGCCTTGAAAGTTATCGAAGTCGTATTCGCCCATCGGGTCTGCCTTGGCCTCGGACTTTGATTGCTGGGGAGAAGCCGCTTGCACAACTCCCGGTCTGTCGCTTGCCCCGCTGGGGGATGTCCCGGCGACCACTTCCGTAGCTGTCTGGGGGCGTGCCTCCTCACGCTCCCCCAGAACAGCCGTAGCCGCCTGTGAGGGGACGGCGGCGGCGGGCGCTGACGCGGCGCCCATATGTGCAAAGTCGATAGCGACGGTATCGCTATTGATGGCGTCCTGCTCTTGTTTCTCCTTCGCAAGCGCCTTCTGCTTGGCTTCGGCCTGTGCCTGCGAGCCGTTCGAGGTCCGGGTGGGCGCATTTGGGCTATTGCCATAGATGGCATCGCGCTACGCCGTCGTCATCGGTTGTGTTCCCGCGGCCTCTGGGCCGGGAACACTCTGTTCCGCCTGGAGCTGTTGCATCGCGGCGGCCAACTCCAGCTGATGCTGGCGTTCCTCGGCGTCACGGCGGGCCTGCATCTGCTGTTGCGTTTCGAAGCTATTAACCTGCTGGGCGTTCGGCGCTGCCGGACGCATCGGCATGGCGCTTGCCGGCGCCGATTTCTTGTTTCCGCTCAACAGGCTTGACACGTTGGCGATGCCAATCAGAGCGACGATGGCGACCAGGGCGATGACCACCGGCATACCCTTTTTCAGCGGCGGCTTCGCTTCCGGTTGTTCGGGAACGGTTGCGGGCGGATTCTGATTTGGCTCCGTCATGGCTAGTTCGCCCCTCCGACGCGGTGAAACTCAACCTTCTGCTTACCGATGGCGAGGTAGCCGTTGTCCAACTGCTTCGGCACGATGTAGAGGCCCGCGTTGAAGTCGAAGTTGACGAGCGAGCCCTTCTTGTCCTTCACCTCGTAGAGCGCAGGCGTTTCCTGGAACTGGCCGCGCAGGTAGGTGAACTTGTCGTCTCGCCATATCTCCTCAAGGCCGAGAGCCTTCCCCTTGGTCTTATCCCAGGCATAGTCAAAGTGGAGCGAGCCGGGATATTGGCTGCGATACTGTTCGGCCTTTGTTTCCTCAGCTTTGAGTTCCGCTGCCTGCGCGGCCTTTGCTGCCGTGGCCTCCTGCTTGGCTTTATCCAGTTCGGCGGCGGGCACGAAGACAGGAAGCTGTGTCAGCCGATCTTTCGCGGCCTGATCGCCGGGAGCAATGAAGACCTTGGAATCGAAGTGAGAATCTTGGTCGCTGGAGATTTCATGCAACTGCAAGGTGTACTCATTCCCGTGGTCGGAGACGATGTGAATGTCCGTGGAACCGTTCGCGACCTTGGGTTTCACGCTGATAAAGCGGCTCGCGACATGACCGCCATCGAAGACCCAATCCACGGTGTCTCCCGCAAAGACATTGGCTACCTTTTCTTCAGCGGGGAGGACAATGAGCGTCGATTGCAGCAGGCCGGCTCGAATCACAGGAGGCGTGGCCGCCTCGGACACGGTGACGGTGCGCGGCGCATTGGGCTGAAGCGGATGGGGATCTGTTGCAGCGTGGCAAGGTGCAGAGGCGGAGGCCAGCGCGAGTCCGGCGGAGACGACGATGGGGATGAGTGGTTTCATGGCACTGGCCTTTCTAGGTTGGGTTGGTTACACGATCTCTCCCTGGGCGAACCGCTCGATGCCCTCGGTGAGTCCGTACTTGGCAATCAGCTTCGAGCGGCGCACGCGGTCTTTCGGCTTGGTGGAGAAGGTTGCGTAGCTGCGCTTATCGAGGTTCAACGTGACGACCTTCGTGATGCCGTCGCGCCGCATGTAGAGACCTTCGCGGTCCTGCAAACTCTCGAAGAGCGCGATCTGCTGTTCGTTCATCTTGAACAGCTCGGCATAGCGCTTCCGATTGAAGGTCGCATCCTTCAGGAACAGGAAGGACGTACAGGAGTTCACGATGCTGTCTGCGTTTGCGCCAAGATCGTCGGCGGACTGGCCAATCATGGTTACGCCACCAAGGTTCTTCCGAACGGTCTTGATCGAAGCGAGCGCACCGTCGAGCAATTGCTTGTTCTTCATCGAAGAGAAAATCTCTTCGATCAAAATGTGCTTGGGAACGCCAAGATTGGCGGGGTTGTATAGAACATCATTGATACGCCGGAGAAGCCACACCATCAGTGGCTCGATCAGGTCGGCGTACTGTTCGTTGTTCACGCCCTGAAACTCAAAGCATTGCAGGCGCGATAGCGAGAGGCTGTCTTCGGCGTTGTCGAAGACAGCGTTGTAGATCCCTTTCCCAACCCACTTCGAAAGATAGCGATCGAGCTTCTTGGGCAGAAACAGATTCGACAGGCGGCGGTTTTCGGGATCGAGTAGGTACATATCCTGCACGGCCTTGTGAATCACATCATCGTCTTCCGGCCCCAGTTCCGCGCCGCCATTGGTGAGCAGGAGTTTGATGAAGGAGTACAGGAACTTGATGTTGCTTTCGGTCGGCTCCAAGGCAAAGGGATTCACTCGTGGGCCATCTTTGCCCACACGATCAACCTTGCCGCCGTACAGTTCCACTACGCTCTCGTAACTGCCGCCGATGTCGAAAATGTAGGTAAAACCGCCGTATTTCTGCTCAAGAGCGATAGCCGCGTTACCATGTACGGACTTACCCCACCCCGTAGGACCGATGATGAGCATGACCCTCACGCCTTCCACATACACGTCCTGGAAGAACGGCGTCCGGGTACGCGTCTCGAAGATGTTGAGGTATTCGTTGTCGAGGTCTTCCGAGCGTGGATGGCCGATGTGGGGAGCAAACACGGAGGAAAGCCGAGCATGGTGATCCTCTGCCAGCCACAGTGGGAAGACGTTGAACTTTTGGTTACCGGGGAACATCGCGTAGAACGCCGATAGATTGCCAAGCGTCTCTTCCATCACCTGCGCGCGTGCATCGACGAAAATGCGATGTACAGCGGGGACGGTGTTGCGAAGCTGCTCCGGACTGCGCGCTGCCAGGAGCAGCCGCAGAGAGTATTCGCCCTGGGCCTTCTTGTCGAGCGAACGAATGACGTCACTCAGGTCATCGACGCTGTTGTTCGCGGCTTTTGCGCCTGCACCTGTTTCAAGCGACGCCGTATCGCGCCCACTCATCACCCGCGTCAGCACACCCACTTTGAAAAACGAGATGAACTTCTCCTGGGCGTCGATTTCGCTGCGGGCCGCCGACGTAGACTTTACCCGCCACGTCGAGCACAGCACGCTATCGCAGTCGAGCGTGAGCAGGCCGGAGAACAGGCAGGGCCGCGATGCTTCCGGCGTCGCCTTCAGGGAGAACATCTGGACGTGTCGCTTCCCCACTTGGAGGTAATCGCTATGCCACGCAACCGCACTCTTCACGATCTGCCGGTCCACACCTGTATCGCTTCGTAGTTGGTCGCGCTCGGCCCATTCCTCAAGGTTGAACAGGTAGCTGAAGAACTGGAACGTTTCGGCCTTTCCAACTAGCCGCAATCTCAGAGAATTACCGAGATGACTCTGAAGAATGGTCGCGGTCTTTTCGAGGTCCGCCAGCATCCTCGATGTATCTACGGCATTCTCCTGCGGTTTACGCTCAAACGCTGTTATCTTCGACGGTTCTAGCGTGAGGCACCAATGCAGCTCGATGCGGCGGAAGCCTGCCGTCTTGTCGAGAAACGCGAGGCGATCACTTGCGAATACTTCCGTTGCGGGATTCGCATACTTGGTTTGCCGGGGAAGATCGAAGCCGGACATGACGCGGCTGTACTGGTAAAGGCATGAGCCCTCGGGCAACCCGCGCAATGCGCCCTCGATGGATCGCATCCGGGAGTCAAGCTGCAGGTCCGTCAAGCCTTCTTCGTCGATACCGGTGAGCACGAACAGGCAACCATATCCGCCACCCTTAAGGGCGAAGATGTTGGGCCCGACAAAGCGTGCGATCGGAACGATGCTGCACGCAGCTCCGGCCTTTGCGAACCACGGCGTATGCTTCAACTGTTCAGTGTTTGCGCGGGTCATAGTAGCTCTTCTGGTTGAGGCTCAGGCCCCACAGTTGGAACATCTTTGGGTGTTTGCGGACGATAAGCCATGCGCCGGCCGCCATCATGGGGAAGCTGACGATTGCCAGCAACCGAAACCCAACGAGGAAAACCGTTACCGTGACGAATACGATCGCCATCCATGCTGAGAGATCGAGGCCGAGCTTGGCCCTCGGACGATTCAGCGCTTGATTGATTGGTAACGGCTCTCCCCGCTTGGTCGTGTGCATGGCGACCTCACATCGATTGGCCGGTGAGTGAGCCAATCCAGCCAGCACCCCATCCGAGCACACCTGCACCGAACAACGCGCCGAATAGACCTGGAATTGCGTCCTGGAAACGTCCGCTCATCATCCGTATTCCGGCGAAGATGAGTCCCCCGAAACAGATGACAGCGCCTGCGTATATGGCGAACGTTTTGAACGTTCCCATAAGCGTCTGTGCACCTGAGAAGTCCATCGTTCCCTGGGCGTGAGCAATGCTCGCGAATGTGAGCGCGACAAGTGTCGGCCACAATACACGCGTTGCGTGAAGCAGTTTGCGTCTGAAGAAGGGCTGAGCCAATCGCTTGGCAAGGTGGGTTGTACTGCGGGGAATCACTGCATGGCTTCTACGAAACATCGGCACCTCCATCGACTGGTCTCAGTCGGGAATATGCCGTGATGATTGGGCTCGCGCTATGCTCGCGTCCAATACGTATTATTTATCGGGT
>Ga0137390_10001515_pt1 | contig 17610 bp, 21 predicted proteins | sample 15con2h24AmetaG_FD_104937 | JGI IMG/M metagenome (GOLD analysis project Ga0137390, IMG submission 104937) | Vadose zone soil microbial communities from Angelo Coast Range Reserve, California, USA - 15con2h2.4A metaG | ecosystem: Environmental > Terrestrial > Soil > Vadose zone > Saprolite... | reverse complement strand
TGGCGCGCTGGCTGGCCACCAAGCTGGAGCAAGCTGCCTTCACCGCTGGTGACCCGGAGATACCGCAGATTCTGGAACGTCACTCTACTGGCAATAGCGACGTTTTTGACTTCCTGGTCCCGAGGTTTGTCGCGATGGACCCCCCCAAGGCGCGCACGGCAATCTCGCACGCAATCAAAATGATCGGAGCGAGACCCCGCTCGGAAGGGGCGTGTAGCGCGCTTTTCCATTTGACCTTGAGGCTCGCCCACGAAAAAGAGCATACAAAGCGCGAGCGGACTGTCTTCCTCGTCGACCACTTGGGATCGAGTACTAGTTCCGGCCTTCTGTTTTCCCGGCTGGCTATCCAAGGACAAATCGAGGGGCTCGACCTATCCGGGGTCACTTTTCAGGATAGCGTTTTCCGAGACGTAGAGTTCAGGAATTGTGTATTCGAGGAGTCGACGCAGTTTGTGCGTTCGCGCTTCGATGGCTCACTGCAATTCGAGAGTTGTGAGCGGGCAGGAAGGGCAAAGGTCGAAAGCTGCGTCTGTTCAGGGTTAGCTGAGCGGTCATGGGACTTTCAAGCTGACAGAACTTCGAGGACCCCTTTAAAGCAGACGGTCGCCAAGGAAGCGATGCGCGAGGTACTTCGGAGGTTCCTAGAGACCTTCGGTTTCTCATCTATTAAGGAGATAGACCGAAACTCTGGCGCGATTATGCGGAATCCCTGCCGCGATATAGCTTGGGACGAAATTCTGAGGAGCCGGATCGTGGAGCGTCATGTAATCAGCGGCGTGACGGGCGGAGGCTTGCACACTTCAGAGGACCAGGACGTTCGCCACGAAGTACGCAATTTTATTGACAATGCTGCTCTTGGACCACGCCTCACTGAGGTTCTTGAGCGTATCGTAAAGAGAATCTAGATTCTCGCCACGGCCCGCGAGTAAAGCGCGGGGGGGGGTCGCCGTAGGGCGCACCGTGCCGAGCTCATCGTGCCTCGACAGTTTGAGGTGAGGGTTCAGACAACCTCAGATTCCCCGCATTGATCATATCCACCACTCTCGCGAGCATGATCAGTTGCACTACATGGCCCTCCCCATCCTTCCGCAATAGATGCGTAACGCCCGGATACTGACGTTCCTCCAAGTTACGCTCTTCGACTTCTTCCACCTGATATCCCTTGAACGAGCCAGCAACGCTGCTCCAGCAGACGCAAATATTAATGTTGCTAAACTTCTTCGGCGAATCACCATCGAGATCGTCAATCAGACCATCCAAATTGTTCTTGAACTCCAAAGTGAGAAGGCCAGTTTGGAACTTTGCGCTCGTGCCTAAAATAAACGGTGCAACTCCCAAAGGACTATCATTGGGACTCACATATCTCATCCCGCGCGCGCCACTGGGAGAGTCGTACTGAACAAGGCAGTCATAGGTTTTCACCTGGCTGGTCGCAAACACCCTCATTCCAGGGAAAACCCCGAGCGCCACGAGTTGGTGGAAGAGCCCAATGACGTCCTGCTCTACTAGCGGGATGCTCACGTACGAGACTGGAGGCATAAGCAATGGCGAGCTCTGAGCATGCGTGCGAACATTGAACATCCAGTCTTGATGATCCCGCTCGACTTGCCGTTGATCCGGAGTCGGCGACTCACCAGCCGGACGGAGAAAGGCCCGCTGATTTGCCAAATATTGTATGGCTCTGTCGGCGGCTCTTTGCGCGAGCCCAAGAACCTCTTCCTGCAATGTCTTGCGTCCCTGATCGGGTCTTGCCCCATCGAAATGCACCACGATCAGCGCGTTTCTGCTGAACGTCTCGAAGCGGGTTGGTGAAAACTCGAAGGTATCCGCCAATCTCTGCCGATTAATGCCGATAACGAGGCCCGGATAGAGATAATTCCTATTCTTGACCCCCGTGGATTGCTCGTTGATATCTGCCCAGACGCTGCCTTGGTATGGAAGAAAAGCATACAAGAATGGTGAATAATCTTTGACCTCAGCTTCGAACGTCTTCTGCTGTTCAGCGGTAAGCGCTTGCTGAAGTCGGTCTGTGTCCCATACAAGATAGACGCCGTCCTGTCGGATGGTCTCCACGGAAGGCTGAGAGCGTTCTGGATGGGTGCGGTAATAGTCACCGAGGTTCAGAAAGCGAAAGGCGGGATTTCGCAAGACCTCATGCGGGAACAAGAAGCGAGGAGTAGTATCCTGAACCTCCTCTCCGCTGGCGGTTACCACCCGCAGTGTTACCTTGAAATCGACTAGGGCATCGCGCCCTAGTAGGATTTGACCTATTGCGGTCTTGGTTCGTAGAAGTGCAGCCCAAATCGGCATCGTGCCCGCCAAGCGCGATAAGCTTCGTGGATGCGTGTGTTCGGAGAATTGGACCCGGATATACGTTCCTCTCAGCACATCGTCGATTGCCGACTCACGCGCGTCTTCAACCAGTAATGCGGGGTCGTTTCTTTCTCCAGTGGCCCAAGCTCGCCCGTATTGCCATCCGCGCTTTGGTCACGGTCCCATTCTGCTTCGAATGCAGTGCTATGTCGTCCGTACCGTATGCGAGGAACGTCAGACCGACGCCCTTGTAGCCACGATAAGCGTTCTTTGCGGACCTTTTGCTCAATACCGTGGGGTCATTCTTAAAGGAGACGTGGGGTCCAAGCGCGGTCCGTACTTCTTGTCTGCTCATCCCGATGCCGGAATCCAGTATGCCAATCCAGTTGTCACGCAGATTGACCGTGACCTGAACCACGAACGGACCAGGTTCGCCGCGCAGCGACGCGTCTTCGATGGCATCGACGGCGTTCTGTACACCTTCCGCTAGAACATCGTGGTTGCTGTTATAGCTCTCAAGGATGCCCGCTATAGCTCTCCTTCGGTACTCGGCATTGATGGTCCCGGAAGCTTCGACGAGGGGGTCTACGGGAAATTCCCCAGAACTCTGGCCGACAAAATCAGCCATCACTACCTCCTGCGCCTTCGACTCTTCTGCGCCCCATGCAGAGCGGATCAATTCTCAACGTGGGCGGAAGGGCCTGTCAAGGTGGCTCTAGGCGTGCATGCTGGTTAGATCGAACAGTTCGAATAGAACTGTGACCGCCAATTTCCGCGAAAACTTGAGGGCTAACGAGGCAAGTCAATGAAACAGCTCATTTACGTCATGCACTTCAACGGGCAGGGGGCACCGATTCCCGATTCGCACCTGCTAAAGGCGCGGACTAGCGTCTCCAATACAGGATCAGCACTCGCGCGGGACCGGGCGGAGTCGAGAGCGCAGTTCAGCCAGTGCCAGGTGGCACGGTTTCCTTTGAGTCAGAAGTGACGGTCACTGAAGGGAGCTGCTTTGTTGAGTTAGCGCGATCCGTTTCGGAGACGGTGAGCGCACTTTGTGTCTGATCAGGTCAAACTTCACGCGGCAGTTGGAGAGGTGTCGATAATCACTTCGGTGTTGTGTTTGTGCGATGGACCCGCTGCTTGCACGAAAGGAAAGTAATACCGCTCGGTCATCCGGATGGGGGCCGAGCGATCGAGCCCGCCCCCGGGGGCCGATGCTGGGATGTGCGCACGAGCGAAGCTTCCAGGCATTACGAGAGGTCTGCGTCTGCGCGCCGCAGGCGGCAGCGCAAAGTCCCTCCGCTTCGGTCGGGATCACAGAGTGCGTGCCAGGATGAAAGCAACGCCGCTGGTGCGGCAGTTAAATCAGCTCCGCCTTTGGCCGTTGTCGTCGGCGATAAGCTCGTGGAGAGTGACTAATCGCCGCACCAGGTATGCGCGTTTGCCGCGCGGCGTTTGCACTTCGATATCATCGTCGCGCGATTTGCCGATGAGTGCGCGACCCAGCGGTGACGACAGTGAGATCTTGTTCTGCAACCCGTCAACCTCCTCGGGCACCACGATTTCGTATTCGACGCGTCCACCTTCGTCGAGGTCTTCCAGTTCGACTTTGCTGCCCAGACCGACGGTATCGCGCGGAATCGACTCCAGGTTAATCATCGACAGTTCAGCGACGCGCTCTTCAAGATTGGAAAGCCGCACACGCAGGAATTCCTGCCGCTGTTTGGCCATCGCCCATTCGGCGTTTTCTGAAAGGTCGCCATGCGCGCGGGCGCGCTCCAACTCCTTGGGCAAGTCGACGGTCAATTCCCGCTTGAGCGTGTCCATTTCTTTGCGCAAGCGCCTGACTACAGGTAACTCAGCCATGGGTTTCTGTCTTCCTCAAGCACGATTGCTTACAAATTGCTCTGCGCTGATCCTTTTAAGCTGCGCACCTCGCGGACTCGTTTCCCTTCGGCTACCCCCTCGGCTTCGCTCGGGGCTGCGGCTCACCAGGGCTTCGACCGCATTCGCCGGGCCTCGGCTCACCGGCTCCGCTTCGTTCCGCCTAGCAGGCTGCGGAAAGAGGCCTTCCGCACCCTGCTTTCCCTCTCTGTAGTCTCCCCCAGAGGGGGAGAACTAAAGGAAGGAAGCCAGTTTTATCGCAGGGTGCAGAAAGACTTTTCATAAGTCAAATAGGTTTTTCCGCACCCTGCTAGTGCCCCCTTCGGCAGGAAGTTGGCGATTGAGTTGATGATGCGACTAGGGCTTTGGCTCGCCCGCAGACTCCGCTCCGGTGACCTGACCTCTCGGCGCAGCATGCGAGGTCAACTCAGACATACCTGAAGGAATTCTATCACGCGCGTGGCCACACTGCCTTCACCTGTCTTAGGTGCGCACTTCGCGGACTCGTTTCCCTTCGACTTCCCCCTCGGCTTCGCTCGGGGCTGCGGCTCACCAGGGCTTCGACCGCATTCGCCGGGCCTCGGCTCACCGGCTCCACTTCGTTCCGCCTGGTGGTTTTAATCGGCGACAATCGAGGTGAGGCTGCGGCTGACGCCCACGATGCTTTGAATCTTTTGCACCACCAGTTCGCCGAGGGAGGAAACGTCGTCGGCTTCTGCTATCGCGATTATATCGTGCGGTCCGGTCACTGCGTGCGCGGCCGATACTCTCGGCACCAGTCGAAGTTTTAGCGCTACTTCCCTGGCCTTGCCCGGCGAGGTGTCGATCAAGATGAAAGCCTTTACCGACATGGGCGCATCCTCCCTAGGTTTCACGGCAAGCTGCGTGCCGCTCCAGCCGAGGAGCTAACAGGCTCGATGCCGTCCGTTTTACATCTCAGGCTCTGCAATGCGCTCTATTCTGGTCTATCTGGCCGCGGCGGGCGGTGGTATCGGGGTCCCCTGGGCGTCGTATTTGTAAAAGCCGCGGCCGACTTTGCGCCCCAGATACCCTGCGTCGACGTATTTCTTGAGCAACGGACACGGCCGATATTTGTCGTCACCGAAGACGCGATGCATCACCTCCATGATAGCGAGGCAGGTGTCGAGCCCGATGAGGTCGGCCAGCTCCAGCGGTCCCATCGGCTGATTGGTCCCAAGTTTCATCGCGGTATCGATATCGCTGACGCCGCCGACTCCCTCGTATAGCGTGTAAATCGCCTCGTTGAGCATCGGCAGCAGGATCCGGTTAACGATAAACCCGGGGAAGTCCTCAGCGGTCATCGTCTCCTTTCCCAGCCGCTCAGCGAGCTGCCGTGTGGTATCGTAAGTTTCAGGTGAGGTGGCCAGCCCGCGAATTATCTCCACCAGCCTCATCGCCGGCACCGGGTTCATGAAATGCATCCCGATGAAGCGATCGGCACGGCTCGTCCGCGCACCCATGCGGGTGATCGAGATCGACGAGGTGTTCGACGCGAAGATCACCTGGGGCGGGCAGATTCTGTCAAGCTTTTGGAACAGTGCAATTTTGGCGTCTTCGTTCTCAACGACGGCTTCAATCACGAAGTCGGTGGCTGCGAGGTCATCCAAACTGGTAGTGACCTCGATTCGGCGCATTATGCGATCGCGCTCGTCGGGCTTGAAACGGCCGCGCTGAATCATGCGGTCGAGACTGCGCTCGATACCTTGCCTGCCGCGCGCGACCAGCTCGTCCGAGATGTCGTTAATGACGATCTTGAGACCCGACTGCGCGGCGATCTGTGCAATGCCCGCACCCATTTGCCCCGCACCAATGATGCCGACTGTGCTTAGCGCCATCCGCGACTCCATCACGCCGCTATAGTTTCCTAGCAGGCTGCGGAAAAAGGCCTTCCGCACCCTGCTTTCCCTCTCTGTAATCTCCCCGAGAGGGGGAGAACTAAAGGAAGGCAGCCAGTTTTATCGCAGGGCGCGGAAATCGCTTTCATGAGCAAATAGGTTTTTCCGCCCCCTGCTAGGGCCGATTCATGCAGATCTTGCAGCCAGGATTCACTTGATTCTAAACCTGGACTGCACGCGGCCAAGCCATCTTTCAGTTGTTTCCGGAAGCCTTTTCACCAGTCGACCACGTTCCCTGGCCTCCCGATCCTACGGCCTGGCGCACCCGGCGCACATCCTCGGGCGATTGGCGGCCGGGCATTCCAAGGCTTCTCATCAACTCATTAGCCATCCGCGACGTAAGCCGGTCGCGCAGAGTGGGCGCGCCATCGATTTCCGCGTCCAACACCCGGTCCACTTCAGTTTTTGTAAGACCTTCGTTGGCGAAGATATCGATCAGCTCGGTCCATCCGAGACGACCGGCTGAGCCCTCGACGACGGCATTGATACGCGCGCACGCCGGGCAGACTTTCCGCAAAATTCCGGCTCTGGTCTGGCAATATATGCAGCGCATAAACAAAAAATCAGCGCAGGTGAGGCCGCCTGCGCCGCGGCGGGCGTCAAAGAGCGGGCCCGCTTCGATCGGAAGATTACACTTGCGTTAAGAGAGCGGCAAGCAATCTGGCGGAAGAGGTTGTATTTCGATTGACAATCATCAATTAGGTAGCTAGCCTCAGAATTTGAGAATCATTCTCAATTCAGCCGCGCGGCGATCGTGCCATGGCCACAACAACTACGACTGTCCCATATTTCCTTTATTCGTCCGGAATTCTCTTTCGTGAGGGCTTGGAGGCACTTCTAGTCATAATCGCTTTGGTCGCCGCGGTCCGCCAAGCGGGACAGGGAACTCGTGCTCGTGATATCTATGCCGGTGCGCTGATAGCCCTAGCCTGCAGTGTTGTTTTGGCATGGGCAGTTCGGCATGTGCTTGGCGATAACACCAGCGACACGCTCGAGGGGGTGTTCCAGCTTTTCGCTGTTGTCACCCTGTTCTATGTCAGTTCATGGATCACGTCGAAGAGCCAGGCGAAGCAATGGAAGAGCTTCATCGGTGCCCAGGTTGAAGCGGCACGGCGTAGTAAAGGGCCGTCTCTGGCGTTGGGTCTTACTGCGTTCCTCGCAGTGATGCGCGAAGGCGCCGAGACCATCGTTTTTTTTCAGGCGTTGATGGCGGGCGCGACCGAAGCAGCCGAACGCCAGGCAATTTTTGTCGGGGTGATTGCAGGCACATTGGCCCTTGCCCTCGCCTTTATCGGCCTGCGCAAGGTTACCTTTATGATCCCGATCGGACCGGTGTTCACGGCGACTTCAGTCCTGCTTTATGCTCTGGCCGTGATCTTCGCCGGTCAAGGAATCGCCAGTTTCCAGGAATCCGGGGTCATCGGCGCTACGTTCGTCAGCCATGTGCCGACGGTTCCAATGCTCGGCCTGTATCCGACGATCCAAACACTTATCGCTCAAGGGATTCTGCTGATCCTGGCTCTGGCCGCCCTGGTTTTGCCCTTGACCAAGAGAATCGGGTCAGCGGCGAGAGCCGAGCCCCCATACGGCATAAGGCGAGCTGGATAGAAATCATCGCTAACCACACTCGGTAGCGCGCTCGGTCAATTTCACTTAAGCCTAGCCAGTATGGAACGTGAAGGCGAAAGTCGGCCCGCCTCCACAATGATGCTGGCGGGTGGACTGAAGCATCTCTGGGGGGTTATTGCTACGGTCTTGTCACTTCTCTACACGGCGATCCTGATCTTGCCCGCCGCCTTCGCGAGTCTGTTCGCCGACGGTCATCTCTGCACCCCGATATTTAAAACATGGGCCTGGCTGATCTTTCGCACCTTGGGCGTATCAGTCGAACTCGTCGGCATGGAAAATTTGCACGGCGTCAGCTCTTTCGTCCTGGTGTCCAATCACCAAAGCCTATTCGACGTCATCGCCGTCTTGCAGCTGATTCCGCGCGAGATGCGATTCCTGGCCAAGCGTGAGATCAAGAAGATCCCGCTACTTGGATCCACGCTCGAGCGGTCCGAAAATATCGTGATTGACCGCGCCAGCGGAGGTAAGGCGATTCGTCGCGCACTCGCCGTAGCCAGTCACGGTTACAGTATCTGCGTGTTCGCTGAGGGGCATCGTTTCAGTGACAATCGGGTGCATGAATTCAACCAAGGCGCCGCATGGGTGGCGATCGCGACCAGACTGCCATGCATCCCGATGGCAATTAGCGGCACGGTCGAACTGATGCCACGTGGGGCGAAATTCGCGATTCCGGGGCGGCGGATTCGTTTGGTGCTGCGCAAGCCTATTTCCACCGTCGGCCTGAAGGGTGCCGATCGGACGGAATTGACTAAACGGTTGGAAGCCGAGGTCCACACCGCCTTTCGGTCTGCATCTGCCATTGACGCTTAGCAGGCTGCGGAAAAAGGCCTTCCGCCGCCTGCTTTCCCTCTCTGTTATCTCCCCCAGAGGGGGAGAACTAAAGGAAGGAAGCCAGTTTTATCGCAGGGTGCGGAAAGACTCTTCATAAGCAAATAGGTTTTTCCGCACCCTGCTAGAGCCTCTCGAAGATGAACAGTGGCACCATGTTGACCGATGCCGGGTTGACGGCGAGGATGCGCCGATTCTCTTCGACCCTTATCGGACCCATCACGATGCTCGCGTTTTGCAGCGTCTCGGCGACCTTATAGACGTCGTCGGTCTCCAGCCATATCGCCGCCAACCCTTCTCCCGATGATGAGATCAAGTCGGCGACCGGGGCACCGGCGCGCAGTCTGATTTGCGTGTCGCCCAACTCGATCGTCGCCTCTTCCGAATTGTCGCAGCGTAGCACGGTGAAATCGAAATTCTTTTGATAAATCGAAGCAGCATCGGCCAGGTCCGAGGTTGCGATGTCCAAGCGATCTAAACGCTTGATCATGATTCACGACCCTTGGTTTTGAGGGGCTTGAGGGTGAAGTTTGCCACCGTAGCCGCACCCGGCCGAACCGCGACCCGCTGCGACTCAGTCCCCAGCCGCTCCTGCCAGACTTGTAGTGCGTACGTCCCGGGCGGGACATTGTGGATTGCATAATGGCCATGCCTGTCGCTAATCGCGTAGTAGGGGTTAGCAGTCACATACCACCAGCCTTCCATCCAGTTATGCGTATCGCAGGTGACCTTGATTACTTCAGGCTTCTGGACCGTCACGCGGATTTGTTTCTTGAATCCCGGCTGAACCATGTCGATGACCGGGTTGAGAGTCGACTCGGTATGGATGTTGTGCGGGATGCCGTCGGAATTAAGTATCACGACGGTACTGCCAGCCGGAAAAACGGCGACGTGAGGAACATATTGGCATCCCTTTTGATCGAATTGCACCGCTTCCTCGGGCTTCATCGGGTCGCCTTTCGAAATATCGCTGACGATGACCACGGCGTTCGCCACTCCGCGATCATGGCCAACGACCAGCGACTGAGCGTAGACGGCGGAAGTTCCACAAACGTCGCGGTCCTTGGTGATTGCCAGCGGTGCCGGCGAGGGTGGCGCGCCTGCGTACTCCACGATTCCGCTGATCGTGCCGCCGTCGCGAACCACCTCGGCCTGGTAAGAATAGGCCGCAGTCGCGACGGTAACAAACAAGCCGGCAGCCAGCCCGGCCACGAGCCTCAGTATCGTCCTGGTAAATCTACTGACAAGAATCCTCGCGGACTTTGAACAGCTTCCGGCGAGGTTTCTTCCCTGCACTTTCATTCTCTCAGCAAAGCCCTGAAACCCGCCTGCTCAAAGTGCTGGTCATAGGTGAGCGCTTCCGTGATTTGTTCTTGTTCCATGACGCGGAAGGAGGCGCAGTCGGTGTGGCTCCATTCCTTGTCTGGCCTGTCCCCGTAAAGCTGCAGCGCGTCGTCAAACTGGGTGGTGGTCTGACCGATGATTCGAGTGCTCCCGTCCTGCCTCAAACGTCGGACCAAATCAGCCGCAGCACTGCGCGACCCGCTGCTGCGTTCCGCGAAGTAGTTGAGAACCTCAGTCAACACCATCTCGGTTGTAACAAAAAGACACGCGCCCAAGACCTGACTGACGGCTATGGAGCGGTCATGTAAGCCGTCTTCTGGGTTGGTTATAGCAATCCAATAAGCCGCGTCCACCAATACCTTCCTCATTCCTTCTTGGGTGCTCCGTATAAATAATGGTGAAGGTTCTTTGCGCCGTCCTTAGGTAGCTTGGCCCACTCCTCCCGAGGCACGCGCGCACTTATTTCCTGAGCGATCTCCCAGATGGGTTTGGTGCTTGGAATGTATTGCTCTGGTTCCGCGCGCTCCACAATAAGCGAGTCCACGCAGATGACTCGCTTTATTTTTCCGGTCTTCGCGACCGCTCCGCGACCCCTGAGCCGTAAGCGACAGGTCGCATGCTGATGGAGGGCCTCTGTGATCGCGGTTTCCTGTCCAGTTGTAAAGTTCGCGACAATCATTAGCCCGTCATCCAAGCGCAAGGCGAAACTCTGGTCATCGAGATCGGCGGCGCGAACTTCCCCGCGCAGCTCAATAGGTTCCTGCTGGTTGCCCTGTTGCGTGTTCCGGTCTTCTGGTGCGGCCATTGCTGACGTCCTGCTTAGCGATACGCTTGCGCCTCGGGCGCTTCGCCTAGAATAGCGCAACGGCTGCAGCAATGCGCCTGCGATAAATTGTTAAGCAGCGGCGTGCCGGCCGCTTCCGATTTCTAACCGGCGATTTGCAAGTGCTGGCAGAGGGCTAAGTTCCCTTACCCGGCTTGAACTCTAGTCGTCCTTGCGCGCGACTATGGCGTAATGGACCGAGAGCCGTGACAACGGTTCGTGGCGCTCGACTGTGATCCTTTGCCCATCCAGCACGTCGGCGGCGCGCAACCGGGTCGTCCACCCAAGCAATTTGGTTACTGGATTGATCATCGTGCCCATGAAGTAGAGGAACGGGTTGCGGCTGGCAAAATGGCTGACCAGCACGATGTGCCCGCCAGGTTTGCAGACCCGCACCATCTCGTCCATCATCCGGCGCGGCTGGGCAACCACCGTCATAACGTGGAACGTGGTGACCCAGTCGAAGCTGTTGTCGGAGAATTCCAACTCCTGCGCATCGCCCTTAAGCAATTCGATGTGGCCTACGCCATTTCCTTGAATCTTGGCGACCGCATGCGCGAGCATATCGTCGGACGGGTCGATGCCGATGATTCGAACGTACGGTGGGTAAGCGCCCAATGAAATGCCAGTGCCGACCCCAACTTCGAGCACCTGCTGTCCCGGGCGAAAAGTGAGCGAGTCTATTACTTGTTGTTCGTGATCAACAAATGCACGCCCGAAAACAGAATCATACAGATAGGCCAGGTCAGAGTAAACGCGGCTCTGGTGCGGTTCAGCCATCGGTTGACGCCTCAGGAAGGGTGGTTGGTCTCAGAATATGGGTTCGTCGTCTGATGGGGGCGCTCAGGCCGCCGCACTAACTCCCCGTAGATGACGTTTGAAGGAGGCGATATCGCGCTTGCGAAAACGCCACTGCCGCCCTTTTTTAAACGCCGGCAGAATGCTGCGGCGTGCGAATTCGTTGACCGTATCGGGGCTGAGGTCGAGTAGAAATGCGACCTCACGAGAATTAAGCAGGATGTCGTCCTTATCGGCCATAGTCGTCCGCCCCACCTACCCCGGAAACGCCGCATTTTTGTAATACGCGCGATCCGGTCAAGTCAAGAAAGTCAGCAAACTCAAACGATTGTCGTCTCTGGGAACAGCTTAACTGCATGGCCGGTGTGATCAACCATGCAGACGTTCCATCAAGAAGAAATCTTAACCATCGCTTACACATTTCGAGCTATCGCAAGAGACGGCTACTATACACTAATAGCGTTCAGTCGCCGCATGGAGATCTTCCAGTCGTACCAGGCCCGGGTCACCACGAAACATGAAAAGACCCCGGTCAATACACCAACGCATAGAGTCACGGCGAAGCCTTTGACTGGCCCGGTGCCGAATTGGAAGAGAATCAAGCCGGCGACGAAGGTCGAGATATTCGAATCACGAATCGCCGACCAGGCCCGCTGGTAACCGGTCTTGACCGCCTCGCGGGGCGATTTGCCCGCTCGTAATTCCTCGCGCATCCGTTCGTTCACCAGCACGTTGGCATCTACCGACATCCCCAGGGTCAGCACGATCCCGGCGATTCCAGGCAAGGTCAAGGTCGCCTGGAGCGCCGCCATCACACACACCAGCAACAAGATATTCAAGATCAGACCAAGATCGGCCAGGAGCCCCGCCCCGCTGTAGTAAATCGCCATAAAGGCGAGGACAGCGGCGGCGCCAACCAGGAATGACAATTCGCCCTGACGAATCGAGTCGCGCCCCAGCGACGGGCCGACAGTGCGTTCTTCGATAATTTCGACCGGAGCAGGCAATGAGCCGGAGCGCAGAACGATGGCGAGATTGTGAGCCTCCTCGAAGGAAAAATTGCCGGTGATCTGCACGTCACCCCCTGGGATCGGTTCTTTGATTACCGGCGCCGAATAAACCGTGCTGTCGAGAACGATCGCGAGATTACGACCCACATTCTGCGCGGTGAGTGCGGCGAAGATATCAGTGCCACGCCGATTCAGCCGAACTTCGACATACGGTCCTTCCATCCGGCCGCCTTCCCGTACCCGGGCGTCGGTCACTACATCACCGGTCATCAGCACGGGAGACTCAACCAAATATGGTTGCGGGCCTCCGGCCTGCGGTGGTCCATAGAGGATCTCGGCACCGGCAGGCGGCCCCTGCCGCACGGCGTCGGAGACACTGTGCTTATCGTCGAGCAGCTTGAACTCGAGTACTGCCGTCTTGCCGATTAGTTCCTTGGCCCGTTCCGGATCCTGGATTCCCGGTAACTGGACCAGAATATCGTTATCGCCTTCCCTGGCGACCGTAGTTTCGCGGACCCCGAGTTGATCGATCCGGTTGCGAATCGTTTCCAGCGCCTGATCCATGGCGTTGGTGCGAATCTGGATCGCCTCAGGCTGGGTAAAATTCGCTACGTAGGCGCCGCCCTGAGTCGGTGCCGGCGCCAAGGTCAAATCCGTGAATGCGCGGCTCATCAGATCCTGAAAGGCCGAACGTTCATCGGGATTCTTAAGTTTGATGAGGAGTGAACCGTCCGGATTTTGGCTAATTTGCGGTGGTGTCAGCTTGTTGTCCTTGGCCTCACGCTCGATATCATCGCCACTGCGGCGCAACGAGGTTTTAACCGCTTCCTGGAGTTTTACTTCGAGCAGCAGATGAGTCCCGCCCTGGAGATCGAGGCCAAGCTGGATTTTCGGCAGTGACTCCAGCGGTTGCAACCATTCGGGCAATGAGAGCTGCAGGCTTGGCAGCAGAAGAATAACCGCTGCGGCTACCAGCACCCCGGCGAGCCACAAGCGCAGCGTGCCACTCCCGTTGGTGAAATGGAGCCACAAAAACACCCCGGCCAGCGCCAGCAATACCACGATCGTAATTGGATTCTGAGTTGCGCCTTCCATTTTTCTGTTCATCCTGGTTGCGCCATCCGCTCACTCAGGATTGTTCTCCTTTCTCCCGTCGCGGCGTTCGCCCGTAGTTCGAGATCGCGGCAATCTGGTTACGCTCGACCCGCACGCGCACATTGGGCGCAATTTCCAGCGTCACCAGTTTATCGCTCAACTCGGCGATTCTGCCGATCAGGCCTCCGGTGGTCACCACTTCGTCATTGCGCTTGAGTGCGGCGAGCATTTTTTGATGATCGCTGGCTTTCTTGCTCTGCGGCCGAATGAACAGAAAGTACATGACCCCGAAGATCAAGACGATGGGCACAATCGGGTTGGTCAGCAATTGATCAAACAGGGCCAGCGGCTGGCCGGATGACGGCGCGGATTGTGCCCACGCGAGGGTTTCAAACAGCATTGTTAGTATTCAAATTGCTGGCGCGCTCGTTGGGCTCGCCCAGCAGGTTGAGCAAATAAGTTGAGAAGGCCTTATAGGTGCGGGATGCGATAGCAGCTTGAGCCTCGCGCATCAAGCGCGCATAGAAAAACAGATTGTGCTCGGTCAACGCTCGTGCAGCCAGGATCTCGCCGGACAAATATAGATGGCGCAAATAAGCCCGTGAGAACAGGCTGCACGGCCGGCAATCGCAGCGAGGATCCAGCGGCTGCCGGTCGCGGACGTAAGCAGCGCGCTTAATCGAAATGCGTCCTTCACTGGTGAAGGCGCTGCCGTTACGCGCGTTGCGCGTCGGCAGTACGCAATCGAAAAGGTCGTAGCCCATGGCGATTGCCGCCAGCAAATCCTGCGGCGTGCCCACTCCCATCAGGTAACGCGGTTTGTCAGCCGGGAGCATCGTCGCCGAGAGCGCCGCTATCTCCCGCATCGCCGGTTTCGGCTCGCCCACCGACAGACCGCCGACCGCGAAGCCGTCAAACCCGAGCGAGGTAATCTGACTCGCACTGCGGCGTCTTAGGTCCGGATAGACACTGCCCTGCACAATGCCGAACAATGCCTGGCTCTCGCCGCGGTGCGCCACGGCCGAACGCTCGGCCCACAGCGCGGTCAGCTCAAGCGACGAGTGTGCGCGCGCATGATCAACCGGGTACGGCGTGCATTCGTCGAGCGCCATCATGATGTCGGCGCCAAGCTCCTGCTGGATTTCGATCGCGGCCTCAGGTGTTAACATCAATGCCGAGCCGTCGAGATGCGAGCGGAACTTGATTCCGTCCGCGCTGATGGAATTAATCTTGGCCAGGCTCATGGCCTGAAAGCCGCCTGAGTCGGTCAGCACTGCGCCGTCAAATCCCATGAATCGCGCGAGTCCACCCATCTCCCTCACGAGGGCGGCGCCCGGCCGGACCGCGAGATGATATGCGTTGGCGAGTATCAGCCGATAGCCCATGCCGCGCAATTCGTCAGGCGCCATCGCCTTGACCGTGGCCCGGGTGCCGACCGGCATGAACGCAGGGGTCGCCAACTCGCCGTGCGGGGTGACCAGCGAGGCGAAGCGTGCGTCGCCATCGGTTGCACGAATTTCGAATCTAATCGACGCGCTCATGAGCGGAGGTTATTTTGGCAATATATAAACCGTCGCAGGCTGCTTGGCTCGGTATAGGTATGCTCCCCTCGCGCTGCAACGCAGTCTGCTTTACGCGTCACGCTGGTCGTTACCCATTAGGAGGTTCCAGCCATCGTTGTCCATGTGCTTTGCGAGTATCCTGCATTCCTCATCGAGGACGTTGGAGGATTCGCGCATGCTTCGAGGTGACGGTTCGATATAGACCCATACCTTGAACGGCTTTTTTCTAGTTCCTTTACGAGTGAGTGTTCGGTACTCCCGATCGAGATTTTTCTGCGCGGCCTCCTCTGCCGCTTCGATGGGTAGGACTACGCAGCGATATTCTTTCGGTGAACGTATAGCTACGAGCACGACAAGGTTGGCTTTATAGAAGGTCGAATGCCGATTGAACATCGGCTCCTTTCGGTCGATGATCTCGTCGGTGCAAAATCCATATTGGACCCACCAGCGCTCATCAGATTTGTTTGCAGCTCCCTTCACTTGAATTTGCCAGAAGTTTTTGTCGCCAGCAGCAACTAAGTCCGCATTCTCCGCGCGGCCGTCCCGGTTCAGATCGCTCACGCGAAACCCGCGCGCTTCCAGTTCGTTCGAGACGATGCGCTCGGCAATGCGCCCTACGTTTTTCTGGTCAATCACGATGCCTCGATCTGTCCCAAAAACTTTACGCCGGGGCATGACCAGCCGCGCGCCTTCCCAAAACCTCGGATCGGTGGGCTGTCCGTCCGGATCGGATTCTGCTGCCGCAATTAGTTCTTCCTCGCTCATGGTGCCGACTCGGTGCCAGTCAGTCTTGCCCCTCCTCACGTCTCCGGGTGATCGCCTTACGATACCTTTCTCTCTCATTTCTACTGGCCCTGCGTGCCGAAATCAGCCGCTGACTCTCCCCGCGTATAGTATACACGACGAAAAGCTCCAGCCCGTTTGCCACACCTATGGCAGCAATTCGCTCCTCTCCGTAATCCCTGCGCGTATCAATCGTTTCCGGATCTGGCCGCCGAAAATCGCAACGGCATCCTCGAAGTCAATGCCATGTCTGGCGAGGTTGACCACGTTTTTGGCCGGATCCCACTCAAATTGCACAGATGTATTGACGACGCGCAGTCATCTATCTCTTGAACCGGCGTGGAAACACCCCGGAAACGTCGACTGCTCATACGATGAGCATGGCATCGCCATAGCTGAGAAAGCGGTAGCGATGGCGAATTGCTTCCCCGTATGCACGGAGAATTAGTTCGCGCCCGGCCAGCGCCATCACCAGCGCCAGTACTGTGCTGCGCGGCATGTGGAAATTCGTCACCATCGCGTCGGCCAGCTTGAAACGAAAGCCGGGGCAGATAAATAGTCCAGTAAACCCCTCGCGGTCGCCGGTAATCGCATAAGATTCAAGCGCGCGGACGGTACTGGTGCCGACCGCAATAACCCGCCCGCCGGTTCGTCGTGCCAGCTCTATCGCCCGCACCCCCGCGTCCGGAATTGTATACCATTCCGCCTCCATCGAATGATGTTCGACTTGTGGCGTTCGCAGAGGCGTAAACGTACCCGGGCCGATGTGCAAGGTGATACAGGTCGCTTGAATGCCGGCTTGGTTGAGCTGGTTCAAGAGTTCCGGGGTGAAGTGAACGCCGGCGGTGGGAGCGGCAACTGCGCCGGGCTTGGCAGCGTAAACCGTCTGATATTCGGTGAAATCTGCGATGGTCGGCGGGCGGCGTATATAATGAGGCAATGCTGGCATTCCTACTTCGGCCAGGATGTCTTCAAGCGCGCTCGAATCGGCGCTTTGAATCAATACTCGTCCGGGCCGGCACTGCCCCACAATGTTGAGTGCGTGGCCATCGTGCAGCAGCAATCGCGTGCCGGCGCGCAAGGGCCGATGCGTCCGCACCAGTGCCTGCCATTGCCCTGGCGTGTTTTCCGCTGGCCGCACCAGGAGCAGTTCGACCGCGCCCCCCGATTCTTTACGCGCCATCAGCCGGGCAGGAATGACCCGGGTGTCGTTCAGGACCAGCAAATCGCCTTCGCGCAATTCGCGTGGGAGTTTGTAGAAGCGTGAATGGGCGATGGTGCCGCTGCGGCGTTCGACCACCATCAGCCGGGCCTGCGCACGTTGCTCGAGCGGGTGCTGGGCAATCAGTTCTTCAGGCAGTTCATAATCCAATTCGCTTAGTCGCATCGGCGGGCGAGTCCAGAAAAATCGGAGGTTCCTGGGAACAAAATCTAGCAGGCCCACGCGCGGGGGGTCATTCAGCCTTATAGGCGATACGAAAAGGGAAGAGAGTCGCGTTCATCAAGCCGCTCTTGACGAACGGCTCGCTCTCCATGATCACCTGAGCAGCCGCCTCATCCGGCGCATTTAGAATCGCGATGCCGGCCGTGGTTTCATCGTTGTTGGTAGTGCGGCCGGCCAGCGT
>Ga0137390_10001512_pt1 | contig 17626 bp, 16 predicted proteins | sample 15con2h24AmetaG_FD_104937 | JGI IMG/M metagenome (GOLD analysis project Ga0137390, IMG submission 104937) | Vadose zone soil microbial communities from Angelo Coast Range Reserve, California, USA - 15con2h2.4A metaG | ecosystem: Environmental > Terrestrial > Soil > Vadose zone > Saprolite... | reverse complement strand
CGCGCATCATCTTCCCCTGCTGCGACCAGTCGATGCGCAGTTTTTCGAGGGGCAGATCGACATCCGACAGCGCTTGGAAATGCGGCGATTGCACGAGCGCATCGACTTCCGCTCCGTCGAGACGGTCGAACGGAAGGGCGTCGTCGATCTGAAACCTGCCGATGGACGTCCGCCGCAGCGCTTTCAGATGCGCGGGCACGCCGGCCGCGATTCCCAGCTCATGGGCCAGCGAGCGAATGTACGTGCCGGCGGAGGAACGCACGCGAAAGCGTACTGTCGATCCGGTAACGCCCAGGATTTCGAATTCGTACACCGTGACGCGCTTCGGCGTCAGCGCCGCCGTTTTCCCTTTTCTCGCCAGCTCGTACGCCCGCACGCCCTGCACTTTTTTCGCGGAGAACTGCGGCGGCATCTGTTCCAGCTCACCCAGAAATCGCGCGACCAGCGGGTTGAAATCGATGTGTTCAACATTGACCTCGCGCACTTCGCCGGATGGCGTGCCGGCAGCATCGTAGGAATCGGTGGCCCAGCCGAACTGGATCACGCCCTCGTACGTTTTCTCCATCCCCATCAGATACGCCTGGAGGCGCGTGGCCTTGCCCACGCAGAGCACTAGCAGTCCGGTGGCGAGCGGATCGAGCGTCCCGGTGTGGCCGACTTTCTTCACGTGCGATCGCCGGCGAAACTTCTCGACCACATCATGCGATGTGATGCCGCTGATCTTGTCGATCAGGACGACGCCGTCGATGGAGCGCTTCGGTTCCACTAAACCACCTGCTCCAGAATCGAGATCAATTTCCGTTTCGCTTCCGGCATCCCAAACGGCATCGTGCACCCGGAGGCCGCCTTGTGCCCGCCCCCGCCGAACATCGACGCCACCGCCTGCACGTCGATCCCCGGCTTTGCGCGCATTGAGACGCGGGTCGTCTTGTCGTCGATCTCCTTGAGCAGCGCCGACACGAGCACGCCGTCGATCGAGCGGCCGTAGTTCACGATGCCTTCGGTATCTTCGGGCGTGGCGCCGGCGTCCGCGAAAAAATGCTTCGGCAGCTCGATGGTAGCGATCTTTCCATCGGGCGTGACCTCGAGGGTCGTTAGGCAGAGGCCGAGGAGCTTGATCGATCCGCGAGAATTACTCTCATTAATCCATAACGAAATATCGCCCGGCACCGCCCCGGCCCGCACCAGCTCCTCGGCTGCCTGGAATGCCCGAAGGGTGGTGTTGTGATATCGGAAGAAACCGGTATCGCTTGCGAGCGAGACATAAAAGGCGGTGGCCGTTTCGGCATCGAGAGGAACGCGCAGGAAGTTGCGATTGAGCTGCATCACCATTTCGCCGACCGAAGGAGCCTCGAGATCGAGGTAGTTGATTTCGCCGTACATCGTGTTGCCGAGGTGATGATCGATGTTGACGACCGGACCGGGCAGCACCGGATATCCGGTCCGCTCCACTTCCGGACACTCCATCGTGAAGATGGCGTCGTAACCATTCGGATAATCGGGCGGCAGCGTGTCGGTGACCGCCACCTCGTGCGCGCCCGGAATGTTGTAGAGCGCGCGATTGAATCCGTCGCGCACCTGCATAGCCGCTGTCTTCCCCAGCCTGCGGATGAGGCGTTGTAATCCCAGTCCGCTGCCGAGAGCATCGCCGTCGGGATTGCGGTGTGAAGTGATCAGAAAATTGCGGCCGACGCGAACGCGTTCCGCCACTTCCTGGGCTGCGGTGTCAGGATTCGTCATTTTTCTTGATGTCGCTCAGCAATTGCTCGATGCGGTCGGCGCGCGCGCCGGTCTCGTCGTACTGAAAGTCGAGCTCGGGCGTCGTTCGCAGGCGAATGCGCTTCCCCAAAAAATGGCGGACTTTCCCGCCTTGCGCATTCAGATCGCACGCGATTTTCTTCGTCTCATCCTCGTTCAGACCGCTGATGAAGACGCGCGCGAAGTGGAGATCGGGACTGATGTCCACTCCCGTGACGGTCACCATCGCGAGGCGGCTGTCCTTGAGATCGTGACGGAAGACCTCGACGATCGCGCCCCGAAGGGTCTCGCCTACCCGCGAAGTCCTGCGCGTTTTACGCATGCCTCGGGAGCATAACAACTCAGGAGGGCGGCAGCATCCCTTGCCGCCCCTCCCAGCGCGGTAAGGCCTGTAAGGCCGGTGACTTTGGACGGGGTACGTGCCTCGCGTCCACCGGAACGGCCGGGAACATCGCTGACAAAGTAGTCCGGGAACATAGCTGACACTTTGCCGCAGTTAGCTCATTGTAGGCCTCGCACGCCATGGATTCGGAGCTCACGTTCATCAAAGCGGCCCAGGAGTAGAGGTCCGAACCAGACAGACCAGACGCCGTCATCCACTTCCTCACAGCCGACGTACTCCCTGCGAAGTGTCGCGCTCACGTTGATCCAGGCGTGTTTCCACCGAATGCCGTCGTTGTGAGTGACCCGCCGCACTTCGAAGTATGACGGATAGGTCGGATGCTCGATCTTTTTGGGGAGGGGGCGTGGCGAAGTAACGTATAGGCTAGCTGGAGTGACCATGCCGGCGAGCGACTCATGAGGGCGATCGTCGTTGAACTCGCGACGCCAGCGGTCGAACTTTCGCTGCTGCGCTCTTAGATCTGCGCCTGGAGGTCGAGTGGTCTCTGCTTTGAGTGTTTTGTGCATGCGTTCGTGTTGGCCGTTTTGTTCGGGATGTGAGGGTTGGGTCAGTTCAGGACGGATCCCGAGCTTGATCCACCAGACCGACAGACGAGAGAGCCGGCCCAACGCGATGGTCGCGAAGGGAGTTCCGTTGTCTGTGCGGATGGCCTCAGGCAGTCCGTATTCGCGAAAGAGGTTCTCGAAGACGCATTTAGTCGCCAGCCAATTCGTCGAGGGCAGAGCCTTGCATGCAAGCACGTATCGGCTGTACTGATCGGTCACGGTCAGCGGATAGCAGTAGTTGCTGTCCCGCATGCGGAACTGGCCTTTGAAGTCGGCCGCCCACAACGCGTTCGATGTGGTTGCCCTGGTGATCGGCTTTCCTGGATGCTCGAGTCGACGGCGTCGGCGCCGCTGCTCACAGAGTCCTGCGCGTTTGAGAATCTCACTCGCCGTGCTGCGTGACGGCAATCGCAACTCATCATGCCGCCGCGCCAGCCACGGCAGCAGCTTCTTTGGCCCCCAGGTCGGATGCTTACGTCGGGCCTCGAGCAGCATCTCCGTCGTGGCATCGTCGACCCGATGCGGGCATGACTTCGGCGCCCTCGAGCGGTTCTTTAGTCCGTCAATGCCCTCTTCTCGAAACCGGCGGAGCCACTTGTATCCGATCTCGCGGCTCACACCGAACAGCTCGCACAACTCGGTGAAGGTGTACTTCTCTGTCTCGCATGCAACGATGAACTCCATCCGAAGCTTCGTCGCCGTCCTCTCGTCCCATGGCATAGGCTCTCCCGTCTTCTCGTAATGCGGAAGTGTCAACCATGTTCCCGGACCGATCTGTCAGCTATGTACCCGGGTCGTACCCCCGACCAAGCTTACAGGCCTTACCAACCTTACAGGCCTTACTCGGGCGGGCGGGGGTCAACTCTCTTCTTCTTTTTGATGGATGTGACCCCGCTGGCCTTCAGAACGTCCGGCCACCACGGCTCGACGGTGCGGATGCTCCCGTAACGGATGGCGTCGCGTGTAACGGTCGGAGGGGCCGGAACGAGCGTATTCAGCCGATCGTAGATCATCAGCCGCTCTTCCTCATTCGCAAAACGAAAAAGGTTGATGAGGGTGAGCGCGTCGCGGCGGCGCGCGAGCGGAAGTGCGGTCTTCAAGTCGCCTCGAATCACCGCCTGCTGAAATGCCGGCGCTGCATCTTCGAAAATCGGCGGACTGAGCTGCCCGCCGGCACGGATGATGGCTTTGGCGCCCTGAGGAACGAGCGATTGGTCCCACTCCCGCGTCAAGCCGACCCAACCCGACGAGACGCGCAATATCCCTTCGCCGTTGGGCGAGACCGCGAGCGTATATTCGCATCCGAGGTCAGTGGCGCGGGCGCGAGGGGTGTCGACGATGAAGATGCCTGGCGGCGACGTCGTCTTCGCGTGGATCATCCCCGCGGCGAGCTCGAATCGGTTGCGGCCAACCAGGCGAAGAGTGGTGTGCGCACCGACATCGATGACGCCGACAGCTCGCGACCGCAGTTGCATCTGCGAGTCACGCGTGCTCACGACGTCTCCCCAGTGCAGCACACGAGGAACGATTGCGGTTGTGTGCCACTGATTCGGACGCGGCCACTGCATGATCGCGACGATTGCGATGAGCGCCGCGGCTGCAGCGGTGAGCCAGGGCCACACTCGCTGCCGTCGAATGGGAATCACACTTCGAAAATCCGGCATCGCGCCGCGATAGCGATAAACCGATAGCAGCGTTTCCAGCCGTTCTTCGTTCATGTGTCACCCTCACCCAGAGCTTCGCGGAGCAATTGCATTCCGCGATGCAGATTCACGCGCACCGATCCCGGCGTCAGGCCGGTGCGCTCCCCAATCTCCGCAGCCGACATTCCCTCCACCAGCCGCAGCATCAGCGTCTCGCGATACGCCTCCGGCAGCGCCCGAATGGCCGCCAGCGCATGCGCCGCCTCGGCGGCATCCGCCTGCGTCGCTCGCGCGGCGTAGTCGCTGTCGAGCTGGGTCCAATCGCCCGTGCGGCGCCGTTGATCCTCGGCCGCGTTTCGCGCGATCCGCGTGATCCAGCCCGCGAACGCGGCCACCTCACGCAGGGATACCAGCTTCGTGTAGGCGGTGATGAAAACATTCTGCGTGACGTCGTCGGCATCCGCTGCCGGAAGACGGCCGAGAACAATCGCATGCACCACCGGCGCATATTTCATGTAGAGAAGCTCGAACGATGCGACGTCGCCTGCCTGCGCGGCGCGAACGAGATCGGAGTCGGGTCGGGCAGACATCGACGTCAAAAGGACGGATCCGGCGGCACGCGTGTTAACGCGTTAACACGCGCGGACCGCAATGCGTCTTCACACCATGATGACTCGATTTGCACTTCTGGCGCTGCTTGCAATTCCACTGGTTGCCAACGCTTCTCCATCCCACATGAAGATCGCGGCGGACAACGAGCCCGGACAGCGGATCATGATCAACGGCCGAGTGCTCGGTTCCGACAGCAAGCCGCACGGCGGCGTCGAGATCTACGCGTATCACACCGATGCGCAGGGCCTTTATCGCCGCGACCGCTCGAAAGGTCCGGCGCGTTTGGGTGGAACGTTAGTTACTGCCAGCGACGGCTCGTACTCCATCGACACGATCAGGCCGGCGCCCTATCCGAATCGCGACATCCCCGCGCACATTCACATTGCCCTCCGCGGCCCGGGCATCAATCAGCAGGACGAAATCCGATTCGAAGGCAACGGGCCAACGATCTGTCACCTGATTCAGAATCGCTGCAACGTAGACTTCCGTCTCCGATAGACATGCTCGCCCTGCTCTTTGCGGTTGCCGCCGTCCACGTTGCCCTGCCCCAGGCATTTCGCCCGCAATCTCTCGTAGCTGCCGATTTCAACGGCGACGGCCGCGCCGACGTCGCCGTTTGCGGCAACGACGAGCAACTCCTGGTTTTCGCAGGCGACGGGAACGGCGGCTTGCATGCAATTCCGCAGGATGCGCGATGCGGCGCGAATCCGTCGCAGATGACCGCCGCCGATCTCGATGGCGACCATCGCATCGACGTCGTGATTGCAAATCATGACACCGACTACCTCACCGTTTTGCACAATGCGGGCGGCGGCCGCTTCACCTCGCGTCAAGTTCATGTCCATTCGAATCCGCATCCGCACACAGTCGCTGCGGCGGACGTCAACGGCGACGGTCATGTCGACTTGATCACCGACAGTTGGGCCGAGAACCGCCTGACGCTCCTTCTGGCAGACGGCCGAGGAGGCTGGCAAAGTCCGGGAACTCCGATCGAGATCGGTCGCAAACCGTACATCAATGTCGTGGCTGCCGACCTCGATGGCGACGGTCACATCGATCTGCTGATGCCGAATTCCGGATTCGATACGGTCTCGATCCTCTTCGGCGACGGGCACGGACATTTTCAACAGGCCGCGCAATCGCCGATCGTCGCCGGTCCGACGCCGTTCATGGTGGCGGTCGCTGACGTCAACGGTGACGGCCACCCCGATATCCTGGTGGCCAACTATTCGGGCCATATCACAGACATTTCACGCGACGGTCTGACGTGGATTCGCAATGACGGACATCAGCATTTCACGGCATCCCCGCAGCGTGTCGCGATTGGACGCGGATGCTGGCGCATCGCGACCGGCGATCTCAATGGCGATCGCTTCGCCGACGCGGCATTCATCAACGCTGCTGATGACACGGTCAGCGTCGTGTATGGATCGGCCAGTGGACCGCGGCCTGGTCCGACGCTCGCGGTGATGCACGAGCCTCACAATGTCGCGATTGCAGACCAGACGATATTCGTGATCACCGAAAACAGTAACGAACTATTGATGATCAGGTCAGAACAACTGTCTCGTCGAAATCGAGCTTCTCCGTCGTCCAGCCGTTGAGCGTGGCGTCGCCGTTCGACGTGACGGTTGTCTGGATTTTCTCGAAGATCCCGTCGGCGGCGGCGTTGTCAAGCGCCACGAACGAAGCCGCCAGGCGCGCGCGCTGATGGAGGTCCTGCAAGGCGACCTCTTTGACACTGATATCAAAATGGTATCGGAGCTTGTCGCGCACGCTGCGCACGATCATGCGCTTGTCCTTCAGCGACTGGGCATGGGGGATGTGGAGCTCGAAGAGTGCGACCGCGACAATCATCTCGACTTAGGACCGCCTCTCAGGCGGTCCCGGCCGGCTCGAGAGCCGGCCGTACGTTATGCCAGTACCGGTTCCAGCTTCTCGACCTTGAAGGCCTCGATCACGTCACCGATCTTGATGTCCTGGAACTTCTCGATCGCAATGCCGCACTCGAATCCCTGCCGCACTTCGGACACGTCATTCTTGAAGTGCCGCAGCGAGGCGATCTTTCCTTCGTAGATGACGCGGTTGTCGCGCAGCAGGCGGACGTTGGCCGTTCGCGGAATGATGCCGTCGACCACCATGCAGCCGGCGACCGTGCCCGCCTTCGGAACCTTGAACGTGTTGCGCACTTCCGCTCGACCCTGGAACTTCTCTTCGAATTTCGGCTCGAGCAATCCGGTCATCGCGGCCTTGATCTCGTCGACCAGGTTGTAGATGACGGTGTAGAGGCGGATGTCGATGCCTTCCTTCTCCGCCAGCTCCGCCGCGTTTCGCTCCGGGCGGACGTTGAATCCGACCACGATCGCTTCCGATGCTGAAGCCAGGAGCACATCGTTGGTGGAGATCGCGCCGACCGAGGAGTGGATGACGCTGACTTTGACTTCGTCGGTGGAAAGCTTGCGCAGCGTATCGTTGAGTACTTCCACCGAACCCTGCACGTCCGCTTTCAGGATGACGTTCAATTCTTTTACGATGCCCTGCTGCATGCGCTGGAAGAGCTGGTCGAGCGACATGCGCGACGATCCAGCCTGCGCGGCCTCGCGCGCCTTCTCCTGTCGCATCTGACCGATCATGCGGGCCTCAGTTTCATCATCGAGGACCTGCAGAGGGTCGCCGGCATTTGGCACATCATCGAATCCGGTGACCTGCACCGGAGTCGCCGGTCCGGCATCTTTGATTCTCTGGCCCCGCTCATCCGTCATCGCGCGCACACGTCCGTACGTCGAGCCGGAGAAGAACGGGTCGCCAATCTTCAGCGTGCCGTCCTGCACCAGCACGGTCCCCACGATTCCCCGACCGACTTCCTTGCGCGCCTCGAGCACTACGCCCTTCGCCGGCTGCTCGGGACTGGCTTTGAGGTCGAGCAGGTCGGCGGTCAGCAGAATCATGTCGAGCAAATCGTCGATGCCCTTCTTCTTGGTCGCAGAGACTTCGACGGATACCACGTCGCCGCCCCATTGCTCGACCAGCACGCCCGCTTCGGAAAGCTCGCGGCGCACGCGATCGACATTCGCGTTCGGCTTGTCGATCTTGTTGATCGCGACGATCATCGGCACCTTCGCGGCCCGGGCGTGATCGATCGCTTCCCTGGTCTGCGGCATGACTCCGTCGTCGGCGGCCACAACCAGCACGACGATGTCCGTCACTTTCGCGCCGCGCGCGCGCATCATCGTGAAGGCCTCGTGGCCCGGCGTGTCGAGGAACACGATCTTCCGCCCTTTCTTCTCGACGTGATATGCGCCGATGTGCTGCGTGATGCCGCCGGCCTCGCCTCCTGCAACGTTCGTTTCGCGGATGGCGTCGAGCAGCGATGTCTTGCCGTGATCGACGTGACCCATCACCGTGATGACCGGGCCGCGCGGCGTCGTTCCCTTCGCAGTCCCCTTCTCGATCGCCTCGAGCTCGACGGCAGTCTCGAATGAGACGACTTCCGCTTCGATGTCGAGGTCCTTGGCGATCTCGAGCGCGAGATCGGCGCCCAGGGGTTGATTGATCGATACCATCAAGCCCTTCTTCATGAGAAGGTGCTTCATCAGATCGTTCGCTTTGACGCCGAGCTTGTCGGCCAGCTCTTTGACAGTCACGCCTTCAGTCAGCGCGACCTTGCCGGTCGGCTTCTTGAATTCCAGAACTTTCGCCGAGACAGGGGCGGCCTGCTTGCGCGTATCGCGCCGCGCGGACGGCGCTTTCGGCTTCTCTTCTTCCTCGACCGGCTCCGGAAGAACGATGTCGGGACCGAGGTCCTCGGCGATGATCTGGGTTCCGGAGAATGGCCCTTTGGTGAATAGCTCGGCGTCGACTTCCATCTCGCGAGTTTTCTTGACGCCTTTGCCGGCCGGCTTCTTCTTCTGCGGACCTTCGTCGAGGCCTTCGTCAGTTGGCTTCTTGCGGCGTGCGGTTGGCGCGCCCGGCATGATCGGCGGCGGCACAGGCATCGCGCGGCCGATGCCGGCCGGACGAAGGCCGGCGCCGGCGCCTCGCATTCCGGCTCCCGCCGGACGCGTTCCGGTTGGACGTCCGGGCGCTGGAGCGCCGGCAGGACGGGCCACCATCGGGCGCGCTCCGGTGCCGAGATTCGAAGGCCGAACTGCCGGCGTCTGGCCGGCGTAATTCGGTCGAGCACCTTGTGGCGAGCGAGCGCGAGGACCGCTCGGTCCCGCGGGGCGGCGAGAGGGGGCTGGTGCGGGCCTCTGTGCAGTCGCCGGCGCCCTCGCCGGCTCAGCGGCGAGCGTCTGGGCCGGGCGAGCGGGGACGCTCGCCGCTACACTGGCTGCTGCCGCTGCCGGCGCCTCTTTCGCGGCGCGTTCTTCGTCTTCGGCGGCTTGAATGAACTCGGGGATGATGACGGGCGGTGGCGCGGGGGCAGCCGGTGCTTCTTCTTTCGGGGCCTCGACTTTCGTGCGCGGCGCCGGCTTGACGATCGGCCGCGGCGGACGGACCGCTTCCTTCTTGGCCTTCTCAGGCTGCGGCTTGTCTTCGCGCATGATGACGCTCCGGGCGCGCGTGCCCAGCTTCTTGCCCGTAATGAGCGCCTGAATCACTTCCGGCTCGAGGGCCTGATTCGGATCGGCGATCTCAGCGCCTAACGACTGCAATTGAAAAAGGACGTCCTTCTCGGACTTTCCCATCCGCTTTGCAATGTCGCTCACTCGAATCTTTGCTGCCGCCATTCGTTCTCCTGGGTTCTTTGATTGCTACTCCACTTGCGCTTCTTCCTGTGTCTCGGTGGTCTCCGCGTCTTCCGCTTCTGCTTGCGGCTGCTGCTCGGTGACTTCTTCGTGCCGGCTGGCCAGCTCGAGGACCTTTGCTGCGGCATCGGCGTCGATGCCGTCGATGGCGGTCAGATCGTCGATGCTGGCATTCAGAACCGAGTCGAGATCATCGTAGCCCGCCTGCTCCAGCTTGTCGGCCAACTCGGCCGGCAGGTCGTCGATGTCGTGGACATTGACCTGCGAGCGCGTCTCGGCCATCGCTTCCTGCAGCATAGCGCTGAGCGCGTCGGCCACTTCGCCCTTCACTTCCTCTTCCGACTTGATGTCGATCTTGGCGCCGATCAGCTCCGCTGCCAGACGCACGTTGAGACCGCGCTTCCCGATCGCCAGCGACAACTGATCGTTGTCGACGATGACGTCGAGGTGCGGCCGATGGGCGTTTTCATCGCTGGTGACGCTGACTCGCGTGATCTTCGCCGGCGCCAGAGAATTCTGCGCGAACGTGACCACGTCGTCGTTCCAGGGAATGATGTCGATCTTCTCGCCGCGCAGCTCGCGGATGATGGACTGCACGCGCGAGCCCTTCATACCGACGCATGCGCCGACCGGATCGACGTCGCGCTCGCGCGAGGACACCGCGATCTTGGCGCGCTCGCCCGGCTCGCGGACCGCCCCCTTGATCACGACCGTGCCGTCGTAGATCTCGGGAACTTCCATCTCGAACAGCTTGATGAGCAGACGCGGGTCGGTGCGCGAGAGAACGACCTGCGGGCCTTTGGGCTGCGTGTGCACATCGATGATGACCGCTTTGATGCGATCGCCCTGCGAGTAGCGCTCCGCCCTGGACTGCTGCGACCGCGGGATGATGCCCTCGGTCTTGCCGTTGAGGTCGATGATCATGTCGCCGCGCTCGAATCGCTTGACGTAACCGTTCTCGAGCTCGCCGACCTTGCCGATGAATTCGTTGTAGACCTTCTCGCGCTCGGCCTCGCGGACCTTCTGATAGAGGACCTGTTTGGCCGACTGTGCGGCGATGCGGCCGAATTCGTCCGCATTTTTCGTCAGCGGGATGTGGACCTCGTCCCCCTGCTCGACTTCCTTGTCGATCTTCTGCGCTTCGTACGTGCGGATCTGCATGTTCGGATCCTTCACGACGTCCACCACTTCTTTGGTGACGTAGCTCAGCCGGATCTTGCCGCCCACCTGGACTTCCGGATCGATTTTGCGGGCCTGCTCCAGCGTCCACTGGGCCTGCGGATCTTCGATCTGGTTTTCGTCCTCGACCACTTCCTTGATGACGTACATCGTCATCTGGCCGCTGGTGCGGTCGATGACCGTCTCCATCGGCTCGCGCGTCTTGTAGTACTTGCGTGCAGCGGTGGCCAGAGCGTCTTCCAGCGCTTTGAACACGCGCTCGACGTCGATGTTCTTCTCGTACGCCAGCGCCTTGATGTTTTTGCTCAGATTTTCGTCGAACATAGCGTTCTTCAAATCTCCACTTCGAGTCGCGTTTCTTTGATGTCCGCGAGCGGGATCTCGTAGTCCGGATTCTTCTTCACTGCCGGATCGGTGACCACGATCTTCTGCCCGTCGTAATCTTTCAACTTGCCTACAATCACGTGAAGTCCCCGAATCGGCTTCGAGGTTTTCACCCGCACCTGCCGTCCCAGGAACTTCTGATAATCCGACTGTCTGTAAAACTTTCGATCGAGCCCGGGAGAAGAAACCTGAAGCTCGTACTCGGCCGGGACGACATCCTCCACATCGAGGTAGGCGCTGATCTGATGCGAGACCATTTCGCAATCTTCCAGCGTCACGCCCCCGCTCCCCTCCTTGTCGATGTCGACCCGCAGGAGGAAACCCCGCCCTTGCCGGTGATAATCGATATGCACCAGCTCCAGCCCTTCCGATGATGCGATTTTCTCGATCTGCTTCTCCACATGCTCCGGTAAGTCACTCATAGAACAAAAAAAGCGGCCGTCCGGCCGCTTCCGAATGGACTGCTCGAAAGCTGTCGAAATAATACCACTTACGACGATCGTGGACAACAACAGGAGGCGTTCACTGATTCCGTCTTCGGAGTACGGCGGCTTGCCGCCGCTTTTCGAAAGCGTTACGGCCGAAACCGCCCGGGCGCGACTCCTTCTCCTTCGATAATCGAGAGTTGCGCGAAGAGTTGGATCATCTTGCGGCCGTCGGAATCGGACTTCTCGTAAGCATCGCAGAGCATCTGAATCTGCGACTGATCCTCCGACGCCGATATCGTGAAACCCTCGCTCGGCTGACCGGGATCATGAGTCCGCTTTTTCTTCCAGGTGCGATTCTTTTCAAACTGCAGGCAGATGTAGCCGGCCTCTTTCGCAACGCGAGCAGTCGGCAGCACCGAGGATCCGATGGCCTCCGCGACGTCGGCGCGGTTCTCGGTGAGCTGGCCGTGCCGGAAGATCGGCATCTTCTCGACTGAAGTCGGAACCAGACCGCGGGCATTCGCCTTCTGCTCCTCGAGAGCTCGCGCGATGAAGCGCCCGATGATCCTCTTCAGCTTGTCGCGCGTCTCCTGCTTCGGTTCGAGAAATTCCAATCCGGAGTGATAGACAGTCAGCCCATCCGCTCCGACTGAAAAGTGCTCCAGCCTCGAGCGCACCACGCGGCAGTCGACGCTGATGTCCTCATCCTCCCAGGCGAACGCGAGGTTGGCGGCGCCGCCGGTCGGCGTTCCGAGCGGAATGTGATGCTCGATGCGGGCGCCGAGGACGCTGATGTCGACGACGACGACGGGGGTGCTGCCGAAGCGCCCAGTCGCCGGAAGCGTCAGATGCACGCGGGCCACGCGCCGGCTTCGTGTCATGGGAGTCAAAGAGATGATAAACAAAAAGGCCGCGACTGCGCGCGGCCTTTCCGTCAATCGGGAATGAAATTTTCGTCAGTGCTTGACGGCGCGATGGATTGACACTGCCGTCTTGCAATTGGTAGTTGGGTTGTAAATGCAGGTGAGCGCTTTGTCGCTGAGCGGCACCAGGAACTGGGGCTCGAGCGTGGTGGCGTCGCCGCTCTGGTTGTCGAGCACCGAGCCATAGGCAAAGAATGCTGGGCATCCCGTTGGGCAACCGGGATCGGGTGGCGTGACAGATATTGTGTTGGTTTGTTCAACCGTGAGGTACGCGTTCGTGGCGGTCGTCCCGGTGAACGCCGGAAAAATCACGCCGAGATTCTGCTGCGTGTGTCCAAGAGGAGCGAGCGTTGTTTGGAATGTGCTGCCGATCTGCGCCCCGGTCAAACCATTGAAGAGCTTGACCACCAGGGTCGTCGTCGAAAACTGTGAGGCGTTGACGAGGCCGACGTTGCCGCGGTAGCCGGCATTGTTGCGAAGTCCGGTGATGAAGACCTTGTCGAGTCCGACTGCGCTCTGTTCGGAAGAAACGAAGTTGTACCACGGTATTCCTGAGAAGAGCTGACCATTGGTTGGCGGATTTTGAGCTAGCGTCGTTCCGGGTGGGATCGAGTAGATGCGGCTTTCGACGCTGATGTTCCGAAAGTCAGGACAACTACCCGCAACGGGGTCCCCACCGGGACATGAGCCGGCCGTACAGTTGCCGCCCTGTTTGCAGCCGTTGAAGATCAACTGGCCGAAGCCGGTCTGCAATCCGAGAACGGTCGGAAAGAAATCGACGATCTCGCGCCGCTCGCCCGCCGCCAGTTGGATGATGTTGGCGAAAGTCGCCTGGGTTCCGGCTGCCGTGCTGGCGTAAATCACCGACACGCTGACGGGGTCCGTGGTCAGATTCGAAATGAAGACGTCGGAAATGAACGTCCCCGACGAGCCCCCGATGTGACCGGCAGCCGGAACGTAAACCTGATCCGCCACGCGGAAGTTACTAGCCATCGCTCCGGCGGCAACAAACACGATCGCCGCGGCCACAACATTCTTCAGTTTGACCATAATCTCCTCTTCATACGAGATCTTTTATTGAACAGACTGCCGCAAGCATGTTTTTGCTTACGTGCACAGAATTGCACAAATCTGATACGCAACAGGTCAACAAAACGTCACGCCATTTCGAGTGAGAGGGCTACCATCGAAAGGAACGCGGAATCGTAGCACGCCGGCCATGGGTGTTCAATTGATCCGCACTTTCGCTGCCGAGGATGATGGGACGCGGCTCGATCGCGCGTTGACGCGACTCTTTCCGGAACACAGCCGAACCTTCCTGGCAAAGTTGATCGATGATGGCCGCGTGATCATCGATGGACGACCGGCAACCAAAACGTCGGCGCGCGTGACCACCGGAGCAAGCGTGCAGATCGATCTGCCCCCTCCCACGCCGACGGAAATCGTGTCGCAGGACCTTCCGCTGAAGATTATTTTCGAAGATGAGGATCTGGTCGTGATCGATAAGCCTGCAGGCCTGGTCGTGCATCCGGCGGCCGGTCACGCCGATCGCACGCTGGTGAACGCGCTGCTGTTTCATGTGAAAGATCTCAGCGGAATCGGTGGAGAGCTTCGGCCCGGCATCGTGCATCGGCTCGACAAGGACACCAGCGGCGTGATGGTGATCGCGAAGAACGACGCCACCCATCGCGCACTCACCGCCGCGTGGCCGAAGGTGAAGAAGGAATACCTGGCGATCGTCTACGGCAAACCGAAGCGTGATCGCGGAACGATCGATGCGCCCATCGGACGCGATCCGCGAAATCGAAAAAGGATGGCGGTGGTGCGCAGCGGCGGACGCGCGGCAGTGACCGACTACGTCGTCGAGAAATCACTCAAGTATGTTTCGCTTCTGCGCTGCACGCTGCGCTCCGGCCGCACCCATCAAATCCGCGTCCACCTCAAACATCTGGGCCACCCGTTGATCGGCGATGCGCTGTACTCCGGCCCGCAGTGGCGGGGAATCCCCAACAAACGCGTGCAAAAAGTGATTGCCGCATTTCCGCGGCAAGCGCTGCACGCATCTCGGATTACATTGCCTGACGGACGCACGTTCGAAGCGGAGTTGCCGGAGGATATGACTTCGCTGATTCAGGAGCTGCGTTAACGTGGTTGTGGGGTCTCGTGGTTGCGAGGTCTCGCGGTGGATTTTTCCATTCGCTGCACCCACCGAATCAAGCCGACGAGTGCCTTTCCCGTTCTCCTGATCTCGCGGTTGATGATTGCGAGGAGATCAGCAGAAAGAAATCCGAGGCGATTCGCTGTGATCGCTTCAGCTTCGACTTCGAATAACGATCCTCGCGCCTGGCTCAGAAACTGTCGCCACTCGCCGTATGTGATCCGGCCCTGACCCTCTGCGATTTGTGCGACGACACCGACGGACGCACGTCGGATTTGAGCAGTGAGACCAAAGCGTTCATCTGCTGGAAACGAAGACGACACTTTGTAAACGGCCTCGGTGAGATCGAGGGCGCGTTGAAACGCAACTAGATCGTGGAGTGACTTTGACATGGTTAGGCGACGGCAGCGGTACGGTAGCCGTCCTCGTGTGGGAAAACGAGACTACCTCGGACCACGAGACCGCAACCCCGAGACCACGAGACCGCGTTACAAAAGCACTCCCGCAATGGTGGCAGTCAAAAAATTCGCGAGCGTTCCCGCGAACATGGCGCGCAGGCCGAGGCGTGCCAGGTCGCCGCGGCGGCTGGGAGCGAGTGAGCTGATGCCGCCGATCTGAATCGCGATCGACGAAAAATTCGCGAAGCCGCACAGCGCGTAGGTCGTGATGATGAAGCTGCGTCGCGCGAGACTGCTGCCGATGCCCGGCTCGCCGAGTTTCGCGAAGGCCACGAATTCATTCAGCACCATGCGCGTGCCGAGGAGGTTACCGACGGTCAGACTGTCCTTCCACGAAACGCCCATCGCCCACGCGATCGGCCGGAAGATCCAGCCCAGGACGATATCGAGGCTCGGAGGAAACCAGACGGCGTACGCATGCACGTAGCCGAACATTCCGTTGACCAGCGCGACGAGCGCGATGAAAGCGATGAGCATCCCCAGGACGTTCAACGACAGGTGCAATCCTTCGATCGCGCCGCGGCCGGCAGCATCGATGATGTTGACGTCCTGCTTCGGAACCACCACTTCCACGTCCCCGCCGGTCTTCGGCTGATCGACTTCCGGAACGATGATCTTGGACATCATGATGGCTCCAGGCGCGGTCATGATGACTGCCGTCAGAAGATGGATGACATCGACCTTCGCGACGAGCACGTACGCGGCCATGATGCCGCCGGAGATGTGCGCCATGCCGGCGGTCATGATGGTCATCAACTCCGACATCGTCATCTCCGGCAGAAAGGGACGGATCGTCAGCGGCGCTTCGGTTTGTCCCATGAAGATCGAAGCGGCCACTGAGGTCGACTCCGCTCCTGACGCACCCATGAAGCGCGTCATCATCTTTGCGAAGAACCGCACGACGAGCTGCATGACGCCGAGGTAGTAGAGGACGGCGAAGATCGAGGCGATGAAAATGATCGTCGGCAGGACCTGGGTGGCGAAGATGAAACCGATCTTCGGGCTGTTCTGCACGCCGAGCTCGCCGAACACGAACTTCGATCCCTCGCCCGTGTAACTGATCAATACATTGACGATCTCTTTGAGCCGCTCGAAAAGATACGCCAGCAGGTTATAGCTGAGAAACAGATAGAGGCTCACCACGCCGAAGCCGTACCAGAGATAGCGGCGCGATGCCAGCGGAAGTCGAATGGCGACTTGATAGATCACGATTGCCAGGACGACGAAGACAATTGCCGCCACGTTCCGGCTGATCGGGAGCGCGATCGCTTGGAACCAACTGGCGATCAGCTCGCCTTTGAGAACCGCGATCGCGATGAGGATCTGCAGCAGCAGTCCCCAAAACACGATGCGCCAGCGAATCGCTTTGCGGTTGTTCGAAAGTAAGTAGGCGATCGCAAGGATTACAACAAAGCCGATCAGCGCCGAAAAACGCTCCACGTCACGCTCCTTCTGATGAGTTGAACCGGCGCAAGCATATACTCGCCGGCCCATGATGCAGGCGATCAACGACGCTGTGGGATACATCCGCACGAGGACCAAGCTGCAGCCGCAGGTGGGCGTCGTCCTCGGCTCGGGCCTGGGCAGCGTCGTCGACGCGGTCAAGGGCGAGACGGTCATTCCTTACGAAGAAATCCCCGGCGCGAAGGCCGCTACCGTGATCGGCCACTCGGGACAGATGGTCCTGGGTTACGCCGGGAAGTTGCCGGTGGTCATCCTCAGCGGCCGGATGCACTTTTACGAAGGCTACGCAATGAGTGAGGTCATGCTGCTGTCGCGCGTCATCGCGCGGCTCGGCATCAAGAAGCTCGTGGTCACGAATGCCGCAGGCGGCATCAACACATCATTCAAGCCGGGCGATCTGATGATCATCTCGGATCACATCAACTTCATGGGTGTGAATCCTCTGCGCGGTCCGAATCTCGACGACCTCGGACTCCGCTTTCCCGACATGACCGAGGCTTATCCGGAAGAGCTGCGGAAGATCGCGAGGGAAGTCGGCAAGAAGCTCGGACTGAAATTGCAGGAGGGCGTCTACCTCGCGCTTTCAGGACCGACTTACGAGACGCCGGCCGAGATACGCGCTTTTCGCACGCTCGGCGCCGATGCCGTCGGCATGTCCACAGTGCCGGAAGTGATCGCAATGTCCCACATGAACATCCCGGTCGTCGGAATCTCGTGCATCACCAACATGGCCGCCGGCGTGCTGAAGCAGAAGCTGCATCATCAGGAAGTGATGGACACCGCCGCGCGCGTACAGAAAGACTTCACCGCGCTGGTTTTGGGGATTCTGGAGCGCCTCGCGGCGAGCTGACATCCTTCTCCGCGTGCTCCACGTATTTCACGACGGTCACGTCGGAGACTGCGATCAGACATCCACCCGAGAT
>Ga0137390_10001502_pt1 | contig 17673 bp, 13 predicted proteins | sample 15con2h24AmetaG_FD_104937 | JGI IMG/M metagenome (GOLD analysis project Ga0137390, IMG submission 104937) | Vadose zone soil microbial communities from Angelo Coast Range Reserve, California, USA - 15con2h2.4A metaG | ecosystem: Environmental > Terrestrial > Soil > Vadose zone > Saprolite... | reverse complement strand
CGCGTCGGTTATAACTTTGCCCATTCCGCGGGCAAGAAGACTTACACGCTTCTCGGACTTGGCGGAGCGGGGGACGTCACCGGCAGCGTGAAAGGACGCATCAAAGCGCCTGAAGTCGTCGCGCACGTGACCGGCTCCGGCGCGAAATACAACAACGTCCTTCTCGGAGACGCCGACATCGATCTGCATTACGACGGCCCGAAGAGCGCGCTGCGATTCGATCGCGCGATCTTCCGCGAAGCGAATGGGCGGCTGTCATTGACAGGAACGGTCGAATTTCCTGAGCGCGGCCCTTCACCGCGATTCGACATCGCCGTGGACGCATCGAACTATCCCGTCGATCGCGCGGTCGCGACCGTCAATCTGAAATTCGCCGTCACCGGCCTCGGCACCGGACGCGTCGTGCTGACCGGAACGCCTGACGCCGGAAAGGTGACCTTCGCTTCGCTCGCGGTCACCCGAGGATCGGGCGAGAGTCTGAAGGTGAACGGAACGATGCAGTGGCTGCCCGGCAAGGGGAACGTCGTCTTCGACCTCGCGATCGACGCGCAGTCTTTTCCGGTCGCCGACATCGTCAAGTTTCTCGACCTCGGCACATTCCCGGTGACCGGCCAGTTGACCGGGTCGCTGCGACTGCAGGGGCCGAAGAACGCGCTCGAAGGCTCGGGCTCGGTCACTGTCCGCAACGGATCGATCTTTGGCGAAGAGGTCACGCAAGCGTCGGCGACCATCGTGTTCACGAAGGGCACGCTCAAAGCCACCAACATCAACGTGACCGCTCCTGCCGGAACTGCCACTGGGCAGGCCGAGCTGAATCTCAACACCAATCAATTCAGCTATTCGGTTCAATCGAGCTCGATCGATCTCTCGAAGTTGAAAGCCCTGTCATCGGTCGCCGGTCTTCTCGGCGGAAATGTGACGTTGACCTCGTCCGGCGGCGGCACATTCGAGCAGCCGCAGATCGAACTGAACGCCACGCTCAATCAGGCGACGCTGAAAGGACTGAATCTTCCGCCGGGCTCGCCGCCGCCGACAATCTACCTCTCGATCCGAAACGGACAACTGACTGTTCGCGGCTCCGTGGCCGACGCGTTGTCGATCGAAGGAAATGGCAGCGTGGCAACCGACGGAACGCTCAGCGGGTCGGTCCAGATCAAGGTTCCCGATCTCGCGAAGCTGCTTGCGATTTCGCCGAATACCGCGAGCATTCCGGCGAGCGGGAATCTGGTTGCCAACCTGCAACTCGGCGGAAAGATGTCGCCCATCGAGGCCCTGAGGATCGACGCCACTTTCCCGGAATTCAACGTCAAGGTTTCGGAGCACCAGTTCACGCCGCAGCGTCCGCTGCACATTGCATTGCGCAACGGCCAAATCGTGTTCGATGACTTCCAGTTCGCTCTCAAAGAAACGGCGTCGACGTTCGGCATCGCAGGATTTGCCGAGGTTACGGGCGCGAAGCGGCTCAACCTCGACGTCAACGGGGCGCTCGAAGCTGCGCTGCTGCAACTGTTCGTCAAGGATCTGCGGGCGGAAGGTCATATCAACGTCGCGCTCGGCCTTCACGGCACGATGCCGAAGCCGACGCTTTCGGGAAATGCCGAATTTCGGGACGCACAGGTGCGATTTGCCGGCTTTCCGCAGGTGATCGATCACATCACCGGAACGCTGGTTTTTCGCGGCGATCGCCTCGACATCGACGCGCTCAAGGCCAACGTTGGAGGCGGAGAGATCACGGCCGGCGGCTCGATGACATTGGCCGGATTCGTTCCGCAGCGCTTCCGCGTCGTGTTGCAGGGCAACGACGTGTCGATTCGCTACTTCGAGGGAGTGACGGTTCAGGGAAGTTTCAATCCGCTCGTGATCTCCGGCGACCTGAGTCGCATCGTCGTGCAGGGCGATGTGAGCGTCACCCGCGCTCTCTACTTCAAGGACATGGATCTCGGCAACGCGATCCTGGGCGTCATCCTCTCGCGACGCGGCGTCACTCCAATCGTTGCGGCGTCCTGGCAGGATCGCGTCTCGCTCCGCATCCATCTTTCCGCGCCGGAGACGCTGGCGGTGAAGAACAACATCGCGGACGTCACCGGCAGCGCCGACATCGATGTGACGGGAACGCTCGCCAATCCGATCGTTCTCGGCGAGGTGACCCTCGACGAGGGCGGCAAAGTTCGTTTTCAAAACGTCGACTACCAGGTCGTGCGCGGCACGATCAACTTTCAGAATCCGTTTCGCGTCGATCCGTACTTCGACATCACGCTCGAGGCGCGGGTCAGCGGCGGAATCTCGGAGATTGAATCGGGGCCTCTGGACGTCACCGTCAACATCACCGGGACGATCGACCGGATCACGCCGACGATCACTTCCGATCCGCCGGCCAGCGACGTCACGCTGTTCTCGCTCCTCGGTCTTGGCGGGCTGATGAACAAGAACGGAACGCAGGCGCCCACCAACGCATCCTTGGCCGGACGCTCGCTGCTTTTCCAATCGGCTGCACGGATCCTCGGCTCGCGCGTCCTGCCATTTGTCGATTCATTTTCATTCGACACCAGCAACCTCGACACGAGCGGCGATCCCGGCCCGAAGGTCAGCTTCGAGAAACGCTTGTCGAACAACTTCACAGTTTTCGTCGTGTACAACACCAGGGACCAGAAGAAGCGGGTCGTGATCGAGTGGCAGGTCAATCCGGAGTGGACGCTGCAATTCACGCGCGACGAGCTGTCGAACGAGTATCGCGGTGAAGCGCGATTCCGCCGGCGCTACGAGGGACATTGGACGTGGGGCGGCCGCGGCAAGAACGCCATGGCGTTTTACGCGCGCTTCATCGAGCCGCCGAAACATCAACCGGCGACGACCGCCGCGCCCGTTCCGCCGCCGCCCGGATCACCGATCGTGACCGCGATCAGCTTCACTGCCGACTCGAAGTTCGATACCACCATTCTGGCGCAATACGTTTCGCAGCGCGTCGGAGCGCCGCTTTCGCTGCGCGAAGTGCAGTCGTCGATCAAGAGTCTCTTCGACACCGGCGACTTTCGCGACATCCGCGTCAGCACTGCCGCCAGCGATGGCGGCGTAACGTTGACCTTTGCGTTGTTCGTCAACTATCGCGTCGGCGAGATCAAGTTCGACGGCTTGGGTGGAGCCGATCGCGAGCGCGCATCTCGCGACCTGACCTTCCACCTCGGCGATGTCTTTTCGCTCAATGCCGTCGATCGAAGCGCGGTCGCAATCGAGAGTTTTCTGAATCGATCGGGCTATCTGGAAGCGACCGTGGACCCCGAGTCGACTTTTTCGAGAGAGCTGAGCCGCGCTTCCGTCATCTTCCATGTCAATCTCGGACCGCGGGCCACCGTCGGCAATGTGACTCTCGAAGGCAACGTCGCGCCGTTTACGGCGACGGAATTGATCTCACAGATGCGTCGCGGCCCAGGCAAGCGATTCCAGGTCGCGGACGCGCGCACGGACGCCGAGCGCATTCGCAATTTCCTGGTGCGCCGCAACTATCGCAAGGCGGACATCCGCTTCCTCAACTACGCGTACGACAAGAACACGAAACAAGTGACCTTGCACTATCGCGCCGTTACCGGCCCGATCGTGCAGGTCGAATTGTCGGGCGTGTCGCGCGGCGCGGTTCGCGGTCTGATTCCCTTCCGCAAAAACCAAGCGTACAGCGAAGATGTGATCGACAGGGCCGCCGACGACATCATCAAAAACTATCAGGCCCACGGCTACTTCAACGCCGCCGTCGATACGGACGAGCATCTGGTCAACAACGTCTGGACCATCACGTTCCATGTGAATCCGGGCTTGCAGTACAAGCTCACGGCGGTCACGTTCACGGGCAACAGCATCATCTCGGAGAAGAAGCTCGCTGGTGTGGTGACCACTTCGACCTCCGGCGGATTCAAATCATTCTTCGCGACTCTGTTCCGGCGGCCGGGCGGCGTGACGAAAGCGCAAATCAGCGCCGACCGCGACGCGATCGAGTCGTATTACCGCCTCAACGGATTTTCAGATGTTCAGGTGGCTACGCCGGTCGTGAAGACGAACAACGACGCCACGATGACGGTCAATTTTCCGATCGTGGAGGGGCCGCAGACTCTGCTTGCCGACGTGCACGTCGAAGGCAATCAACAGGTCGCCATGAAAAAGTTGCCGAAGCTCGCGCTGAAGCCCGGCGATCCGCTCAATCCGCAGCTCGAACGCCAGGACATCGTCACGCTCCAGACTTTTTATGGCGATCGCGGAAATGCCGAAGTGCAGGTCAAGCCGCGCGAGGAGATCACTGAAGACAAGACCTCAGCCAAGCTCGCCTACCTGATCGCCGAGGGACCGGAGATCAAGGTGGACCAGGTGATCGTGCGCGGGAACACCTATACCAACAGCAAAGTGGTGCTGAAGCAGTCCGACATCGACAAAGGCGATCCGTTCAGCTACACCTCGGTTCTCGAAGCGCAGCGGAATCTTTATCGCCTCGGCATCTTCAACCGCGTGGATGTGCAGGCGGAGCAGGTTGGCACCTCGGTCGCCGATCGCAACGTCGTCATTTCGGTCGAAGAAGGAAAAGATCTGAGCGTGACCGGCTCGCTCGGTTTCACCTCGCCGATGCCAGTTAATCGCGCCTCGCTGCTCGGATCTGCTTCGGTCGCAAACCGCAATCTGTTTGGAACCGGCCGCTACCTTGGGCTGGAAGTCATCGCAACCCAAAATCGCTCGCGGCGCGATGCGTTCCTCACCTATCGCGAGCCGTTCGTCGGTCCGTGGAACGTGCCCGTTCAGTTGACAGTCTTTCAGAGCGATGCGCTGCGGCGCGGCGCACACCTTCGCCAGCGCGGAACATTTCTCGAGGCCTCCAAAGTCGTTCTGCGGCAAACCCACTGGTCCGTGCGCTACGAATATCGGATTTCCGATTGCCTGATCGAGAATCCGGGAGACGTCTGCGATAAGGCGCTGCACGCGGTGCTGTCCGATCGCACGATTACCAACATTCGAATCTCGAGCCTCACACCGACATTTTTCTGGGACAGGCGCGACGATCCGATCGATCCGCATCGCGGATTCTTCACCAGCGCGTCTGTCGAATACGCCTTCAGGGCCCTGGCGGCCGATGCGCAATTTCTGAAATCGTTCACGCAGGGCTCCTGGTATCTGCCGCTGACGCAGCGGAGCGTGTTCGCCGTCTCCGGCCGCGTTGGACTGATTCAGCCAATGGGCACGCCCGTCCCGCTCAGCGAGCGATTCACCGCCGGCGGCGACTCATCACATCGCGCCTACGCTCTCGATCTCCTCGGCAATCTTTGCTTCGACTCGCAGAACCATTGTCATGCGACGTTGATTCGATTGGACGACGGCACGATTGCTCCCATCGGCGGCAATGGAATCTTCGTCGCAAATGCCGAATACCGATTCCCGATCTTCAGCGCTATCGGCGGCGCACTGTTCGTCGATGCCGGCAATGTCTTCGCCGACACCGGCATCCAATTCCGCGACATTCGCTACGGCGTCGGAACGGGCGTGCGCTATCTCTCGCCGGTCGGGCCGGTGCGATTCGACGTCGGCTACAAATTGAAACGACAGATCATCGGGACGGATCGCGACACGCTAAAACCGATCTTCGAGCGTCCCTTCGCCTACTTCATCACGCTCGGATACGCGTTCTAAGCATGTCACCCCGAGCGAGAGCGAGGGGCCTGGGGGAATCGCCGGCCCTCCAGGCCCCTCCCCTTCGCTCCGCTCAGGGTCGGGGTGACTGTCAGAACGACGACTCCACGCTGTCGGCGGCCGCTCGCGCGCGCTCCGATTCCAGCACCGCCACCCGGCTGCGAAGCTCGGCGATCTCGGAATGCAGTTTGGTCAGCTCGTCCTTGATGGCCTCGCGGGCAAATTCCTGTGACTTGGCCTGCAGCTTCTTGAGTTGTTCGGAAGAGAACTGACTCAGACCACCGAAGACGTCGCGCAGCACATGCTCAAAATCGGTCGGCATGTCAGACGGAGCCAGCAATTGAAGTGCCACGCTGCTTCATGGGAAAATTCATGGTTGTCTTCCTATGGAAATCCGCAGCTTTGACGAGTTCTGGCCGATGTATATCCGCGCGCATTCGCGTGGAGCGACCCGCGTTCTTCACGCCATCGGCTCCGTGCTGGCGGTGGTCATGCTGGGTGTGGCATTCGCCTTAAGTCTCTGGTTTCTCATCGCGGTACCGCTCGTCGGCTATGCGTTCGCGTGGTACGCGCACTTCTTCGTCGAGAAGAACAAGCCGGCGACCTTCGGACACCCGTTCTACTCGCTGGTGGCCGACTACCGCATGACTTTTCTGATGATGGCCGGCCGGATGGACGAGGAGGTCACGAAGTACCTCACTCCGGTTACCGTTGCGGCTTCACCGGATTCGGCTGCTTCTCCTGCTCCGCGGGCTTAGGATTCTGCTCCACGCGCAGTTCCATCCGTTTGCCGGTCGTGGTGTCGAAGACCGCATTTCGCAGGAAGGCCTCCGTTGACCACGGCGCACCGCCGCCGCCGAGATATTTCTGGAACCACTCCAGGTGGGCGGTGTAGTAGAGCGCCATCTCGTACCAGCTCGGCCAGTGGCCTGCTTCGGAGTAGACGATCAAGCGCGATGGAACGTGCATCTTCTGCAGCGCCGTGTACATCTGCAGTCCCTGCGTGTAGGGGACGCGGTAATCGCGCTCGCCGGTGATGACCATGCAAGGCGTCTTGAAATTCCTCACATAATTTGATGGCGAGAATTGTTCATATAATTGAGAGTTCCACGGCTGACCCTTGAGGTCCCATTCCGGGAACCACAATTCCTCGGTTGCGCCGTAAAACGATCGCAGATCGTAGAGGCCCATCATCGAGGCGATGACTTTGAACCGGTCGGTGTGGCCTTCGAACCAGTTCATCATGTAACCGCCGAATGACCATCCCATCGCGCCCATGCGCGTCGTATCGACGTACGGCAGCCTGGTGAGCGCGTCCGTGACCCGCATCAGATCGTCGAAGGTCTTGCCGCCCCAGTCGCCCGAGATCTCCGCCGTGAATTCCTGGCCGAAGCCGGTCGACCCGTGCGGGTTCGCGAAAGCCACGATGTATCCCGCGCCGGGATAGACCTGCCAGTCGCCGCGGAAGGCGTCCGCCCACTGCGATTGCGGGCCGCCGTGAACATTGAGGATCGTCGGATATTTTTTCATCGCATCGAAGTTGTGCGGCTTGACGATGAACACCTGAATGCGCGCGCCGTCCGCTCCGGTGACCCACATCGTTTCGGCCGGCCGAATGTCGACCTCGCGCGTCAGCGCGTCATTGAAGTGCGAGATCTTTCCCTTCTCCGATCGGAAGATCTCCGCCGGCTCGCCGACCGAGCGGTGGACGTAGAAGATGTCGGTGCCGCGAACTTCGAAGGCATCGATGGTCTGGTCATCGAGCACTTTCGTGATACTGCCGCTCGCGACGTCCAGACGATAAATCGGATTGTGCCCTTCCACCTCGCCCGTGAAAAAGATCGATTTCGAGTCTGCGCTCCATTGAAAATCGTCGATCCAGTTGTTGAATTGCTGCGTGACCACTCGCGATCTGCCGGCGGCTCGATCGTAGAGCGCCAGGAGAAAAAGACTCGACTCGTATCGCGGCTGCAATTGCGTGCGGTAGGCGATGTAGCGGCCGTCGGGCGAATAGAGCGGCGAGTTGTCGTAGCCGTGATTCGACGCCGTGATGTTGCGCGGCCGCGCGTTCGCGTCGTTGAGTGGGATCAGCCAGAGATCGCTATTGGTCGACGATTCCGGATCGGGATCGTGATTCGAGGCCACGGCCAGCTCCGAGGAGTCGGGCGAAAAGTCATACTGGAGCGGGCCTCCGAGCTGGAACGGTGGAAAATCGAATCGGCCGGGCGTGAGGTCGCGGGTCTCGCCGCTGTCGACGTTCACGATCCACGTGTGCGTCAACGTGCCGTCCTTCCATGCTTTCCAGTGCCGATAGAGAAGCGCATCGGCCATGTGGGCCTGCAACTTTCCTTTGCTCCATGTCTCGGAAATCTTTTTGTTGCACGCATCGTCGCCGTTGCATTCCGGATAGAGGTCGGTGGAGAACGCGATCCACTTGCCGTTCGGAGACCAACGCGGATCCGAGACGCCGGTCGAGATGTTCGTCAATTGCCGCGGCTCTCCTCCCGCCAGCGGCAGGAGAAAAAGGTTGGTGTCGGTTCCCTTTGTGCGAACGAAGGCGATCTGTTTTCCGTCGGGCGAGAATCGGGCGCTCGAGTCGACCTCGCCCTGCGTCAGCGGGCGCGCGTTGGAGCCGTCCGTATCCATCGCCCAGATCCGCGACGTCCGTTTGGCCCGCGGCAGGTCGCTGATCGCGAGCGTGAAGATCAGAGTGTGTCCGTCGGGCGCCAGCATCAGATCGCTGATGCCCTTGACGCGATACAGATCCTCGAGGGTGAAGGCGCGCTTCGGCTGCGCGACGACGTTCGTGGAAATCAGAACGGCGATGAAGAAAACGGCTCGTTTCATGCCGCGGATGCTATCAAGCTATCATTCGGCGCTCCATGCAATGGCCGCCGCTCCGTTATGCCGAGTGGAGTGACACTTGCGAAACGCTCCAGCTTTGGACGCAGGTGGTCGGGAAAATCCGCATGGAGAAGATGCCGGCCATCAATCACTGGTGGCACGTCACCCTTTACGTCACCTCGCGCGGCCTCGGCACAAGCCCGATTCCCGATGGCTCTCGGACCTTCGACATCGACTTCGACTTCATCGCGCACCGCCTGACGATCAACACCAGCGATGGCAAGAACCGCGGCTTTGAGTTGCGGCCGATGACAGTCGCGGACTTCTATCGCACGATCCTCGATGCCCTTTCGGCGTTGAACATCGCCGTGAAGATCAACACCATGCCGTGCGAGGTGACGAATCCGATTCGATTCGAAGAGGACGTGAAGCACAAAGCGTACGACGCCGATGCCGTTTCGCGATTCTTTCGCATCCTGGTGCTGTGCTCCGAAGTCATGACCCGTTTTCGAGCGCGGTTCATCGGCAAAGTGAGCCCGGTTCAGTTTTTCTGGGGAGGTTTCGATCTCGCTGTGACGCGCTTCTCGGGCCACCGCGCTCCCGAGCACCCGTCGATGATGAGCCTTCCCGACTTCGTTGTTCGCGAGGCGTACTCTCACGAGGTCTCGAGCGCTGGCTTCTGGCCTGGAGGCATGGGATTCGACAGCGTGTTCTACTCGTATGCCTATCCCGAGCCGCCGGGATATCCAAAGTCCGCGATCCGCCCGCGCGCCGCGTTTTACAGCGAAGAGATGCGCGAGTTTTTCCTGCCGTATGAGTCCGTGCGCACAGCGGCGTCGCCCGAAAACGCACTGATGGAGTTCCTCGAGTCGACATACGATGCCGCGGCGAACCTCGGCCAGTGGCCGCGCATACAGCTCGAGCGTCAAGGAGCGAGTCATGGGATTGCTTGAAGGGAAGACCGGAATCATCTTCGGCGTCGCGAACAAGCGCTCCATCGCCTGGGCCATCGCGCAGGCGCTCTCGCGCGAAGGGATGCACCTGGCTTTCACGTATCAGGGCGAGCGGCTGAAGGAAAGCGTCGAGTCTTTGACCACCACGATGCAGGACTCTTTGCTACTTCCCTGTGATGTGACCGTCGACGCCGAGATCGAGTCTGTTTTCCGCGATGTCGGCGATAAATTCGGAAAACTCGACGTGCTGGTGCACTCGGTGGCCTTCGCGCCGCGCGAGGATCTCGAAAACGAATTCGTCAAGACGACCCGCGAAGGGTTCAAAGTCGCGCACGACATCTCCGCCTATTCACTGGTCGGACTGACTCGCGCCGCGCTCCCGCTGATGGAGAAGGCGGGCGGCGGATCGGTGATCGCGATGACCTACTTCGGCGCGGAGAAAGCGGTCGAGGGTTACAACCTGATGGGCGTCGCAAAGGCCGCTCTCGAAGCCAGCATCCGCTATCTAGCCGCGAACCTCGGTCCCAAGAATGTCCGCGTCAACGCCATCTCGGCCGGTCCCGTCAACACACTCGCCGCTCGCGGCATCAGAGGATTCACCGGAATGCTCAAGCATCACGCCGAACGAGCGCCGCTCCGCCGGAATGTGGAGCTGGAGGAGATTGGAAGCGTTGCGCTTTTCCTCGCGTCGTCGATGTCGTCCGCGATTACGGGCGAAGTGTTGCACGTCGATAGCGGCTACAACATCATCGGGCTGTGACGCACTGTCATCCCGAGCGTAGCGAGGGATCGGTGTGGGTGGGTGGCGCGCAAACTTTGGCTCGCAGTCGCGTACCGCCCTCCCACACCGATTCCTCGCTACGCTCGGAATGACACTGGCTGTCGGCTACGTCTTCCCCATCAGATAGAAATTCGTATTGGTGGGCTGCTCGACGCCACCCTTCGGCTCGAGCGTAACGGCCAGCGCTTTGATTTCGGTCGCCACCGGAAGATTCTCGATCGAGAGAGATGCTTTCCCCGACGACGTGACGTCGAACACTCCCGCGCTTTGCGGCTTCGGCTGATCGGCGCGGATGATCCAGAGCTGGTAGCTCTTGTTGGCTGGAGTTGGCGGAAGGTTGTTGAAGAACACCACCGCCCGCCGCGCAGTCGGCTCGAGGAACACCTTTGCGGATGCGCCGGGAGAAACCTGCTGACCTGTTAGAGCGAACGTACGTGTGTCAGTTGAACCGAGGGCTGTCAGTTCCGTCGATAGCTTCTTGTTTTGCTGGGCGATGCGATCGTTTTCCTCTGCGAGCTGCCTGATCTCTGCGCGTTGCGACTCGATGCGCTCATGTGCGGCACGAATTCCCAGCTCGCGCCAGCCCCACAAGGCGAGAAAGACGCCGGCCGCCGTTGCGAACCACCATTTCGGCGCGTTGAAGCGGCGATGCGCTTCGATGAGAGTGGCTTCTCCGACGTCGACTTCGTCCATGATGCGCTGACGGGCCTCAGCCGGTGGTGGGACGGGCTCGAGATCGCGCGCCAGAAGCGTCGTGGCTTCGGCGAATTCGTCGCGGGCGCGACGGCAACTGTCGCACGTCTGCAGGTGTTCGCGCAACGCGCTCTCTTCCTCGGCCGAGGCTGCGCCGAGGGCGTCGAGGGCGGCGATGGATTCGAATTCGTCGTGCGTCATTGTCGAAACGCCTGCAGGCGCTCCCGAAGTTTTTTCATTCCAAGCTGCATTCTGGTCTTGATGGTGCCGAGCGGCTCACCGAGTCGCTCCGCGATTTCTGACTGTGACAGTCCCTCGAAATATGCAAGCTGAAGCGCGACTCGCTGCGCCCCAGGCAGATCCGCCAGTGCGCTGCGGACAGCAGTTCCCTGCTCGGATGCGATCGCTCGATCGGCCCCCGTCGATCTCTCTACGAACGCCGAGGCGATCGAGATTTCCCGCCCCGCCGCGCTTTCCTTTTCCGAGCGGACCCGCCGGGAGCGCAGCCGGTCGATCCCCCTGCTTCGCGCGATCGCGATCAGCCAGGCCACTTCGCTGCCCCGCGCCGGATCGAATTGATCGGCGCTGCCCCACGCTTTGACGAATGCTTCCTGCAACACTTCCTGCGCGTCTTGAGCATTCCCAAGGATGCGCAGCAGGAGGGCATAGACCGTGGCGGAATGGCGGTCGTAGAGAAGCTCAAATGCCGCAAGGTCGCCGTCGGCGACGAGAAGCGGCGAATCAGTCAGCGTTTTGGCTCCTCTAATTCAGTACTGTTCGGGAACTCGAGATCGACCCGAAAGCCAGTCTTCTTCGGCATCCGCGTCCCGGGAGTCCCGCTCGCCCTCCCGCCCGATTCCTTGTTCGAGCCGTGGCTGTCGGCGCCACCATTCCAGAATCCTTTGTCGTTGGCGTTTTCGCGCGGGTAGCCGGCCATTTGCGCGATGTTACTGCGAATGAAATGTGTAGTCGATTGCCACGTGTGTCCCGTCGACGATATGTCCCTGCACTCGCACCGTCGCGGTCACCGGCACGACGCCAGCGGTGACACCTTGGCCGTTCAGCTCGAATTGACTTCCGCTGGTCGTGAGCGTTCCGGTCATGCTTCCCTGCTCGTCGGAGGCGCTGGCGTTCGCGCTTGGGCGGCTGACCATTTGAGCAGCCGCGAGTTCGGCGGCGCTCTCGGCAAGCGAGGACGCCACGACACGCGCACGGAAACGCTGTGCTTCGCGCAGCGCGCGCGAGGAGTCGATCAGCATCAGCTCCATCAAGCCGAAGTAGAGAACGGCCAGCGCGATCGCCGTAATGAGGACGTAGCCTCGCTGGTCAGTTGTGCGGGCGCGGAACGAAAATTTCATCGATTGCGAGCCGATTCTGTTCATCTCTTGCAGTGATCCTTGCGGCAACCTGGCCATTGTCGAGAGTGAAATCGTCGAAATGGAAGTCTGGAACGCCATGCGCGACCCACTCTCTGGTCGACTCCGTGGCGTTGTACTCCTTCCGGTGCACTTCTCCGTGCGTGCGAAAGTCATAGATGACCGTCTTTCCGAATCCAGACTGGTCGATCGTGTAGAGCAGCAGGGTCTGCGGGCTCTGCTCGTAACCCTGAAAGGCGCGAGGGTAGAAAGTGGTATCAAAAATGTCCCTGCGCAGACGGGCCATGACGGCGCTGACCTCCGGATGCGCCATGTAGTTGACGGGATATCGCTTTTCGTTTGCGCGCATCTCGGCTGTCAGGACGACCACGATCCACAGGAAAATGCCGAATACGGCCAGCGTGACCACGATTTCCAGCAGTGTGTAGCCGCGCTCGCGCATCACCACAGACCTGACCCGCCGGTATCGGCGCGGATGATCGACAGCTTCGCCTCGCGTTGCGCGGTGTTCCAGCGAATGATGAACGTGACGTTTTTCACGTCCGCACGGGGACTATCAACCCTGACCAACGTCGTGAACGGGGCCAGCGGCCCGAGGATCGACGTGTCGGACTTGAACGCCGGATTCGCATCGTCGAGACGGGCAAAGGCCACCCTTCGCCAAATCTCCGCTTCGTTCGACAACGCCTGGTAAGCGAGGATCGTTTCATTCGCCTGCTTCAGGCGCTTGTGGCGCTCGACAAACATCGCGATGGTGGTCGTGATCACGATCGTCAGGATCAGTATCGCGACAAGTACTTCCACGAGCGTGAAACCCCGAGATTTGGACATGGTTGGACCTTCGATTGTACTGTGACCATCGTCATGAAACTGCGCTTCGCCCCCTCTCCAACCGGGTATCTGCACGTCGGCGGCGCGCGGACGGCCATCTTTAACCTGCTGCACGCACGGCACTACGGCGGGAAGATGCTGCTGCGCATCGAAGACACGGATGTCGAGCGTTCGCGCCAGCACCACGCCGAGCAGATCGTCAATTCATTGCAGTGGCTGGGGATCGAATGGGACGAAGGGCCGATCTACCAGAGCGACCGGCTGGCCCGCTATCGCGAGCGCGCGGAGGAGCTGGTGTCGCACGGGAATGCGTATCGCTGCTACTGCACGGTGGAGGAGCTGGAGGCGGAGCGCCTGGCAGCGGAAAGGGCCGGCGTGGCCTATCGATACTCCGGCCGCTGCCGCACGCTGACGGTGGCCGCATCGAACGAGCCGTACGTCATTCGCTTCAAGGTCGAGCGTGGGTCGATCGATTTTCACGATCTCATCCGCGGCGACGTTCATTTCGAGGGCGAGCTGCTCGACGACTTCGTGTTGCTGCGCTCCGACGGGCATCCGACCTACCACCTTTCGGTCGTGGTCGACGACATCGACATGGCCATCACGCACGTCGCACGCGGCGACGATCACCTCTCGAACACGCCGAAGCACATCCTGCTGTTTCGCGCATTTGGCGTGGAGCCTCCGATCTTCGCCCATCTGCCGCTGATCCTCGGGTCCGATCGAAAGCGCCTCAGCAAGCGCACCGGCGCGACGTCGGCCGAGGAATATCGCGACATGGGAATCGTGCCCCAGGCCCTTTTCAACTTCCTCACGCTCCTGGGGTGGTCGCCCGGCGGCGACCGCGAGATTTTCAGCAAGAGCGAAGCGGCCGCGATATTCGATCTTTCCGATGTGAACAAAGCGCCCGCGATCTTCGACGAGGAAAAGCTGCTGTGGATGAACGGGCAATACCTGATGCGGATGTCGCCCGAAGAGATCTATCCGCATCTCGTCCCGTTCCTGCCAAATCCGGCGCCCGCTTACGAGCTGCTGGCGCTGATCGAGCTGCATCAGAAACGTGCGCGAACGCTGCGAGAAATGGCGGAGCAGATGCGCTACTACTTCGCCGACGATGTGGCAGTCGAGTACGAAGACGACGCGGTGCGAAAACACCTCAAAGGTGAGGAGCTTGCGGACCGCCTGCGTGAGCTGCACGACACGCTCGCGGCGATCAAACCGTTCGATGTGGTGTCTGCCGAGGCCGCATTGCGAAAACTGGCGGAGCAACACAACATCGGAGCGGGGAAGCTCATTCATCCTTTGCGTCTGGCGCTGACCGGCCGTGCGGTCTCACCGCCGGTATTCGATGTCGCCGCGGTCCTCGGAAAAGAGCGAACGCTTCGGCGTCTGAGCCGGCTGATCGATCAGGTGCCTCAGCTCACTGCGCCTTGATCGCGTGAAGCCGGTCCTTCATCGACATTCCGATCAACCACGCTGCGCAGATCCCGACCATCAGGACCGAGAACCATTTGCCGTAGATGCCGACGGGAGAGAAGGGCTCGGTGGCGGTATGAATCGCTTCGCTGTTCGGCAGCACTCCAGCTTCCGAGAACTCATGAATGGAGTAGAAGACGATCTGCAAAGCGAAGAGCAAAAGGAAGAGTCCGGTGACCTGAAAGAACCGCCTGACGTTGACGCGATGGCCGTAATGGGCCCACGCCCACGACATCACGACCGCTGCGCCGATGCCGAGGAGCGAGCCGAGGATGAACCGTCCGGTGCGAACCTGCATGAGCATCAGCGCGGTTTCCATTCCCTCGCGCGTGACCATCAGGAGCGTGAATCCGAAGACCGCCAGAATCGACCATGTGCGCGAGGTTCGCGAGGCTGCTGTTTCGAGCCGCGTCTCCACCTCGCGTTTCATCCGGGGCGCGTGACGCCAGACGTGGATGACAAAGCTCGCGACCAGAACGGCGGCCACTAATCCGAGCACGCCCTCCCACAGCGACTGGTTGACGCGCATCAGCTCCCAGCCGAGCGCGAAGCTGGCCACCACCGACGCTGCGATGCCCCAGTAGACGGTCGGGCGCAGCCAATCGCGCCCGGTCTTTCGCAGATACGCAAGGATGATCGCCACCGACAGGAATGCTTCGAAGCCTTCGCGAAAAACGATGATGAGTGCGGGGAGCATGGCGTTACTTGCGGAGGCCCATGGCGGCCTCGCCGATCGTCTGAACGCGGTCGGGAGCATTGGGATGTTCGCCCTTCCGCCGGCAGGAATCGCAGAGGCCGAGGATCTGAAGGTTGTGAAAGGTGGGGGTGAACTTTTTGCGCTGGCAGATCTCGATCTGCCGCTCTTCCAGGATGGGATCGTTGAATTCGATGACGCTGCCGCAGGTGGTGCAGATCAGGTGATCGTGGTGCGAGTTACCGCGGACGAATTCGTAGTGGTAGTGGTCCTCGCCGAGGTGGACGCGCCGGACCATGCCCGACTTCACCAGGAGCTCGAGCGTGCGATAGATGGTGGCGCGGGAGATCTTGAGCCGCTTTTCCTTCATCTTGAAGAGGAGCTCGTCGGCTTCGAAGTGATAGTGGGCGGAGAAAATCTCGCGAAGGAGCGCGGCGCGCTCGGTGGTGAGCTTCAGGCCCTGGCCGGCCAGGAAGTGTTGAAATCGGGAGATCTCGCGCTGGATCGGCGGCATGTTGGCGGCATCACTATTTGAGACTGAGTCTCAATTGCTATTAGCAGTGTAGCGAACGCTCCTCAGGGCTGTCAAATTCTCTACAGCCGGGAGCGCGCCGCATCCGCTGCCTGCCGGATCAACGGCTGCCTCGGCTCGATCGAAAGCGAACGGTTCCAGTAATCGAGTGCCCGGGCATAGTCCCGCTTCTTCACGTAAAAGATGCCGAGGTTGTTGAGGACTTCCGTAGACGAAGGCATCAGCCCAAGCGCCCTCTCCAGCTCCGGCACGCCCTCGGCGTACCGGTTGGCGTCCACCAGCGCAGACCCCAGATTCGCGGCGATCAGATACGACTGCGGGAACATCTCTTTTCCCTTCTCGAGCAGCTCGATGGCGCGCGTGACCATGTTCCGCTGCCGGTAGAGTGCCGCGAAATCGACGAAGTAGCTCTCCGGATTCGGCAGTCCCTTCGCGATCGCCTGCAGAAAGACCTGATCGGCATCGGTGTACTCCTGCCGGTCGAAGAGCGTCATCGCGAGATTGAGGTACGGAATCGGCCGCTCGGGATTGATCTCGATCGCCTGCTGAAACGCGTCGGAGGCGTCCTTCAGCTTCCCCTGTGCCCGCAGGTTGACGCCCAGGTTGTTGTAGTAGGCGTAAGCGCTCCACTTCTCCGGCGGAAGCGCCTTGACCGGCCGCGCCGGCGTTTGTTCATCTTCCAGGATTGGCGACACGTTTCGCGTCGGATCGTTCAGGTGACCGATCGCCTGCAGCTCCCGCTGATAGCGCGGTGCGTCGATGTGGGCGTTGGTCGCCATTGGACGCTCAGTGACAAATTCGGCATAGCTGACCACCCGCACCGACGTGATCGGCGCGACGTCCTTAAATGCCCACGTCGCGACCCTCCCCGGCATCTCGGTCGCTCGCGGCAGGCCCAGCAAGGTCAGGACGGTCGGCGCGACGTCGTAGATCGAGATCGCGCGGCCGGTCCGCGACGAAAGCACGTGCGGGCCGTACGCGATGAAAATGCCCGGGTTGCGATGATCGGATAGCGATGCCCGGCCCTGAGGTGGCGTCCGGGGGCGATCCTTTCCCCACTGAAATCCATAAGCCGACATCACGATGACGGTGGTGTCAGGCGGCAGAACATTCATCCATTCGCCGATCAGCCGGTCGACTTCGGAGTAATAGTTCGCGACCGCCGGCCAGTATTTTCGATAGCCGTCCTGACTCACGCCGTCGCGATAGGGCGGATGGAATGGACCGAAGAGATGATTGACGGCATCCGTTCCTTCGTACGACATCAGCACCAGCAGCGGATCCTGGCCACGCTGCCGAGCGTCGTTGTAGAGATTGATCGCCACGCGATGATCGTTCCAGGTCTTCGCGAGCACATTGCGGAAAATCATCGCCGGATCGGTGTCGGTTGCCGCCGCGCGCTCCCATTCGTTGGGAAGAACGTTCAGGAATCGGCGCATCTGGCTGTAGCCGACGGTCAACACAGGAACCTCGAGCGATTGGACGCGATTTTTCAGTTCCGGCGGATAAAGCGCTCCTCGCACGATTTCGAGCGGCTCGCCGTAGAAGACGGAATTGCGCGAGGTCGGCGGCCACCCGCTCCACCAACTGACCGTGAGCGCCTGCCTGCCGAAAGCATCGGCGATGTCCCACACTGCCGGCGCGCGGCGGGCATACGACTCGATCGGCGAGTGATGCATCCAATCGGTGAAATCGATCACGCCGTGCCGGTCCGGCGGCACTCCGGTTGCGACCGTGGTCCACAGCATCGACGACACAGTCGGCTGGATGGTCTGTAGCGAAGCGCTGGTGCCCCCCTGCATCAGAGCCTTGATGTTCGGAATGCGGCCGTCGAT
>Ga0137390_10001495_pt1 | contig 17691 bp, 6 predicted proteins | sample 15con2h24AmetaG_FD_104937 | JGI IMG/M metagenome (GOLD analysis project Ga0137390, IMG submission 104937) | Vadose zone soil microbial communities from Angelo Coast Range Reserve, California, USA - 15con2h2.4A metaG | ecosystem: Environmental > Terrestrial > Soil > Vadose zone > Saprolite... | reverse complement strand
TTCCTCTTCAACGATATCGAGCTCTACGGGATCGAGTCCGACTACTTCCAAAGCAGTCCCACACTCTTCACATGAAACAATTTCGCCCTTGTCCGTGTCCAAATCGACGTGAACATCGGCATCGCAATCAGGGCAAGTTCCGGTCGGCACTTTTTCTTCCTCCGCGCGTTTTTATGTGAAGGCAGTGGTACACCCCATTTCATTAGGAGAGACCTCTACCTTGTTCTTTGGTTCCAAACAATCTAACCGCCACCGCTGGATTTTGCAACAGTCTTTTTTGTTAACCACCATTTGGACCACGCAGCAAACTTTGGGGTCCTTCTATATCAATTTTCCATCTCGCCCAAGATCGGCCAGAGTGTACGGGTAAAAACATTTTCCTTTTAATAGAACTCAATCGAAGTCACGGCTTTGCCGCCCGATGTGAGGCGGTGGCTACGCCCCGCCGGTTAGTGGGTTTGAGCACTTGGGCTGTGCCCCCTGGTTCGGGCTTTGCCCCTTCGCGCGAGGGTATGGGGCTAACCCAATAAAGCGGGAGATGGTGTGTCGATCTGGTAACGAGCGATGTAGGGAACGGAAGAATCACGGTTTCACATGAAGGGGCGAAGCGCGAACCAGGGGCACAGCCCAAGTGGTTCTCGCAGCTAACCGGCGGGGCATAGCCACCGCCGCGAAGCCAACTCGGGCGGCAAAGCCGTGCCGCTACTTGAGTCATGTTTGCGGCATTGGAATCAAGTGGCGCTACAAGCCTTCAGGCGAGGACGAGTACTCGGGCTTTGAACCGAGAGCGGGAAGATAATTATGAAACTAGCTGTGGCTGCCCACAGCGGACCCGTCCGTAATAAACCACTGCTACGCACGGGCTAACCTGACTAGCCGCTGTTTGTCGCCGCCTCGTTCGAAAACCTCTCGCAGCTAATAATGCGAACGATGTTTGCTTGTATCAAAAAGCTGAGAGTGGCATTGGGATTGTTGTTGTGGTTCCAAATCGTTTTTTTAGTCTCCTTTTTTTCGCTTGCTAAGACGCCTAAGAGCGGACTCCCGCCCCAATCGCTGAACTCCTTGCGCGAACGACCGGGGGAAAGGCCGCGCACAGCCTTAAAAAAACCTGAACAGCCTCCTGCCGCGGACTCGGACAACGACGGACTACCAGACACGGCCGAACTGCGAACATTCAACGACCGGGAAAATTTTCGGCGCTGGTTTACCTGGGTGGCCGAAATGCAGTTTTACAAGTTGAGTGCGCAGTGGAATTCAGATCAGCGGGATTGCGCTGGTCTTGTTCGCTTCTCCTGGCGGGAAGCCTTGCGACGCCACGATCATGCCTGGTACCAAAGAATGGGCCCTGAATATGAGCCCGTCGCTTCTGACGTCTCCCGGACTCTTGAGGAAGGAATACTTCGCGAGAAGCTCTTCCGCACCTCGTTCGGTACTTACAGAGAAGACGACATCGCCACTGGCAAATTTTCCGAATTCGCTGACGCGCAAACACTGAAAACATTCAATTGCGACTTTATCAGCCGCGATCGCCGGCATGCCATGCCTGGCGATCTGCTGTTCTTCTATCAACCCTGGGTACAAAAGTTTCCCTATCACGTGATGATTTTTCTTGGTGAACCCCGTCTATCGAGCGAGGGAGCGCACGATTGGGTTGTTTATCACACTGGCGCATCAGCCACCGATGACGGAGTGATTAAGAAGGTGCGACTCGCAGTGTTGGATGACCACCCGAACAAACGCTGGCGACCGATTCAACCCAATCCGAATTTTCTCGGCTTTTATCGGCTCAAGATTCTTGAGTAACAAGTCTACCGGGGAGGATTAAAGTGTCTCACGCTAATTCGCGATCAAGACGGCGTTGGTCAGCCGCGTTGGTCTATCTAATCGTTCTAACCTCGGCCTGTTTTGTCGCCAGTTTCCGTTCACGCACCATGGCCGAGCGGGATCCTCTTCGGGTCGCGGATGCCCTGGTCAACCGCGGAACTTCCGTTGCTACGAAGCCTTTCTTCTCGCTAGCGACGCACCGCACCTACGGGACAGCGGAAACCCCACGGCTGTGGATCGACTATCATGGCTTGGAGAACCTCGACTTTCGCGTCTACCGAATTAACGAGCCGGTGAAGTTTTTCACCCAACTCAGCAATCCACACCAGATGGGCGACCGCGAAGAAGAGCAACTTGCCACAACATTAAAAAGTCATCCTTCACTTCTCGAGCGAGTGCACGCGCTGAAACAATGGGCGACGGCGGGAATAAAGAGTTATGTGCGCAGCCAAATACAGCAAGACTCACGCAAAAGTTTCAATCAAAAATTTCGCGCGGAAGAACCTGCGAGACGCACACCTCTAAACGTGGCCGACTATGCTCGTGTGCCACTCCTGAATCGAAACCAGCTTGTTACCAGCTGGCGCGAACCGCTCCCGCCATTGGAGAACCAATACGATCGCCGGATGGTCCCGTTGGAAAAACCCGGCGCTGGCGTTTATCTGGTAGAAGCCGTTGGTGGCGACCTTCGCGCTTACACCGTGGTGGTCGTAACGGACCTGGCTATGGTCGAAAAAACCACTCGCGACGGTGAACTGGTTGTTTACACAGTTGACCGAAAGACGGGTGAGCCGCGTGCCGATGCACACGTAGACATAATCAAGGCAAGGAAGAACATTGCCAGCGGCACAACCGACCGTGAGGGAATCCTACGAACTAAGATAGGCAAACAATCTCGTGAGACCGACGATGCGACAGGTGACGACGTTGACAACAGCGGCTTTGTTATTCTTGCCAATCAACGCGACAACTTCGCCATCTCCGATCTCGAATCGTTCTATTTTGGTGGCTATGCGGAAGAGGAGAATGAAGGAACCATTCGTGGTTACGTCTACACGGATCGGCCTGTCTATCGACCCACGCACAAAGTCTACTTCAAAGGAATCCTCCGAAGCGTAGACGAGCAGGGACAATATCGCCCGCTTAAAGATCAGACCGTCAGTGTGACAGTCGAAGATGCAGATAACGCAAAAATTTCCGAACAGGAACTTCCACTCTCAGCTCGTGGCACGTTCAACGGCGATTTGAATATTTCAGACGAAGCGCCTCTCGGCACCTATCGAATTGTGGTCCACGCCGTAGACGGAAGCGCCACCGGAACCTTTCAGGTAGCCGAATACAAGAAACCTGAATACAAAGTGAATGTCTCGGCGCCGAAAGGATTCTTACCGGCCGGAGAAAAAACAAAGCTTGCAATCGATGCGCGCTATTTCTTTGGGGCTCCCGTAGCCGGCGCAGAGGTGAAGTACTACATTTATCGTTCGCACTATTACCCATGGTCTCTGGGACAAGACACCGAAGATGAAACCAACGAAGAGACTGAAAACGAGGATGAATATTCACGTTACGGCAACTACGGCAGCGATATGGTCCAGGATAGCGAGGCGAAGTTGGACGCCAATGGCCACCTCGACGTCGATTTTGAGGTACCGGCAAGCAATGAAAATGACATTGCTGACTACCAGTATCGGATTGAGGCTCAGGTTACCGATTCTTCGCGCCGCACGATAGACGGTGCCGGCAGTTTTGTGGCCACCCGGGGCAACATCGTGGCCCATGCCCTTCCGGATCGGTATGTTTACAAGAACGGGGAGACGGCACGAGTCACGATCACCACGACCGACTACGAGGGCCGCCCTGTATCAGCAAAAGTTTCATTGAAGTTCATCGAACGAACCTGGACCAGGGTCGAGAAGAAAGAAAACGAGTATGGCCCTGGGTATGAAATGCATGAGCGTGAATTGGTCTCGGCAGATGTCAACACAGACGCGCAGGGTCATGGAACATATGAATACCTCACTACAGCCCAAGGCAGCATTTCAATCAAGACGATCATCACCGAAGGCGGAAAGCAATTTTCTTCCCTCGGCGGCTTCGTCTGGGTAACTGGCGATTCCGAGTGGTCGGACTCTTCGTATTTCAGCGAAGACTACGAAGCGATCAAGCTCGTTCCGGACAAGAAGTCATACCATCCGGGTGAAACAGCGCACGTCCTGGCGATTCTTCCCACGGACAGCGCAAATCTTCTGGTAACCACTGAACTCACAACGGTGACGTCGGCGAAGCACGTCAATGCGCCCGGCAAGTCGGTAATCATCGATGTGCCGGTCATGGCCAGTTTTGCACCCAACGTCTTTCTCAATGTTACCTATGTAAAAGACGGTCAGATGTATACAAGCGAGCAGCGCCTCGTCGTACCTGCCCGCGACAAAGTGCTCAATCTCGAGATCATGTCGAACAAGAAGGAATACAAGCCGCGCGAAACGGCTTCTTATACGATTCTCGCGCGGACAGCGGATGGAACGCCCGTGCCCGACGCAGAAGTAAGTCTGGGCGTGATTGACGAAGCAATCTACAGCGTCGCTCCAGATTTTTCCGGCAACATCCGGCAGGAGTTTTACGGAATGCGCTACAACACCGTTGAGACGCACCTATCAATCTCTTACACGTTCACGGGATATGCCGGCGAGAAGCCAATAGATCTGGCGCGCAACAAATCATCGTATCAATTGGCCGATTTCAAGAACGACGGCGAGTTAGTGGAACCAATTGTTAGAAAACAGTTTAAAGACACGGCCTTCTGGCAACCAAGTGTGCTCACCGGACCGGATGGGCGAGCCACGGTCAAGGTCCGTCTGCCTGACAACCTAACGACCTGGCGCGCTACGGCCCGCGGCGTGACCGCCGATACGAAGGTAGGCGCGACAAGATACAAAGTAGTCGCTCGCAAAGATGTGATCCTGCGTTTGGCTACGCCGCGTTTTCTCACCGCAGGCGACACGGTCACGCTCTCAGCTATCGTTCACAATTATCTAAAGGAGGCCAAGTCAACTCAGATCTCGATCTCCGTGTTGGGAGCACAACTCATCAGTCCGTCACAACAGACCGTAACAATCGAGAAGCAGGGTGAACACCGTATCGATTGGCAAATCTCAGCACCGCAAACTGGCGAGATCAAGTTGTTGGCCAAAGCTTTGACAAACACTGAATCTGACGCCGTTGAATTGACGCTCAACGTTGTACCGCGTGGTTTGCACGAGACGAAGAATGAAACCTGGGCTACCTCAAACGAAAATTCTGAGCAACAGATTTCTCTCGATCTGCCCAGCAATGCTGACGTGAACACACGAAAACTACGACTGGAGGTTTCACCCTCAGTCGCAGGCACTCTTTTCGGGGCACTCGATTATCTGACTACATACCCTTACGGGTGCACCGAGCAAACGATGTCCAGTTTTCTTCCCAACATCATCGTTGCTCAAGTACTTAAGGATGTGAAGTCGGCTTCAATCAGCGACTCGAATAATCTGCAAAAGAAAGTCGAGCGCGGGCGCGACCGTCTCTATTCTTTCCAACACAGCGACGGCGGCTGGGGCTGGTGGAAACGCGATCAAAGCGATCCCTTCATGACCGCCTACGTCATCGATGGACTCACGCAGGCTTCGCAGGCTGGATACGAGATTGATGAAGGTCGTGCATCACGTGGTCGCGAGAAACTACACCAGATGCTTGTCTCTGGTACGACCGAAGCAGGCACGATTATCGACGACGAAACACGGGCGTTCATGCTTTATGCGCTTGTGGAGAGTGGGGGCGTTGAAGGCGAATTCATTGACAAGCTGTTTGCCGATCGCGGGAAGTTACAACCTTATGGGCGTGCGCTGCTCGCGCTGACCTTGAAACTCAACAAGGACAATAAACGGGCCTGGGATGTTGCCACTGAAATTGAAAGTGCAGCAATCACCGACAGACTAACCACGCATTGGGAGTCGAAGCGCAAAGCGATGCTCGACTTTGCCGAAGCGAACGACACTGAAGCGACCGCGCTGTCATTGAAGGCGCTGGCGCGTATCAAACCTGATAGTTCCTTAATGTCGCGGACTGCGCGTTGGCTGGTGTCGGAGCGCAGAAACAGCTACTACTGGTCCTCAACCAAAGATACGGCGTTTGCCATCTTCGGGCTAATTGACTACGTGAAGGTGAGCCATGAACTGACGCCTGATTACGAGGTGGAAATATACCTCAACGGCGAAACAGTGCTGACCGAACACGTGACCAATGCTTCCGCCGCGCAAACGTTCCTTATCAATCGAAAGGGCAACGGCCTTGCCAACTCCAATCAACTGCGCGTAGTCAAACGAGGCAAAGGCAGTCTCTATTTTTCGAGCTCGGTCGACTACTTCACGAACGATACGGAGGTGCCTGCCCGCGGAGTCTCGGAACTGAGCGTTACACGCGAATATCTGCGTCTCCAGGTGGCCGAGGATGGTTACCAGCTAAAGTGGACCACTACGCCACTTATAGGGGAAATTCATTCCGGGGACTTGATCGTAGTCAGGTTGCATTTAGCAGGCGGGAAAGCGCGTCACCTTATGTTGGAAGATCCGATTCCTGCTGGAGCCGAGCAACTCGAGAGCCTTGGCAATCTCAATCTCGACTATACCGCCGGGAACTGGACTGATTGGTATAGCTCGCGAGAGTTTCGCGACCAGCGAACCGTATTCTTCCTCGATAACTTCGACGGAGATGCCACTCTTCAATACGCAATGCGAGTCCAGGTGCCTGGCGAGTTTGTGATTGCGCCAGCTCGAGCCGAGTTGATGTATGCGCCGGAAACGCACGCGAACACATCGAGTAGGAAGATCTCATTCCTGGATAGGGTGACGCGTTAGCCGTGAGATACGTGTCCGACAAAACGAGACTGATGCCACGGCCTTGTGCCGTGGAGGTTCACGTTTGTTGCTATGAAGAGCGGTGGAACGGACTTAGGATGCCACGGCCTTGTGCCGTGGAGGTTCACGCTCACGGCGATAAAAAAAGCCGCAACACTTTCGGAGACGCCACGCCCTTACGCCGTGAAGACTCCCACTCAATGCTGTTGGTAAATTTGCGGTTGAGCTCCAGCAGCAAACGTGAGCCTCCACGGCACAAGGCCGTGGACTCAGCGAGAACGCTTCTGACGTATTTTGTAGCCGCGAGCGTGAATCTCCACGGCACAAGGCCGTGGCATCAGCGAGAACGCTTCTGGCGTATTTTGTAGCCGCGAGCGTGAATCTCCACGGCACAAGGCCGTGGCATCATTTTCAGTGCGACAAAACTGAAACCTTGTCGGACCTTTGAGGTAAAAAAGATGTTCTCCATATCAGTAAAAGCACTCTTCGAAGCTACGTGCCGGCTCTTAAAGAACTGGCGGACGACGGCCTTGATAGCAACGGTATATGCTGCGCTTGTCGTCACGATTTACTTCTTCGTGAGCACCAGGGAAGCAACAGTCGCGCAGTTGATTATTACTCTGGTGCTTGGCATTGCCGTACCAATTCTCTTTTTCGTACTGCAAACAGCTAGTGTCAACTACACGACTGAAACGGCGGCCGGTCTGTTATTAAGGAAATCGGCGATGGACTTCTGGAAGCTTGTCATTGTCAGCCTGCCCGTAATCGCTCTAACGATCGTCGCCTTGTATGCACTCGGCAAAGCTCAGGCCTATCTGCGTATTGGCGCGACTGTGGCGCCTTCTGAATTGACATACCAGACCCAGACCGCACATTCCCAATTACATTGGGGTCTGGCAGGGCTGATTACGGTTCGCTACCTTCTTCTTGGCATTGTTGTCCCGCTCTTGCTCGTACACTTCTGGATTGCGGCCAGCAGTCAGGGACTGCGCTCGCTGTTGACATGGCGCTCGCTCGTGGCTCGCTTACGCGAGTTTGCCGTCAAGGCCTTTGCGCCGGAGTCGTTCCTCATCTACGCCACCGGGTTCTTAATTTTTGCGGTAATTCCTTATCTGACCCTCTTCAAAACCATACCGAACAAGCGCGCCTGGGTCGAAGTTTCGTTGCTTGCTTTTCGTCTGCTCGTTAGCGCTACGCTCATTCTCCTTGGTTGGCTAACAACTGTTGGAGCACTTTCGATCTCGGCCGCCACACCCGCAGAGTCACACCATGCAGGGGAACTGTGATGGCGGCGACTCCGCTGCAATTCCGCATGTTTTTGCCGCGAGTTCCAGCCAAGGGCAAAAAGCTGATCTCCTCCGTTGTAATGGCGACGGTTGCTCTCTCATTTTGGATCTTAACTTCGCGGCAAACAACGCCTTCGAGTGTGGTCCATTCTTCAGGCCTGGTTGCTGAAGAGTTGATGGATGCGCGTCTGCAGCAGATCGCAAAGACGACCCTCGGTGACCGGCAAGGGGCGGTCATTGTGATCGACCCGCAGACTGGTCGTTTAAGATCCGTAATCAATCCAGAGCTCGCATTTCAGAAGGCCTACCCGCCTGGCTCGACGATAAAGCCTTTTACTGCATTGGCTGCGCTGCGTGCAGGTCTCATTGATCAAAACTCGCGTTCGCTCTGCAGGACCAAGTACCGGCACGGCGCTTTTGCTGTGGTCTGTTCTCATCCACAGGATCTCGCACCGCTGAACCCTGCCGAAGCGATCGCTTACTCGTGCAACTACTACTTTGCCAAGCTGGGGGAACGACTCACTGAAGATCAATTCGAGACCACTCTTTCTGATTTTGGGTTTGGCCAAAAGACTGGGATCAATTCTGAACACGAATCGCCAGGGAGATTGCTTCGAGGTGAATGGCAACCGCAAAACGCGATCGGAGAGGGCGCTTACCTTCAGGTTAGTCCAATCCAATTGCTCACCGCCTATTCCGCTTTGCTAAACGGCGGTCGGCTGCTTACTCCTTCCATCGCCTCACCCGACGGCTTTACGCCACGCGTCCGCGATCAAATCCGAATTTCCGATAGCGAGCGATTGACTATCATCGATGGAATGCGTGGAGCCGTTAGATATGGCACCGCCGAGCGTGCGGGCCTCAATTCTCTTCCACTCTACGTCGTAGGCAAAACGGGAACGTCAGCGCCCATCACTGACTTTCGCTCCCATGGTTGGTTCGTCGGCTTCGCGGTGTCACGCGATGCGAATACTGCCACGACCGCCAAACCAGCCGAGATTAACCTCGGCATTCTCGTCTATCTGAAGAACTCTCATGGCGCTGAGGCAGCAGAGATGTCCAAATCAATCTTTGCGGAGTATGAGCGGGGGGTGCAGGAGAAAGACGCGGAGACGTTGAGACAAGGAGACAGGAAGCCAGAAACCTCTGCTGCCTTCTCGAGCAGAGGAGCCGCATCTTCGAGTCTTCCTGGCTTCACATCAGACATCCGCGCCGCCACGTCTGAAGTTAGGGTTCACGAGGTTAGAGACAACGTCACACGCACGCTGTCGTTGGAAGAGTATGTCCTCGGAGTTGTCTTCGCCGAGGGCAGCATGGAAGACCAGCCCGAGGCACTAAAGGCATTGGCGATCGCCGCACGCACCTATGCGCTGAAAAATATTCGGCGCCACAAAAGCCAGGGATACGATTTCTGTAGCACGACTCATTGCCAGCGCTTCGTAGCTTTGGAAGGCGTCGACTTGTCGCATTCGCGTATGCCAATCGCTTCAGCTGTTAGAGACACGGCTGGTCTGGTTCTCCTGGACGATGAAGGTCGCGTTGCCGAGTCTTATTTCGGGGCTTCATGTGGAGGCATGACGGCGAATTTGCAAACTCTTTGGGGAGTACACGCGCCGACATACCTGCAAGGAGTTAGAGATGAGTACTGTGTCACGAGCCCGCACCACGCATGGACTGACGTGATCAGTTCAGATCAGCTCGCGCAGGCACTGCGCAGTGATTCGAGGACAGATGTCGGCGGAAAGATCCAGGGATTGATAGTTGCAAAGCGCGATCAGACCGGACGCGCCGAGGTGATCACGATTGAAGGCGAGCGGAAACGTACGATAAGTGGCTGGGAATTCAAGCTTGTGGTCGGTCGCGCGCTGGGTTGGAACGTGCTGAAGAGTTCGCGTTTCAGCATCACGCGCTCTGGATCGAATTTTGTGTTTCGTGGCGGGGGATTTGGTCACGGTCTGGGCCTTTGCCAGGAAGGGTCGCACGTAATGGCGCAAGAGGGATTCAACTATCGACAGATTCTGACAAAGTACTTTCCGGGCACGATAGTGCGGGACATTCGGAGATTGGGTATCGGAGAGACGGGGCGACGTGGGGACATGGAAACGCTGGGCCACCGAGATCTGCTAGTCGCATTGAGCATGAACCGAGAAGGTCATGCTGATTTACTCTGGCGCGCAACGCCTGAGCTTGGCCTTCATCCGAGTTACCGAAGTCTGAACTTCCACACGTCTCCTGGTCTCTCTGTTCCAACGTCGCCGCACGTCAGCGTCAACTCCATCTCCTCGTCACTACGTCGCTTCATCTCCAGCGAGCATTTTCGCGTCGGTTATCCACAGACTGTCAGCCAAAAGGACGCCGAGGGGTTGCTACAACTTCTCGAAGCAAATCGCGCGAATCTTGTGCAACACCTCGCAGCCGCAGGCATTTCAATGGACCTTCCGTATTTGGAGGTCCTCACAAACGAGACGACCGGCGATTTCGTCGGCAGAACCCATCAGCCATGGTGGGCAGCAGCGGCCACTAAAGACTTTCAGATTGAGTTACAACCCCTCAGAGTGTTGCAACAGCGCGGAATATTGGAAACAACCATACGCCATGAACTCGTACATGTACTGATCGACAGACTTGGTTCCGGTCGGACGCCTCGATGGCTCGCTGAGGGAATGGCTTTGAACGTTGCTGGAGAAGGACCAATGCTTCAGCGTTATCTACCTAAGTCTAGAGTTCCAATAGCCGTGCTGGAGCAGAAACTGGCTTCAGCTAATAGCGCCGAAGAGATGCGGACCGCCTATGCTGCCGCCTACGACGAAGTTCGCAACATGATCAAGAGTCAGGGCGAAGCCAGGGTTTGGCAGGTACTGGCACGGCAAGAAGAACTGAGAGCTAAGTAGTGACCGAATCATTTATCATTTTCCGTCAGTACTGTCCAAATGTTTGTCGCATGGGACAGCTTTGGCTGCTCTCATTCACACCGCGGCTTCAGCCCGGTGGCCTCAAGCTAACCCATGGGGCGGAAACCGTTTAAACGGTTTCAGGTTGTCACGGGGCAATCGTGCACCGGGCTAAGCCACGATGTGAATGAGAACACCATTTCATCGAATTGAAATCGATCCCAACATGAATCCGAGTTAACTCGATCAAATGCTTGATTTTGTTGACCAGCTGGCAGAGGATTAAACGAACGAATCGTTCCTTAAGGTGACGAAAAATGACGACGCTGAAAAACCTCGGTCACGCAAGTTCCTTACTGCTAATCTCTCTTGTGGCCGCAACCTGTGTCCTCGCTCAACAAAAGCGCACACCTCCTGCGAAAGGACCGCAGAAAGCACCTGCCGCTGTTCAGCCCGCTCCAACTCTCGACACGCTGCTCGCCTCGGATAGCTACAAGATTTACGGAGAGATTAGAGGCGTTGGTCAGGTAATTAGTTCGAGTTCAGTAAACGAACTACTTGAGCCAATCATGAAGTTAGCTGGACCGCCAAAGGAATTCAAGACACTCGTGAAATGGCTCAACGCCCATGCTGATGCGGTGATGACTTCACGAATGCTGATCGCCGGATGGCCCAGGAGCAACAAGCTGCCTGAGATGTTGGTGGCCATCGAATTTGCATCGCCTGAAGAGGCCGCAAAATTTGAACCTCAGCTAAATGACTTTTTGCCCAAAGTATTGCCCACACCTGAACCTGAGAACACACCGAGTCCGAGCGAGAGTAAGAACGACTCGTCACCCGCAACACCAAAAACCGAGAAACCGAAGGAGAGCCCGCCCGCTACGCCACCGTCGTCTCCGCCTAAGCCAAACTACTATCTCAAGCGTGCTGGTTCCCTCCTCTTCATTACGCCCGTTCCGCTCACATTAAAGAATCTGCGGCCTGCAGGAAGCAAACTACTCACCGAAGACCCGAACTTTCGCATCATTCATGATCGCTTTAACTCCGAAGCTGTTTTTGTCTACGTTGATGTTAAAGGGATCTTAAAAGAAGAAGAAGAGCGCCGTCAGCAATACGAGGAAGAGCAGAAACGTCGCGAAGTCGAAGTCAAGAAAACTATCGATGAAGCTGCCAACAAAAAAACAGCCGAGGCTGAAGCTGATGAGCTCGAAGGCAACAATGACGTGAAGCCTGTGGAAACAGCTTCCGTCGTGCTCGAATCTTCCGACCCAACGCAAAACCCAGAGGTCGGCTCGACGATGGGTTCGTCTCCGGCAACCCCCCCGGCGGAGCCGGATCCTATGACGGCGGTGTTCTCGATGCTGCCCGGAACGCTTTTTAGTGGCGAACCAAAATGGCCCGAGGCAATTGGTTTCGCCATTGCTTTTGATGCCAACTCGTTCGACGTGCGCGCTCTATTGATAAATGCGCCGGACGTGAAGGGCACTGCCATACCGTTTGTACCGCAGCTCATATCCGGTCCAGCACTGATTCCGGAATCTCCATCTATCTTGCCCGCCGACACCGAGCTGTTCGTCACAATGTCACTCGATCTGCCGCAAATGTATGCGGGAATAATCAAGGCGTCCCAAGGGTCAGCCGGTCCTCGAGTTATCGTAAGAGAGGTTAAGGAAACGGAACTTGAATCCCCGTTTGCCTCACTGGAGAAAAAGCTAGGGATAAAAATCAGAGACGATCTCCTGCCACTGCTTGGCAATGAAGTAGTTTTTTGTATGCCCGTTAAGGGCCTGGGGCCTGGTACGGCTGCACCGATAGCTAATCCGAGCCCTACCGGCGAAAAGGAAGGCGCAGCTGCGGCGATCCGGCCCGCAACTCCCAGCCCCATCATTGCCCTCTCATTGAGGGACAAGGAAGCGATGCGGATCTTGCTGCCTAAGGTGATAGATGGCCTGGGTTTCAAGGGAGCGAGTAGACTGGCTCAAAGCGAGAAGCGTGAAGATACGGAGATCGTCTCTTACGCAAACGTTATTTCCTATGCCTTCATCGGAAACTTCCTCGTGCTCTCGCCAGACGTTGCCACAACTCGGCACGTTGTCGATTCTTATCTGAGCCACGAAACACTTTCTGCGGATACTCATTTCAAAAACTATACCCGCTGGCAACCACGACCGCTGCAGGGTCAGGTTTATGTCTCGCCGGCGCTTATGGAGAGCTACAAGTCGTGGGCCAATGAGCCGAGCGCACTCATCAGCGATCAGACCCGAGAGTTTCTTCAACGTTTGAGCGTTGTGTCTGAACCGATCACGTATTCTCTCTCGAATGAAGGACTCGGGCCATTGCACGAGGTGCACGTTCCAAAGAATCTCGCGTTGATGGCCATCGCGGGGATTTCCGGCGAAGCTAATCAATCACCCCTTGTTACCAACGAAAGATCGGCTAGAAGTTCTCTCTCATGGATTGCCAGTGCAGAAGCGCAGTTTCATTCCGGGAAAGGTGCAGGCACGTACGCGACGCTCGATCAGCTCATCGCTGAGCAATTGATCCCGAAGGAGGCCATGGAGAACGTCGGGAAGTATGGCTACAAACTCGACATGACCGTGACGGGGACTGCGTTTGAGATTACGGCGGTACCTATCGAGTACGGGAAGACCGGAAAGACGTCGTATTTCGTCGATGCTAGTAATGTCGTACGCGGCGGCGATCACGGCGGTGGACCAGCGACCATTGCTGATAAACCAATGCCGTAATTTCAGTTTTAATCGAGATTCTCTATCTTCACAGGCTCAACCGCTTCGGCCAGCCCAAACCCAAATACACGCGAATAAAAATAAAGCTCACCATCGAGCGCTCTCTTGATGTTTTTCGCTTGCCGAAAGCCATGTTGTTCACCCGCAAACGCAACGTACGCAACCGGAATTCCTTTGGTGCGCAGTGCCACTACCATTCTCTCCGCCTGATCCGCGGGTACCACCTTGTCTTCCAAACCTTGAAAGAAAATGACCGGGCATGAAAGGCGTTCGGTGAAATTAATCGGTGAACGCTCGCGATATATGTCGCGACGTTCCGGGTATGGTCCCAGCAATCCATCCAGATAGCGCGATTCATATTTGTGCGTGTCTCGAGCGAGAGCCTCGGCATCACTAACCCCGAAATGACTGGCACCTGCCTTGAATGTGTCGCGGAACGTTAAAGCGCACAAGGTCGTGTAACCCCCCGCGCTGCCACCGGTGATTATTAGGCGATTGCCATCAACCTCACCCTGCTCGACCAGGTAGCGAGCACCGTTGACGCAATCATCAACATCAACTATGCCCCACTTGTCATTCAATCTTTCACGATACTTCCTACCATAGCCCGTACTGCCGCCGTAGTTGACGTCCAAAACTGCAAAGCCACGGCTCGTCCAGTACTGGATACTCAAACTGAGAGCCGTAGTCGCCGCGGATGTTGGGCCACCATGACTCTTCACGATCAGCGGGGGACGTTCATCGTCCGGTGCACGGTAGTCCGGGTTTTGTGGCTGATAGAAAAACGCATGAGCTGTCAGTCCTTCTTCAGTAGGAAACTCGATAGCTCGTGGAATGGAAAGGTATGCCGCGTCAATTTCGATATTATTCGCCCGGCGCAATGTCTCAAATTTCATGGTGGCGAGATCCAGTCGCACGATCGCGGCCACCTTGGTCGGCGAACCTGCGCGGAACACTGCTTGACCAGCACTGGCCCGGACATACTGAACATCGGAAAAGGGAGCATTGACTTCCTCGAGCTTCCTTGTGCGCGTATCCAGGATAGCGAGCCTGGAAATACCCTGGTCGACATGGCTGCACACTATCAACTCCGGTGACGCAAAGGCATAAGACGACGTGCCGAAAACCCATTGAGGCATGCCAAGCTCGGCTGCCAGGTTACAAACTGCTTCAATCTTTCCGTCAGTCGAAAGTCTTTGCAGATTCCACCAACCGCTGCGATCAGAAACGAAATACAAAACGCCTTCAGGAGACCACTCCGGCTGAAAGATCGAGTCAACAAGACCACCGGCAACTCGTTGACTGCTCTTCAAGGAGCCATCCGGAGCGAGGTCTGCGACCCAAAGCTCGGAACCATCCCAGGGCATATTTGGATGATTCCAGGTGAGCCATGCGAGTTGTGTCCCATCAGGACTCAAGCGAGGTGAAGAGTAAAAATCATTGCCGCCCGCGAGTACCTGACCGCAGTCGTCATTCCCTTCAAGGCTCAGACTCACAATCGTACTTACTGCTTCGGTGTCTCTTTTGCTGTGATCCTCTCTAACGCAAATCAGCCTCTGTCTTTTCTGGTCAATACAGGCGTCCGCATAACGCATGTCGGAAACTGGAGTAATTGGCTGGGGTTTGCCACCCGCGCTTTGACGGTAAAGCCGCTGATCTTCAAAGTTTGAGAAATAGACCGTTCCTCCGTCCACTGTGTAGTCGCCTCCGCCGTATTCGTGTGCTCGGGTTCTCGCATTGAAGGGTTCAGGGTTGAGATCCGTGCAGACTCCTGATGGCTCACGTTTGACGATTACATTCCTGCCCCGTTCTGTGGGTCGCATCTCCAGCCAATAGATCTCGGCGCCATCGATAAGTGGCTGGCTCAGCCCGACTGAACCGCCAACTATGAGATCAGAAGTGATCGGAGACTTCCATGACCCATATGCTGAAGTTTTTGGTGTCTTTACCAACTTGTTCTCCTTTACGTCTGGCTGTTTGGCCACGTGGAAACCCTCGTTTTGCTGTTACTTTTGAGGGCAGACTACCCCATAAGGAGGGCTTCGAAAAACTTTTGTCACAACCTCGCAAAACCTTTACAAGGTTTATGCAACCTAAAGTGGGTAAGAGCAAGCTAGTATCTGCCCCGTCGTTAATTCTCCATGGGAGAACTGAGATAAAGGCAAGGGCGCTGGTCTTGGGGGAGGTCAGTGCCCTCTCTTTTTGTCAGAAATCTCACTACCCTTCTGATTAAGCTCATCAAGCCCCTTCCTTTAAGTCTATAGCGCTACTTATTAGCAGATGGACGACGATGCTTGGGACTGAAGTCTGGACCCTCCTGCGAGTAGCAGCCTGCACGATTCTTCAATGCTTTAGCAAAAATAGTCAATATTGATCAACCACGTGGGAAATTAATTAACCTCATGGGGGTTTGGAATCCGATTGGAAGATCGGGTTCGCGAATCACTTTGTCTTATAGTCTCATTCACACCGCGGCTTTAGCCCGGTGGCAAAGCAAACTCCGAGACCTGAAACCGTTTCAAACGGTTTCTTCCAAGCCTCAGTCATGTGCGGCCCACTCCAAACCGTTAAAACGGTTAGAGAACTCAGGCGGCACGCTGTACCACCGGGCCAAAGCCGCGGTGTGAATGAGACGGTCTACGCAAAAATATTGACTGGCAGGCAAAACAAGTTAACAATTCGCCAACTTCAACTTTGAGAGCTTGATCTTGAAAGGTTGCCATCCATGTCGTTTTTAGCACGAACCGGACTAGCAGTCTTATTGGTGTTGTCCCTCAGCTTTATAACTCTATCGCCGCCAACATCGCTCGCCGACACTTTTCGACCGGTTGTGCGAGGCAAACGGGGCGTCGTCGCTGGTGGCCAACCACTATCAGTCGAGGCGGGACTGCGAGTCCTACAGCACGGCGGGAATGCCGTTGATGCGGGCGTTGCGACAATCCTTGCCGCCTCGATAATTGAGTTTTCTCACTTTTCTTTTGGCGGTGAAGTTCCGATTCTTATCAAGTTGAAAGGTCGTGACGTGGCGGTGGTTGAAGGGATGGGTCAAGCACCGCTCAAGGCCACTCGGGAGTTTTTCGTTAATCGAGTGAAATCCACAAAGGACGCCGGATCAACCGCCCCTGATTCGGCCAAGGCGCAAAGCGGTAACGCAGATTTACCCACTATGGCCGGAGCAAAGTCGGGATTGATTCCCTCCACTGGTCCTTTGGCTGCAACAGTTCCAGCTGTGCTCGATGCATGCGTATCTGCGCTCGATCAGTTTGGGACCAAATCACTTGCTGAAGTAATGCAGCCGGCTATCGAGCTTGCCGATGGTTTTCCCATAGATGAGCTGCGGGTTCAATACATAAAGAGCCGCGCGCCTATCTTTTCCGCGTGGCCGGATGCAAAACGACTTTTCCTGCCCAATGGTGAGGTGCCTAAACCCGGCGACATATTTGTCCAGGCGGATCTGGCCCGCACGCTTCGCGAGATTGTGAATGCAGAAAAGCTTGGGGCGCGCAGAGGTCGACATGCCGGTTTAGTTGCTGCGCGCGAGTATTTTTATCGGGGACCCGTAGGCAAACGTATTGGCGACTATATGCAGACGCACGGCGGGCTGCTGGCCGCCGCTGACCTCGCGCGCTTTCAGGCAAAGGTCGGAAAACCGGTAGAAGCGGAGTACCGCGGCTATCAGGTTTACAAGGCAGGGTTTTGGACACAAGGTCCTGCGCTTGTCGAGACGTTGAATCTGATTGAGGGTTACGATCTGAGGTCAATGGGCCATAACTCCGCAACCTATATTCACACGCTTACCGAGGCACTAAAACTGGCTCTTGCGGACCGCGACCGCTACTACGGCGACCCCGACTTCGTGAAGATACCCATGACGGAGTTGCTCTCGAAGAACTATGCGGCTCTGCGCCGGCCCCTAATCGATCAGCAACGAGCATCTTTAGCACAGCAGCCGGGCGATCCACTGAATATGAAAGCCGTACTTGCCAGTGCCACGCAAACTGTCGGACGAGTTTCCACGGTCCCCCAAGTTGAACGCGCCAATGACACCACA
>Ga0137390_10001492_pt1 | contig 17702 bp, 25 predicted proteins | sample 15con2h24AmetaG_FD_104937 | JGI IMG/M metagenome (GOLD analysis project Ga0137390, IMG submission 104937) | Vadose zone soil microbial communities from Angelo Coast Range Reserve, California, USA - 15con2h2.4A metaG | ecosystem: Environmental > Terrestrial > Soil > Vadose zone > Saprolite... | reverse complement strand
GGTGTCCACAATGCGGAAAGACCGGCCCCGCCGAACTTTCGCAGCCCGATGACTCTTTCGATATAAAGGTGGATAGCGTTCCCGAGGGCTTTAGGGTTCTCGAAGCCAAGTACGGCTGGGACTTTTGTTGTTCCTCGTGCGACCGCCGAGTGGAACCCTAATGAACCCATCCCAAACGACGATCATGTCTATCGATGAACCGAGACCACGCGGGACGGTGCTCGGCGAGCGCGCCGACAGGCGGCGCGTCGGCGAGGCTGAGCATTTTTTCCGATGCAAGGCGTGCAACGGCTGGATCGATGCGCGGGATTACGTATGGGTTTTAGACCACGAAGGCCCGCTGCCGCACCCGGCGCAAGATCAAGCGCAGTAGGTCGGGTGCCGGGCAGACCTCTGCGCGATCCCGCGATAGGTTCTTTTGATTCACGTCTGCCGGGCTGGCGGGTAGGCGCAAGGATCAAAAAAATGGAAAACGCAGCCGTCGACGTCAAGCCAGAGCCGCCGCCACGTTGCGGGAAATGTGGCGAGGACCCAAAATTCATCCGCGCCATACTTGATTCTGCCAAGGGCAGAAATATTCGTATGTACGAATGCCAGTGCGGCAGCATCACTTGGACCTCGCCCAAGACGTAAGGTCGCCCAAGTCGGAAAAGCCCTCTTTCGTGTGAGCCTGACGGCGGCTTATCCGCCTAGCGCTGCCTCGTGGGTGCGCGCGAACTTGTACGGGCCCGTTGTCCCGCCACCATCGCGCCGACGCACGCCGCCGCCGCGCCGATGATCCTGCAACGCTACTGCACTTGATCGCATGCCGGATGGGCAGGGGCTCCTCGTGCTCAAGCACCAAAGGTCGGCTGCATGCCGACGCCGATGATAATACCGCACGTTCTTGCACCTAGTCATGGAACACTTTGCCTGCGCAAGAAAGTTATCTTGCAGTGGTGTAATTCGAAATCAGCATTCCTCCGCAAAACCGGACCAAGCGGCCTTCGCACACGTTGTTATGCGGAGGAAATCCTATGGAATATAGAGGAGTGGAATACTCCGTCGTTCAATTGCCCGAAGGCAATCGTTGGCGATGGAAAGTCAGAGCCGGCGATGGCAAAACGAAAACCGGCGTAACACCGGTAAGCCGCGCGGTGGCAATCAAACAAGCTGAGGCTGAGATTGATCGCTTCCTGATGCGCGGTACGCCGCCCCAGAGCGCTTAATAAATTAACATGAGAGTCGGACACCGGGCAGACGCCCAGTTTTCGCAGAATTTATCGTGGCGCTCTCATCACCGTCCAACGCTACCAAGTTAGCCATGAAACGCCGGTCGAATAAGGATGCCTCGCCTCTCAGGAGACTCGCTGCCGGCGCGCTCGTGCGAGCGCGCAAATTGCCGGTTGGTCACGACAGGAATGACTTGAGGCAGTTGGCGATGGGCCTTCTCTGGCTCGAAAAGAAAAACCTCCAAGCAACGGTGCAAGACCGCATAAGCGCAATGCTAGCCATGACTGAATTGCGGCGCGGAACGTCGGTCATCGATCCCGCGCCAACTTCCGTGGTCCCCAATGCTTGTCCTTCCGCGACGGGTCGAACACGCGTTCGACGTGACGATTCAATGCCCTCATGACACCGATGCGGGCGAACATCGGCGGCCCGCTGTTTTCCGCGACCAGCAACAGCGCCTCCATCGCGGCCTGCCATTCGGGGTGTCGTGTTCTGCCTTTGGCAGTTCAGTAATGTATTCCGCAGCATCGCGCAAGGTGATCAGCTTTTTGCCGTTGGGCAACACGATCGGATCGAAAAACGTCTGATCCCATGCCACCTAGATCAGTCGCCACGACAGCTGACGCGCAGGATCGGCGTTCGTTTCGACGAACTCCGCAATCGATGGCGCCACATCATCGCCTGCAAGATCAGCGCGGTGCCTGATCTCATGCGCGACATCTCGCGACACGTCAGCTGACCATTGTTCGGCGGTGCTGAACGCGACGACGCGAACCGGGTCGCTGTACCGGCCAGACATCAGATGGCCGATGATGGTTTCGAGATCGGCCTTATCGATATCGGTTTCCGGAAATGCGGTCCCCAAGTTTCCAAAATTATTGACGATGAGATAAAGGGTCTGAGCGTGACCGCTCGCCACAATCGACGGAACAAAATTCCGATCCATGAAAAACTCCAAACGCAACGTTTCCGATGGAATATAAGCACGAAACCGAGGCGTCGGAACCGCAGTGGATTTCCGCCAACCGCGCTTGCGGTGATATCGGGTGATCGCATCGGCGCTGGCTCCGGCCATAGGAGCCCGTGCCGCCCCCCGCCTCGGTGATCGCCGCCATGCGAACCATGTCCGAGATAGGGTCTAACCGGTCATGTGGCGCGCATGGCAGAATCGACGTGAATGACCCGACCCGGACTCCGCGATGTTTTGGGTTCCTATTATAGAATGCCATGCAACAGCCACACTCAGCGACGACATAGCGCGCCTTCAAATTGGGAGTATTTGCAATGACGATCGAATTAATGGGCAAGAACTGGGCGCAGTTCGCGGAGAAGCTGAGGCAGAATGGCTACGCACTGTTGCAGGCTGCAAACCCGAAGCTGGTAGTGACGGACAAAGGTGCGGCAGACCCGAACGTCATCGGCGCAACTCTCCTGTGCCGCTCTCTGACGCATCTCAAAGCCGTCCCGATCCTGCTCAAAGAAGGCCTAATCGTCGAGGCGCGCACGATCGTCCGCAACTGCCTGGAGAACGCGTTCTGGCTCGCGGCAATCGCCGAACCCGACAAACGCGACGAAGCCCTGCGCCGCATGGGTGACGCTGAATTGTTCACCCGGCATCAGATCGGTGAGTTCGCGATGCAATTGCGCGGTGAACACGATGCCGAGGTCAACGAGGCATTGCGCGAGGCCATGCGCAAATTCAACGGAAAGAAGGGATCGAGCGGTCCCACGCCCAAAGAGTTGGCCAAGCTTGGCCAGTTCAAGAGCACGTACCTGTTCTACGCAGAGTACTCTCGCGACGCGCATCCCACGCTTCATTCACTCGCGCGTTACCTGTCCCGCTTGGTGGAGGATGGCGAGGTGTTCAAATGCCTCGATGCGTTCCCGCCCGGTCGCGACGGCGATCAGTTCACGATCCAGCACGGGTGTCAGGCCGTCCTGTCGGCAATGTTCGCGGCGAATGATATCTGGGCTGCGGGAGAAGCCGAGCGGCTGACGCGACTGGGTGATGAGTACTCGTCATTGGCGGGCCTCGATATCCCCCTTGAGGCCGCCTGAGGGTCCCCGAGTAGGGGGCGGCACAGGAATATCACTGCTGCCTTTCAGGAGGGTACTTTCCATTTGTCGTGGAGCAGCTTTGAGAGGTCCGCTGCTTCGCTGACAGTGAGGTTTGACATCTCCTCCAACAACCTCAACAGATGAGAAGTTTTCGCGGTCGGAGCGTTCAAGATGTCTGGCTCGCCGAGCGGCCACCCGGCCAGTGCTGCGCGGGCTTCCTCCACGGTTTTGAACAGGTGCGGGTTGGCAATGAACTGGATGGCGGGCCCGAATGCGCCCGCTTCGTAGGATTTTTCGTCCACAAACCCAATGAAGTGCAGACGTTCGCGGGCTTTAGCCGCCCCCTTCAGCTTGGTCTTGGGGCTGAAAACACCGCTAACCAGTTCGCCCTTGTAGTAGTGGCGGTACTGATATGGGACGTATTCCCCGCCGAGTCCCACGTGCACGCGGTCCCACTTATCGCCGCCGTTGAAAAGCATCCGGACATCCACGAGAAGCACATGGGTCGCTGATCCTGGCGGAGGAAACTTGTGTGGTTTACCACCACTTTCGAACTTCTGGCAGATGCGCTCAACGGCCTTGAGTGTTTCACCTTCTTCGGACTGGCGCGGGTCTTCGGCAGTTGTGGTGAGATGTCTTTTGGCCATCGTCGCGCCATCGGCAAACTGCTCGGTCGTGGTCGCGGCCCGAGCTGCATCGGTCTCCTCAAGACGCATCATTTCGACGAGATAATCGCGACCGTCGGATGTAAAGCCAAAGTCTAGCCTGGACTGACCTTCTCCCGCTGTTTCGTACTGAGGCTGGATACCTGCTCTATGCAGACCGTAACCGAAGCGTAACTCGAAGAGCTTTGCTTTACTGTCGCCAGTCAGACCACCGGTAGCGCTGATGTCATCGACGAGCGGCTTAGCCCACGGTGCATCCGCGAGCTGTCCAATGACGGACTCCATGAAATCGCCCTCGCGGCTCGTCAGAAAATCAAAGGAAAGCTCGTCGCGCTTCGCCATGGCGTCATCCTATCATGCAGGCCGCAGTTGGCGACGCCGAAGCTCGGACATGTCCGGATATGGCACCAAACGGACATGCCGGGGCAGGCTGACGATGTCTGCACCTGAGGGCAAAACGGAAGTGCCGCGCGAACCCGTGTACTTCCGTTTTTAGGTGGGCATTCGCAATAAGCGGCTGCTCTTCGTTTCACCCATCCGCAATTCAAAAAAAGACAGGTGATAGAAATCAATCACATCCTCCATGTCGTGCGACACTTCAAACCAAAACTTTGGCAGTGCGCTCGAGTTGGCCTCGAATAGTTCGAAGAAGCGATTCGGCGTCATCGTCTCGCCGAGCTTGACGTTCTTCAGAATCTGCCTGCCTGCGTCATCGTGAGGGAGTATGATCTGCGGCATAAGGTTGAAGATGAACAGTGCGAAAAGCGTAAAGTGATCAGTGTTCTCTTGGAAGATCGTTCTGTAGTTCGTAATGGACATAAAAAGCTGCATTACATTCATCATTGCGATGTCATGTATGGGAAGATCGTCTGAAAAGTCTTCATCCGCGTGTTTGAGGTAGTTATATGTCTTCCGATAATGTTTGAAAAACGACGTGTGATATTCGGGCTTGATGTAGTCTTTCCAGTCCAGGCGCAGCACCTTGTTCTGCTTCTTCGCGATGTCGATCAGCATCTTGTCGGCCGAATGAACAAGAAGATGGATCGCGAAAGGGTCTTCCATCTTCATGACCAAGCGAATCGAAGTATGCAGTAGGCGGCGGATGGCCTCTTGCTTATTCAGCCTTCGGCGAGGGACGCGATCGTCTTCTTTGATTTCCTTGCTCATGACTAAGCCGTTCCGTCAGTTTCACTCTCTTCGAGAGCAATTTTCATAAACGCCCCGTGATCGAAAGAAACATCTCCGACCGTCTTGGCTTCAAAAAGTGGAGCGCGCGCAGCGGCGCGGAAGAGTGCCTCATTGACCATCTGGAATTTGTCTTGGGCGACGGCGAAGGTCCAGGGCTTGCCCTCGCCCTCCTTTATGAGTTTCGCGAGGGCTCCAAGGCGATATGAGATGGCAAGGATCTCTTCAGGCTTGTGGTCCTTGTGAAGGAAGCGGGCAAGTGAAACGGTAGGCTCTGCGGAGCCATATTTTTCATGATCTTCATTGATGCCTTGGTGGCCCTTTATGAGCACATCGAAAGGCACGGCCGGGATCGGCTTGTACTTCTTCGCCATAGGGTGATTCTCGCGCGAAAGCCCATCATAGCACAAAAGCGCCTTTCGACGCTCGTGCGTGCGGTCTCCCTTTTCTGAAAAACCGCAGAGGGCGCGGACATTGATCAGCCATCTGATCATGCCGCTGCCGCGCGGTCCTCCTTGTCGGCACCCCGCGCAACAATCACCAGGTCGGCATCCTGCAGCGGTCGTTGCAGCGCCTTGGCTTCATCCCATGGCGCGCGCATCCAGACGTCGCATTCCTCTTGCGTTGTCAGAATCACCGGCATGGCTTTGGGATGGATCGGCTCGACTATCGCGTTCGGTGCCGTCGTCAGGAAGCCGTAGACCAGGTGAGGGCCGGGGATCGGCTTTGACTTGGTGCCGCGATCGCCCCTGAATTCGGTCCAGATCCCGCCGAAGGCGAACAGCGGTCGGTCGTCGTTCAGCGCGAACCAAACGACGTCCTTCTTTTTCGTTTCCGGGGTTGGCTCCGGCGCGTATTCCGCGAAGCTGTTTGCCGGGACCAAGCAACGATTTTCCGGCTTCAACCAGCCGCGCCAGTGAGGCGAGGTGGTGTTGCGGATATTGGTGACGGGAAAACCTCCGGCGCGCGGCGGAGGCGGCATGCCCCACCGCATCAGCACCATCTCGCGGTCTTCGCCCGTGTTGCGCACCACCGGGGCCGGGTAGTCCGGGAACACGCCCGGCATCGGCGGCAGGTTATCGAGATGATCTTGGCAACATGGTCGGCAGAGATTCCAGCAAGCGGCCCGTCGCTTGGTTGAGTTTAACCCAGTCCAGGCGACCACCCACCAAGGTGTTAATCGTGCCGGTTGGATCCGAATTAAAATCGTCGCCGTTGAACATCCAGTCTTTCGGGCGTTGGCCTTTACCTTCGAAATATTCAATTGCGTGTTCGTTGAGGTCACGCATCGCCTTTACGTCCGGCTCGAACAAGTCGATCTCTGCGAAGAAACTTTCATCAAATCCTCCGAGCCTTCTCAGCCATCGCCGATGATCGAAAAATTGGCCAGCAGCGATACAAAACAAATGTCGTTCGACCTTAAAAACGTGCCCCGCATCTCGGATCGGTTCAGCGTTGAAAACGACCCGCGGCTCCAGAGGAAATTCCTTGAGCATATTTTTAAGGCGGTCTTGGGCTTCGGAAACGCGATCCGCTTGCTGGACAATCGCCTTGGCCCAAGCAAGCAATCCCTCGAAAGCTATGAATTTCTGATTGAGTATCGGAAGCGGTGTTTGTTGCATCGTGGGCATGCGGTCATCGAAATAGTTCGGGGGGTGGAGCAGCCGGGTCAAATTACCCTGCGCTGATCACGCTGCGGCTAGACACCGACGTCTTAATTCACCGCTGCTCATTCGAGACTACCTTTTCATTTGTGGCCGTTGCTGACGCGCTGGGAGCCATTGGCCCGAAAATCATCCGGGCAACCGCACTAAACGTGTCCATTTGTTTGTCGAGAAGGCTCGCGATGTGGGGAGGTGGACTGCCGCTGTACATCGCGCTCACGATGACGGGCTCTATACCGTAGAGCAACAGGAAGGCGGCAGGCAAAAGAACGAGGTATCTTAGCGGGGCGAACATGGCTCTCTCCATATGCCTTGTTCGGCTAGGGAGAGAGTGCCTTGGGCATGTGCCGAGGAACCCTCCCGACCATAAGCCGGAAGCTGGTTCCCCGAGTGGCCGCCGCGCCATATCGAGAGAAGTTCAGATACAGTTCAGAAGATGATGTGTAGGGGAGCAGCAGACCAGTGCGACGGAAAATGGCCGCTTAGACAAAGCGTTTAAGCTGCGCGCCTCCGCGCGCCTTTTTTCCGGCAATAAAAAGATTAGTTGAAAAAAGCAGAGTTTTCAAGTCCCAATACCAAGAGCCCCCAGGCAAGACGGCCCCAGCTGGCCAGTGTCAATCACGCAATCTTTTGCGGCTTTCGATTTTCTGTCCGGCCAACAAACCTCCTATGGTGCTGACGCAAACCAGCATGAGGTCGGCAAAACGTTTCACGAGGAATTCCGCTAGGGGCTGGTGTATCCAGGCGTCGATTGCCGTCTCGGCGACTGCCAAGCACGCGCAAGCCGCAAAAATGTAACCGACCACTCTAAGAACGAGCTGAAAGTCCGTCACGACACTCTCCCTTTGTTGGGAGTTATCGTAAGGGTCCGGGGTAAACACCGGGTTATCGCTAACGGATTTTTAATGATTTTGTCGGCCACGGGATGTCCTTTCGCCGACAACCCAGCTTAACCCACATTTGGGCTGAAGTAAGGGCCCTAAAGGATAACGCACTGGGCAGAATGACAGCGGATTGACAAAAGGAACGAAACAGGAACATGATCCCTAGCCACAGTGATCAAGGCAACAGATGCCAACCGATGCTGAGAGTCAGCCAACTCCAGAAGCGGTTCAGTTGGAGGCAGCGACGGACCAGGCAATCGCGGCTTGCGGTGGTGATGCGCGTGAAGCGGTGAGGGCGATGATCGTGGCCAATGAATTTTTGGAAGCGCAGGTGGAAGGGCTACGGGCCGATGTGTCGAAGGGCTACGCGCGCGGCTACCACCACGGAAGATTCAAGACCTACACCGGATGACGGTCCGATTGTTGGAGCGAGCCATGGCCGAGGTGACTTATTTCGTTGCGCTGCCATTCGTCGCCACTGACGACGGCATCGCGGCCGGTGAATCCACTGAATGCTTCAATCCGGTGGCCGATGTAATGCGTGCTGAAGCGCTTTCGCGCAAGGAGGGCCAACGTCGGCGCGGTCGCGTTTAGCCGCACTGGCGACCCCGCCAGTGGGGATTTACGACGCCAAGGTGATCAGGAGGTTCGGCGACGTGCCCGATGATTTGAGTGTGTGGTAAGAGGTTTGCGGTGATAGATATTACGAGGGATGGTTGCGGCTCGTACATCTTCAGGTAGTTTAGGTCGCGGTCTCGCCGAATCGCAAGTTGCAGCGGATAATTTGTCGGTCCCGATCCGATTCGAATTTGGGTCTCGCGGTTAAGGCAAGGCCAAAGAGGGAGGGGGAGGTGCGATTTCTCGAAAGAGGCGCAGATATTCCGGATGACCTCATTCGGGCAGTCGGAGATGGCAAGGCGACATTTCTTTGCGGTGCGGGGGTATCGTTCCGTGTCGCGCTGCCGTCATTCAAACAACTCACGGACCAAGTCTATGGGCGTCTCGGTGAGACACCGGACGAGGAACCGGCCGAACGGATTGCCATCGCCGAAAAGCAATTCGACCGGGCGTTGCGCTCCTTAGAGAAACGCACGCACCGGCGCGGGGCGGTGTCGCGAGTGCGCACCGCCGTAGCCGATCTATTGGCCGCGCCTGACGTTGCGTTCCCTGACCATATATCTCTGCTTAAGCTCTCGCGGGATGTTGACGGCCGCCCGCGCCTACTCACGACGAATTTTGATACAATATTCGAGCGCGCGGCGCGCCAGGCCGGAATGAGCAACGTGCCAAGCCATTCGGGAAGATCCCTCCCGAGGGCGGGCGGCGAGAGCGATTACGGCGTATTGCATCTTCATGGCCGGATCGGCGACGATGCGCTCGGCTTAGCGTGCACCGAGTTCGTACTGACGAGCGCTGATTTTGGCGACGCCTATCTGCGTGACGGATGGGCTTCGCGGGAAATCGAGGACCGCATGCGGCTGGCTACCTTCGTTCTCGTGGGTTATGCCGCCGAAGATGTTGCCATGCGCCTCTTGCTCGAAACCCTCGATGCCGATCGCAGCCGCTTCCGTGATATGAAGAAAATCTACGCAATCGAGCCGGGTACCGCGGACTCGGCCTCATTGTGGAATGCCAAAGGAATCGAGGCGGTCGAGTTTGCGGACTACGATTCGATCTACGGCACGCTCGCAGAATGGGCGCGCTACGCGAGCCAGCCGGTCGAATATGGACGCGCCCGAGTTCGAACCATCCTGACGGACTCAGTGGGCGCCGCACCATGATCAATCAGACCCAATCCAATCCCACAAGAAAGAAGACACCGGAAGACACTTCGGAGTTCGAGCGGGAGCAATTGCGCTTCTTCCTCTCAGGGGATGACCTCGCGGCAACGCTTGCAACCGTCAATCCTTCCCTGGCGTGGCTTCCGGTCCTGTCCGAAATGAAGCTACTGGAAAACGATATCCAGCTCATCGCGTGGGTTGAGCGCAATTTCGCAGATGTGGATGCCGTCCGTGATGTCGTCAACAATCTCCACTTCTTCGGCCCCCAAGCCGCAAACTTTCTCGAATTCCGGCTCAACGGCCAAGCCGGGAGTTTACCCCCGCTGCTTGCGAAAAGTTGGCAGCTCATTATTCGGCACATGCGGACGTCAAAGCGTGGCCTCGTTCAAAACGAATGGTTCGAGATCGCGCCACAACTGAAGCGCGGCGAACATTCCGCAGAGCTATTGGAGCGACTCGCCAATGCGCTTCGACCGAAGCTCAAATTGTCCAAGCGTCTATCGTGGTACGACACCGAAGGGAGAACGCCCGAGCGTCCCACTGACTTGATGGCGGTTGATTATAAGGTTGATGATGGTCTCTCGTCCTCTGACGTGCTCGCCGCTTGGCCCGCGACGGCGTCGGCGGACGTCGACGAAGCACTGCTATTGCGGCTGACCAGCGCGCTCACCGCGACCTTGGCCGACGCGACTGATGTCGGTGTCGAAGGAACCGAGGGTTACAGTACGTCAGATGTAGACGTGCCTTCGGTCGCAAGGCACGCACAGAATCAGTACCGGTCTGGATTCCAAACCGTTACCCGAGTGATGGCCGAAATCTGGATCCGGCTCGCCACCAAGTCACCATCCAAGGCTCGGGCGCTAGCCGAAGTTTGGCGCGAGCGTCCTTTCCGGCTAATGTGGCGCTTGGCTCTCTTCGCGTCCGTTAGCCCGGCGTTGCCGGCAGATTTCGCTGCGAACATGCTTGCTGAGCTTCCGCTCCGCGAATTGTTCCTGTCGGGATCCAGCGTCGAAATCCACCGGTTGATCCGCGCACGATGGAACGAATTCCCAAAGCCGAAGCGGAATAAGATCCTTCGCCGCTTTCGCGAGGGCCCGTTGCGAAGCTGGTTCAGAGAGGGCGCCGATGTGGATCGCGCGGTTGACCATTCCAGGTACGAAATTCTTTCGCTAATGGCGCGCGACGGGTTCGATATTGGTGCGGCCGGAAGGAATCTGTTGGCGAGTATCAGCGCTCGCTATCCTGAATGGCAGCCGAAGCCAGCAGAACAAGCGGGCTTCCATGTCTGGCACGAAAGTGGTTTCCGCAACGTCGTAGTTGATACCGAAAAATTCGAAAACGTGCCTGACAGCAAGCTTGTTTCCGAAGCGAAGAAGATCGCGATCAATGCTGATTTCAGGGATGGGGACAACTGGCAGGCTCTCTGCCTCTCCGATCCCGACCGCGCCTTGCGAGGCCTTGACGCCGCGGCTGCGGAAGAGGATTGGACTACAGGTTTTTGGGAGCAACTGCTTTGGTCTCGATCTGCCTACGCTGATTCCGGAACGGAAATGCGCGCCGCGCAATTGTTACTGGAATGGCCAGCCGGCACCTTTGCGCTTGTTTCTGCTGCCGCTTCATCGTGGCTTCACGAGCACGCAAAGACGCTGTCCAATGAACTCCTATGGCCTCTTTGGGACAGGATCGCCGATGTCTCGTTGATAGAAACCGCGGAGACCGAGGATGCGTGACGTATTCAATGACGCCATCAACGCTCCGCCTGGGCGGCTCGCAGAAATACTCCTGCGCAAAGTGACCGAGGGGGATGTAGAATTTCCCAGCGCCCTGCAAGCGCGCTTCGACAGGCTCGTCGACGCACCGGGTAGGCCAGGGCTTCTCGCGCGCGCCCGCCTTGCCGCTGACGTAGCGTTCCTCTTCGCCCGAGCACCCAACTGGACCAAGAGTAAACTGCTTCCGCACTTTGAGTGGCCGTCTCCTGATGCAGCTGATGTCTGGTCAGCGCGCAAATATTCAACCGCGATCGGTACGCCCGAGCTGTTTGGGCTGATGAAAAAACCATTTCTAGAACTCTTCGGCCGCAACGACGTCCCGGCTGAAGACCTCGACACCTTTGCGGAGTGGTTGGCGGCCATCCTGACCGTCAACCAAGCGGAAGGTGCGGGGTATCCGCTGACACCCACCGAAGCGCGCTCCGCGCTGCGGCGCGCCGGCGCAAAAGCGCTTTCTAGCGTAGGCCACCGCCTGGCAACGGAGATGGAAAGCGCAAAGCCGGAAAATAAAGCCCAATTTTGGCGGGCGGTCGTCGGACCTGTGTTTCAGGCAATCTGGCCGCTTGATGTCGAGCTGCAAACATCCGCTTCCACTTTCAAGCTGGTTCAAATTCTCTGCGCGACGGGGGAGGCATTCCCTGAAGCGGCCGACATTATCCTCCCATTCGTCCAGCCCGATGATCCGCGTTCTCAAACGACGGTTTTCTCTCTCGCTGAGGCCCCGGATTCGTTGTACACGGCTGCCCCCGGCAAAATGCTGGACTTGATCGCGGCTGTGGTCGGTGACGCGTTACCCGGCAGTGTCTACGCGCTCGGCAAAGCTTTATCGCGCCTGCGGTTGATCGCTCCCAGCCTCGCGGATACTCGAAAATTTCAAAGGTTGCTCCCCTATGCGTCGCAACCGGGATAGCAACCTGCTGGGCTGGTTGATGTCTTTCAATAGCGAAGTCTGAAGTTCGAACGGAGTGGCTTGCGCTGCCCCCTCTCCAGTGATCAAGAGGCGTCCGGCATCGGGTATTCGATCAACCCGGCCGTTTTCAAAGCACTTCGCGGATTGGCATACGATGACGACGACGGACTATTGCCAGCAAGCCACGCCACCTGCGCGTTGCTTGGCGGGGCCTCGCCGATCTGTTTCCAGGTTGCCAGCGAGTTCAGAACGCGCTGTTGCGGGCCGGAAAGAGTGACGTCCAAGCCGCCGCCGTTTTGGCGCCGGTGAGGGCTGGCGCGCCGCTGCGTCGGGACCAATCAGCCGTGATGTAACCATGGCGGGCTGACATCGGCGCCACGATGATCGCACACTGTGCAGACCATGCGTGACTGCAGGTCGTTGCCAGGGTCATGGCGTGCATATCACAAAGGCCCCCGCTATTTCGTGGACACACACCAGATGAACACCTTCATACCGAAGGAGCGGATGAAGAAACGCGCCTGATCCCACGCACACGCAAGAGGCGATGACCGAAGGTCATACAATCGCTGCAATCGTGTGGTAGTTTGAGAAGGTCGGCCCGGCATCTTTGGCAACGGACCTGCCGTTGTCGCTGGGTCGGCAACTCGGCCCTTATTCCGCAAGCCCCATCGTCGCCCTGCGACAAGCACCGCATAGGTGACCGGGTGTCACACTTTTTCTAAGTGCGATGATTATGGGGTGGACCGCCGACAACGGCGAAGCGCAGGGGCCGACCGTGGGCTTCCCATCTATAGAAAGTAAACTGCTGATTTCCGAAAACATCCTGATATTCAATGCTTCCCCAAAAGAAAATGGCCATTTTACCAGCTTCGATGGCTTCCCACTCGGTCCTGTTGATCGAGGCAGACTCCTCGGAGGGAGTAAAGCTATCTCCCGCTGGCAGAACACGCTCGCCATCGAGAACGCCAATTGGGAAATGCTGACTGTTATCGGGTATTTGCAAAAGATCAGCAACGCGAACAGTTACGCCGTAGCCGATAATGACGGCTGGCGTTTTTCCGTGGTTATAAAATGTGTATTCACAGATGGCGAGGGTATCGCCGTTCGCAAGATAACATTTGGGTTTGACAAAAATATAGGCGCGTTCGACGCGTGGAATATGTTCGGCGGCAGCTTGAGCAGCTTTAGCAGCTTGTTCGGCGGGAGCCAGACTCATGCGAATAAGCCGAAGTTGCACGTAGAACAGAACAACCTGACCTATGCCGACCACAACGAGCCAAAACGTAAAAAAACCAGCAGCATCCTTGGTGAACCACGTAGACCCAGTGAGTTCATCATCTGGCAACTTGGCTTTTTCGCTGCGGGTTTCGGCCTGTTGGGAAGTTACGGATTGTGCCGGCTTGGAATCTGGCCGGGACGACGCAAAAAGCATTCCCATCGCAAAAATCGCCACAGCCAAAAACGCTCCCAAAAATATTTCTGATATGCGAAATCTCATACGCCCTCAATCGCGACCCGGAAAATGTCCGCGTTAAGCGGGCATCATACCGGAACCGCAACTCAGGGATATAGAGCGGGAGATACTGTCCCCAGACTCCGCGCTGTGGTGTCATGCTCGCCATCTGATGATGCACCGGATCAACCGGCAGTCGCCGCCACGCGCCAGTGGGCACCGCGCAAGGCAAATTTCCAATCACAATTTTTCGACCGAAGGTCCCTGCGCCCGGACGCCTGCGATCCGCGCCTGTCCTGCGCGACTTTCTCCGTGCGCTCGCCCGTCTGGTGGTCGTCCGGCCAATTTCGGTCGGCGTGGCCCACAACATCGGAGACATCCATGTCCAAGATTATATTCACCATCGCTGCCTTGTCGTTCCTGCTGGTGACGACCCTGCTGGCCAGGGCGCACTGCCCTCCGGGAACAAGCTGGGTCTGTTCTCCCGGCTATGACGGCAAGCAAATCTGCGGATGCCGCTAATGCTGCGGAAAGAGGATCTCGTGATCGGCACCCGCATCAAGTGGCAAGCCATCAACACCAGAAAACCTGTCTTTTTCGGAACCATCATCCGAGTTGACGGGGATGAAGTCTTAATTGAATGGGACGGACAGCCCGACGCCAATAGCTTTGTCTATACCGAGGCCGACGCCATTCATCTCGCAGAATGAACCATCGGGGCGGATTTAGAGGACCGCCCTGTTTCGCCATCAGAATGTGCGAGTACGACCGTAATCTTGTCGGGTTCTGGTGCGCGTGGACAATCAAGCTGGCCGAATGAGCCTGCCAGAAATCATAACCCCGCCGGGACCAGATACCCCGTTGCGACTTGAGCAAGCGATTAAACTCGCATTTCCCTGCGGCGGCATGACTGTTTCAGGCTTGAGACGCGAAGCCGCCCGAGGGCGACTTGTTATTGAACGTATCGCTGGAAAGGATTTTGTAACCCTACAGGCCATCAACGAAATGAGGGCATTATGTCGAGACACGCAAAAGGTGCTAGACTTTGGCTCGAACCAGAGGAACGTGACCAACAAGGAAGGCTTGCCCGTAGAGCAACATGGGTCATCCGAGACGGCTCGCATAAAGTCCGCACGGGCTGCGCTAGAGCTGACCGCGAGGGGGCTGAACGTGCGCTCGCCGAATACATCGCCGCAAAATACCAAGTCCCGCGAGAGCGCGGTCGTCGTCCCTCTGAAATCCTAGTGCTGGATGTTCTGAATATCTATCTGGCCGACAAGGCCACGAAGCATTCAGACCCTTCGATCACCAAGGGCCGTATCATGACGCTGGCGGCATGGTGGGGCGATAAGACCTTGGCCCAAGTCAACGGCACCACTTGCCGGGAATACGTAGCCTATCGGACTGCGCAGCCTCGCCGTGCGGCCAAACCCGATATAACCGGCAAGCCCGCTCGCATGGTAACCGCCGCTGGTGCGCGCCGCGAGCTTGAGGATTTACGTTCCGCCATCAATCACCACCGGACTGAGGGGCTATGTTCCGAAGTCGTCGGGGTTGCTCTGCCAGAGAAGAACGAACCCCGAGAGGATTGGCTGACTCGATATGAAGCCGCCCGGCTCATATCGGCGGCATGGCGAGCTCGGCAGAAGATGGGCGAGGGCGTTACAGATAGGCCGGTTGGCCGTCACCTTGCCCGGTTCATTCTCGTTGGTCTCTATACCGGAACCCGGCATACGGCGATCTGTTCGGCGGCCTTCAACCCTGCCATCGGTCGCGGTCATATCGATCTGGAAACCGGCGTGTTCTACCGACGCCCACAGGGATCAAGGCAGACCAAAAAGCGCCAGACCCCGGTTCGGCTGCCCGAAAGATTGCTGGCGCATCTAAGGCGCTGGAACCGGCTCGGCATCGCCAAACATGCCGTGGTCGAATGGAACGGCAAGCCGATTGTATCGGTCCGAAAATCATTCGCTGCCGCTGCCATGGCGGCGGGTATCGACCGACATATTACTCCCCACATCCTGCGCCACACCGCCGCGACCTGGGCGATGCAGCGCGGCTCGGATGTATGGGCGGCGGCAGGCTGGCTGGGCATGAGCCCCGAGGTTCTGGAGCGCGTGTACGGACACCATCATCCTGATTTTCAGCGCGACGTTGCAGAGAGAATGTCCACCGGGACAAAACGGGACAGAAACAACGTGAACAAACGGTGATAGACCGTACCGGAACGAGACGAAAATCATCGAGATTTCAAGGGGCGGCCAGTGAGACGGTGCGTTCGGGACGCAGGGGTCGCAGGTTCAAATCCTGCCACTCCGACCAAGATATCAATAACATAGCAGTTTCATACATTTAAAGCGCAACGATTTGCGCAACGAAATGGCTTTTCTCCGTGGCCGCGATTCTCAAATTTAACGGCGCATGGCGTTTTACGTCACCGGGTCCGATGGCGTCCGGAGTTTCGAACGACTTTTACAACTTGATCGGAAAAGTCGTTGCTCAAGGCAACCGGCGGCGATTGTTGGAGCACTTCAAAAGTTATTTCGCGGGCGCTGCTGGAATGGTCTCCAATTGGAGTTCAGACGAAGGTTGGGCCGATACGGACTTACAGAGATATATGGAGCAAGCGACGGAAAATGCCCCGTTGTTTATTGAAGCCTTTTACGGTGCCTGCGTGAGCCTTGCCAGCGATGACATCCACACGCCGGATGCCGAGATGATCAACCAGATTCTTGCGAAGCACGATGCTGGTTATAAAATTGAGTTGCCGGACTTGGTGGTGCTCCGCGAACAAACATCGATTGCGGTCGAGGTTCTCCCGCCTTCACTGAGCGACCAAGCACAAAATATTATTCAACAATCCCTCCAACAGTCGCAGGAATATTTGACAGCCGGACAGTACCGCCAGGCGGTACAAGAAATCCTTTGGTTGCTGGAAACGGTATCAACCCTGTTTCAGGGGCTCACGATTGGGACGGACACAGTAGAAGGCAAATACTTTAACAGCATCGCAGACGAGCTTCGTACGCACCAAAAAGGGACAACGCTTGAGCGCTCACTTACGTGGGCAAAAACGTTGCATGGCTATCTTTCATCACCGACCGGTGGTGGCGTCCGGCATGGCGCCAATCTTCGTGCAGACTTCTCAATGCAAGAAAATGAAGCTCGTCTTTTCTGCAATTTGATCCGGAGCTACATCTCGTTCTTGCTGGCGGAACATGTTCGCCTCACTCGGAGTAACTAAGCGAACCGGTTAACGCCGGGCGCTGAACGCCTCCGCTGCCTCCTCCTGAAAATCCGGGTGATGATGGCCGTAGTTGGCTTCCAACTGCTCGACGGTCATTCCCAGCCAGCCCGCTGCTTCCCACAAATCGACACCAGCCTGCATCAGCCAGGTCGCTGCGGTGTGCCGGAGCGAATGCCGCACAACGTCGTCGCCGAGGCCCGCATCTTCCAGAATTCCTTCCCATGCTGACCTGATCTTGCCGGCGAGCGGCTGACCATCGTTCATGCGGTTGACCACAAACCGGATCTGCTCACCGTCGTTCATAATGCCGGCCGCGTGCAGTTCGGCCGATCGCGCTCTGTCGATCTTATGCCAGCGGAGCAGGTGAGGCCGCAGGCGGCTTGCGATCTTTACTGGAGGGCGCCGCTTTTTGGTTGAGCGTTCAATAGCGCCTTTGCCCTGATAGACCATCGCGTCCAGGTTCATCCACGGATGGGTGGTGGTCGGGAGCCATTGTGTGCGGCGGATCGTTTCTTCCCGCCGGGCGCTGTAAATGCCGACAAGGCAAAAGCGGAGAGCCGGGTAACGGCGGCGGACGATCCACCGCTCACGTCGCAACAGCGTGCCATCTTCCTTGCGTTTCCAGGAACCTCGCGCGGTGTCCCACACGTAGCCGATTGCGGCACCGAGCAGCCGCGCGGCTTCATTGCGCGTCAGCCAGCGATGTCGGCCTTCCGCCTTGGCAGGCAAAGTAATCTTCGGAACAACGCTAAGGGCTTGTTAGGAAATAACTGAGTCAATTTTATCACACTCCTTAGGAATTATATCGGGGGGATTCCCTGAGGAGAATCGGCGGCGATAGAATCGCCGCGTGATAAGAGCTTCTGACATC
>Ga0137390_10001489_pt1 | contig 17714 bp, 15 predicted proteins | sample 15con2h24AmetaG_FD_104937 | JGI IMG/M metagenome (GOLD analysis project Ga0137390, IMG submission 104937) | Vadose zone soil microbial communities from Angelo Coast Range Reserve, California, USA - 15con2h2.4A metaG | ecosystem: Environmental > Terrestrial > Soil > Vadose zone > Saprolite... | reverse complement strand
CGATCGAGAGTCGCATTGCGCGGATCATCGAGCATTTTTTGAAACTCGCCTATGCGCCAGCGCATATGAAAAGTTTGAATCAGCGCGGATGGGAACTGTCTATACGAGAAGCTCGTCGTCAGATTCGAAGGCGGCTCAGCGAAAGCCCCTCACTGCGTAGAAAGATTCGAGAGGTGTTCCCGCACGGATACGAGGGTGGACGTAACGCCGCGCTTAGCGCGTTGAATCTTCCGGATTCGGCACTCTCGGAAACGTCACCCTGGACCCTGGAGCAGGTTCTGGGCGACAGCTTTCTTCCTGACGGTCAAACAAATTCGGGGCGTTCTAATAAATGACGCTCAGCCCCTGTCACTGCCGGAGAACCGGCTAGGCTGTCGAAGCTCACTTTTTCACGAAAGCTCGCACTAAATTGGCGACCGCCGCGGGTTGTTCCAGCGGCGCCATGTGGGCGGCGTTCGCGACGAATTCTACTCGCGACCCGCGGATCAGTTTATGAAACTCCTCAGCATATGCCGGTTTTACCAGCCCATCCTGCTGGCCCCATATGATCATCGTTGGGGCGGCGATTCGATGGATCCTCTTGCGCAAGCCCTTATCAGGAATTGGCCAGATGAACTTACCGGTACAGGCCAGCGCCCAGCTAACCCGGATGATCGAATCCGCCTCCTCCAGGTTCATAAATACCAGCTTGCGCGCCGGATGAGTGGGATCATGAAAGAATAGCGGATCCAATTCCGCCTGGGGTGTGACCATGTAGTTTTTGATTGGCTCGTCGTCACGCCACAACCCAAGCGGATCGATCAGCACAAGTTTGCTGACACGCCGCGGATTAGTCGCGGCCAGCTCCGCGGCCACCATCCCACCGAAGGAATGTCCAACCACGGCAGGAGCATCAAGGCCAAGCTGGTCGAACATTTCGTAATAGTAGAGGATCAGGTCCCACAGATTGTCGAGGTGTGCGATTGCGTTCGGGTCACCCTCGCTGGTGCCCGGATGCTCCGGCGCATAAACGGTAAAGTCCCGAGCGAGCTGGTCGAGGCTTTCGTCCCAAATCAATCCGTATCCGGTGTGCAGATAGACCAGCGCAGGACCCTGCCCGGCGACCTTGATCCGAGCGTTGATCTTGCCCTCCCAAAGACTTAGCGTGCGTTCCCCAGTGGCAGTCATTCGTTCGTTCCCTCAGCCGCACCGAACCGCGACCGGCCGAGCGGCAATTGTGAGCAGTCCGCATCACAGGCTGAAGCCTGTGCCACTTAAGGTTACTTGTTCACGCGTGCTTCGCCCCCGTTGCCTGCGGTGCCCGCAGGCCGGCCGCCATTTTTGATTCGCGCCGGCCACCACTTGTTATCCCATCCTTCGTCGTCCCACACGTTACTAAAGTGAGGCTTCACCTCGCGCGCGAACAAATCGATATTCTTGAGTGTCAGCTCATGCGGCATTGAACCGATATGCAGCAACACCATCAGATTGCCGACTCTTAGCTTCTTGACCGCCTGCATCAACTGGTCGCGCACCGAGGCCGGCGAGCCCGCAATCACGAACTGGTTCTCGACAAAATCCTTGTATTTCCAGCTCGATACTGCGTTGAGCAGCTCCATCTGCATCGGCAACAGATTGCGCACGCTGTTGACGAGACTGCGATGGTCCTGGTCACCGGGAATAAACATATACTCATTCAAGATGTGCAGGCACTTGTCATAAAAGTAGCGAATGTGCGGATAGTACTCTTTCTCCGCCTGCGCATCCGTTTCGGATACTGCTACCAACTGTAGAAAGCCGGCACGGTACGGATTGGGGTCGATGCCGTTCTTGTCGACAAATTCCCAAAAACCGTCCATCACCCGTTTGCCAAGATTGTTGCCGTAATAGCTCAGAAAGCAATAGCAGTGGTCATGCTTGGCGGAAAAGTCCCAGGTGCTGAGGCTGCCCGAGCCCGGAATCCAGACCGGAGGATAGGGTGTTTGAATCGGCCGCGGCCATAAATTCACCATCGGCAACTGAAAGTACTTGCCGTTCCACGCGAAGACCTCGCGTGATTGCCAGGCTTTGAGGATCAGATCGTGCGCTTCGTAATAGCGGTCGCGATGCTCGATCGGAGTGATGCCGTAACAAAGATCCGCGTCCATCGCCGTGCCTAACGGCATCCCCGCCACCAACCGGCCGCCGCTGATACAGTCGAGCATGGCGTATTCTTCGGCCACCCGAATTGGCGGGATGGTGGTCGGCAGGGTGGCACCCATCTGCACCAACGCAACGTCCAGGCCGTTGGTCGCACGCGCCAACGCCGATCCCATTAAGTTCGGACTGGGCATAAACCCATAGGCGTTCTGATGATGCTCGTTGACGCAGATCCCATCCATGCCCGCCTTGGCCGCATAGGTGAGTTCATCCAGCGTCCAGTTGTAATACTGGCCAACGCGATTTGGCTCCGCGAGTTCCCAAAAGGGCGGGTCCACCCAAACTGAATGATATTTGGACTCAAAATCCGCGGGCAGTTCGCGATGGGGCATCAGATGGAACATCGAAATTTTCATGCCGGCCTCCTGTTTTTTCACCAACCCGGCATAAGCCGCTGCTCCGTTGTCGCGGCTCTGCCTCGCAGGTCCAGGCGCAGTTCGCATGAGATGATACTCGAACTGTCGTCTGGGTTAATTATGGAAGTATCACGGCGGCCCAAGCGGCGACAATCCTCGATGACTGCGGGCTTTCTGCGGCGTGAGCCGCTTGAAACAGTTCGGAGTAATGAGGATGCGGCGTGGGAGTATACGCCGTTGCCATGAGTACGCTTCCGCTTGGGTGTTTGAATCGTGATATCGAACTCGTACATCATTTTATGCGTTTCGGTTGCAGCAGTGTCAACGGACGGCTGGCATTCAGGAGGTCGTCGAGCCTGTTTCAACTACCAAACCTTCTTTACGTCGGCGGCGGATGGAGAGCTTGATTCAGTAGATCACCACGCTGCGGATTGATTCGCCCTTGTGCATCAGATCGAAGGCGTCGTTGATGCGTTCGAGCGGCATTCGATGGGTAATCAGATCGTCGATGTTGACGCGGCCCTGCATGTACCAATCGACGATCTTGGGGACGTCGCGGCGGCTTTTCGCACCGCCGAAGGCAGTACCTTTCCACGTTCGTCCGGTTACCAGTTGGAACGGCCGGGTTGAAATCTCCTCACCGGCCGCAGCCACCCCGATTATTACGCAGGTGCCCCATCCACGCTGGCAACATTCGAGTGCCTGGCGCATCAACGTCACGTTGCCGACGCATTCGAAGGAAAAATCGGCGCCACCCTTGGTCAGGTCGATGAGATATGGCACCAGGTCGCCGCGCACCTCTGCCGGATTGACGAAATGCGTCATGCCGAATCTCTCGGCGATCGCCCGCCGCGCCGGGTTCAAATCGATTCCGACGATCATCGATGCGCCCGCCAGCCGCGCCCCCTGGACGACATTGAGGCCGATTCCGCCAAGACCAAAGACGACGACCCGGTCGCCTACCTGAACCTTGGCGGTGTTGAGTACTGCGCCGATTCCGGTGGTGACTCCGCATCCGACATAGCAGACCTTGTCAAACGGCGCGTCGTCACGAATCCTGGCCACCGCTATCTCGGGCAATACAGTGAAATTCGCAAAGGTCGAGGTGCCCATGTAGTGATGAATCATTTTATCGTCGTGCGAAAAACGGCTGGTGCCATCAGGCATCAGCCCGCGCCCCTGAGTCTCGCGAATCGCAGTGCAGAGATTGGTGCGGCCTGATAGGCACGCGGCGCATTGGCGGCATTCCGGGATATACAGTGGAATGACATGGTCGCCCTGCGCGACTGAACTAACACCAGGTCCGGTTTCGACGACGACGCCGGCTCCCTCATGTCCCATAATCGCGGGAAATAGTCCCTCCGGGTCGCGGCCCGATAACGTGTATGCATCGGTATGGCAGATACCGGTGGCCTTGATTTCAACCATCACCTCGCCCGCTTTGGGACCGGCGAGGTCAACTTCAGTAATTTCCAACGGCGCGTTGGGCTGATTTGCAACTGCTGCCTTGACTTTCATTTTTTCCCCAGTCTAGTGCTTCCAGTGAGCTGAATTGCCGCAGTTCCCTCGCGCGGGACTGATGCGTTTGACCCCTTCCCCCTGACCGGGGAGCGGGTAGAGCCGTCTCGGGCTCTATCGGTACAACGTCGCATGTGGTAATCCGAAAAAGCTAGACTCTCAGCTTCGAAGCAGCACCACGCCGTCGCGAATTGCACGGCCGCCCTCCGCGCTGAGCGTTTCGAAGAAGACTGCGTTGCCCCTCGTGGTTTTTTCGCGCGTCATAATTCGCACCGTTATCTCCGAAGGCATCAGCACCATCGCGCCGAAGCGCCCGTAGATGCGGGCTACACGTTCGGGGTCACCGCCGGCCTCGGCCGTTACAATTTTCGATACGCTCAACGCGAGTGTGGCCGTGCCCATCAGGATGGGCGCGGGCAGCGTGGCACGTTTTGCGATAGCGGCATCGGTATGAATATTCACCGCGTTCGGCTGCCGCGCGCATGCGCTGTATACATGCGCGAGCCCAGCGGAGATCGGGATCGCGAATTCGCCGCGCGGATGCCCGTCCCAATCGCCCGGTTGCGGCGCCGCGGGCAGTTCGGAGACTGGCCGGTCGGCTCCAATAAGCTCAACGTTGCGATAGATCTGACCCCAGTAAACCGTCGAAACCGGAGCGCCGTTGGAGTCCACCATCTCGTACCGCGTAACGATGTAGGTGCCGGGTCTCCGCTGCTCGGCGGCAAGCAGCATCGCACGTGTGGTGATTCTCTCAGGCGGGCGCAGCGGACGGTGCAGGATCATGTCTTGCGTTGCATGGACGCGCCTCACTGCTTCGTCGCCTTCGAGCCGAGAACTGCGCAGCCTTTGATCCAGTTCGGCCAGCCCGTGCCAGACTAAGCAGACCGGAAAGACGGGATGCGCGACCAGCCCGCCAAGCCGGAGCGAGTCAACGTATACGGGGCTCACATCGCCGATACCGGCCGCATAGGCCATGGTCCATCCCGCTTCTACCTCATACTCGAAGGGTCCGAGCGCGGTTCCGACCAGGATTGAATCGAACGGCAATGCTGAGACCTCCGCGGTGGTATCGTCTTTTTATAATGCGCACGTCGCGGACTCCTGACCCTTCGACTGTCCCCTCGGCTGCGCTCGGGGCTTCGGCTCACCCGTGCTTTGGCTCACCGGCTCCGCTGCGCTCCACCTAGGGGCGCAGAATCACGAGACCGTTACGAATCGCGTGGCCGCCTGCAGTACTTATCGCCTCGAAGAAGACGGCCTCGCCGTCGTCGCATTTCTCACGCGCGTCGATCCGCACAATCACTTCCGACGGCATCAGTACCATCGCGCCAAAACGTCCATAGATCTGTGCGACCCGTTCAGGATCGCCACCCGCTTCGGCTTCGATAATGCGCGACACGGCCATCCCCAGCGTCGCCGTCCCATGCAGAATCAGTCCTGGCAGGCCGGCTTTGGCGGCTACCGCGGCATCGGTATGAATTGGATTCCATATTCGCGCGCATTCAGTGTAAACGTGGGCGGCACCAGCACTGATCGGAACCCGGATTTCGTTACGCGGCGGCACAGGCTGGGGGAGTGTTGGCAGCGAGGGAGTCGCAGCGGGACGATCGGGTCCCTTCACCTCCACCTGGCGGTATAAGCTGCCGTAATAAGTGGTGCAGACCGGCATACCCTTATCGTTTATGGTGTCGAATTTCGCCACTTCATAAGCGCCTGGCTTGCGCCGTTCAACGCCGATCAGTTCTGTGGTTGTGACGAGGTGTTCAGGTGGATGCACTAATCGATGAACTATCGTTTGATGTGTCGCATGGACGCCACGGAAGGCTTCGTCCTGTGACAAGGTGGCGCGAGCCTTATGGCGAATCGAGCCGGCCGCCGGCCATTCGAAGCACACCGCGAACATCGGATGGGCAACGATTCCACCCGGGCGCCCGGTATCGAGATAGCAAGGGAGGTAGTCGCCGAGGGAGGCCGCGTATGCCATCGCCCATCGCGCATCAATTTCGCTCGCGATGGAGCCGACTTTGGTTCCGACCAACGACGAATCGAGTGGCATGGGCGTATTCTTAGCGCCGGCCCCGCCCCAGGTCCAACACCCCGGAGATTGGCGACCATGAGTTGAGCACATCCGCAGCGCCCGTTCCTGATTTTTCCAGCTTGCACGCGGCGCTCCGCATCGGCGCGAAGACAGGAGCACTGCGCGTAACCATGAACCGCGTGCGGCTGCTTATCTGCTAGCAGGGTGCGGAAAAAGACCTTCCGCACCCTGCTTTCCCTCTCTGTAATCTCCCCCAGAGGGGGAGAACTAAAGGAAAGAAGCCAGTTTTATCGCAGGGTGCAGAAAGACTTTTCATAAGCAAATAGGTTTTTCCGCACCCTGCTAGAGGCGTCTCGATGAGGCTCACGTGCATTTGGCCGAAATCTGCCACAGGTTCACAGAAGGGTTCGACACGCCGTTTAAATCGGAAAAAGTTTGACCTGGTGTCCTGAAATCGGGATTCCTTCGGCTCCCATGGCAAATACTTCGGCGTATGCTGAATCGCTCATGGGTCGATAGCGGTGAAGAGCCAATTCCTGTTTCCGGCGGCGATAGCATGCAGTCATCTGGCTGTAGATCAATGAAAGCCACGACAAAGCTCGCCTATCGCCGGTGCTTTTAGGACCTATTTACCCATCGTTGTGGACGAACTATCGTTAAAAGCATCATGCGCTCGAGACCGGTCGCTCGCGCTGTCCCGCCTGTCCTGACTTGCGGACGTCCGACTCTGGCGTCCTTGGCCGAAAGCAAGGCCGCCTGCGCTGAGGACGAGCCCGACCTACCGCTTCCGCCTGGCGAACTTGCGCCGGGCGTCGCACGCTTTGATCCGCTGTTTCTGAAGTCGGCAATCACTGGCCGTTCAGGCCGTGCCTCAGAATCCGGGCCCTGATGAAGACGCTGATCCGGAGTGCGGTGACAAGTTTGATGCGGGCTATCCGCTTTGGGATGGCAGTTCTGCGCATGATCTTCGGCGAAATCCGATGGTCGCCTCCGCCTTGGATGAAACCCGCCTGGGGCGCGGCGCGCGGCTTTGCAGTTAGAGTTTCAGGCCATCTCGAAGCAGCGCGACGCCGGAATCCCACCACATTTTGGATCAGCAGTGCGAGCTCTCTAATACTGATAGTAGCCGGCGCCGCTGCCCTGCGATGGTACTTGAATCGTCCCCAGCCCAGATACGTCGAGGTCAATGGAGCGTGGCCGCGTGCAACGGAACTCAAGCCAGACGCGCAAATCGAGCCGCTGCGACTCTCTTTCACCGCATCTGCAGCGCGGCTCGGAACAGTCGGCAAAGCTGTCACGTCAGCAATCACCATCGAGCCGCCACTTGACGGCGTGTGGCAATGGCGCTCCGATTTCGAGCTGACCTTCGCACCACGAAAGGATTGGGAGGTCGGGCGCGCATACACAGTGACATTTTCCCGCGGTTTGTTTGCGCCGCAGGTGCTGCTTAAGCACTATTCTTACAACTTCCGATCGCCCGCCTTCGCCGCACGAATCACCACCGCCGCGTTCTATGAGGACCCAACCGATGCCAGAAACAAGCAGGTAATCGCGACGGTCGAGTTTACCCATCCGGTGGACAAGGCCGACCTGGAGAAGCGAATCGGGCTCCGGATGCGAATCGAACCGGTCAAAAGCTTTGAAGGCAGCGGCGTGCGCGGTTTCGGTTTTAAACTCAGCTACGACAAGACCGGCGGCATCGCCTACATCCACTCCGAACCGTTTTCTATCCCGAACAACGACGCCGAGATGCAAGTCAGGATTGGGGCCGGCGTTCACTCCTCGCGCCGCGGTCCGGGTACCGCTGATGTGCTAATGCGGACTGTATCGATTCCTGGGATCGCGAGTTACTCTGCCTGCTAACGGGCGCCTTCAAATATACTTTTGATGGTCCCGCGGGGTGCGGAAAGACTTATCATAAGCAAATAGGTTTTTCCGCACCCTGTCAGGGGCACTCCGGCGTGGCCCTGGGTCTGCCGTGGGAATTCTCTCATCTTCAATTAAGGAGATTATTCAGGCCTGGCGATCTGATAGGATAGATTGTCATCAATGGCGATAGAGGATATGGATTTCATGACCATCAGCGAGATGCGCGAACTATTGAACGACTGTCGGCTCCGTTTCGAAACTCTCGGGAGGCGTCTTTGACGTCCCCCAATTAACCGCGCGCGCAACTGCACTGCTCGAACAGACCGGCCGTCCTGATTTCTGGGAGCGGCCGGAATCCGCACAATCGATCCTGCGCGAACACGACCGTATCAAAGCCCAGCTTGCCGATTACGAACGGCTCAGCAAGACGCTCGACGAGGCTCATCTGTTCCTGACAATGGCAGAGGAAGAGGGCGGCGACGATTCCGAAGCCGCCCGCGAGACTCAAACCGCACTAGAAACGTCGCGCGCCGAACTCGAGCGCCAGGAACTCCAAATGATGTTGGGAGGAGAGTACGACCGGCTCGGTGCAATCGTGTCAATCCATCCTGGGGCCGGGGGCACCGAAGCGCAGGATTGGGCCGAGATGCTCTTGCGGCTGTATCTGCGCTGGGCCGAGCGCCATGGTTATCGGACTGACCTGGCTGATCTTCAGCCCGGCGAGGGGGCAGGCATCAAAAGCGCGACGTTCGAGGTCGATGGCGAATGGGCTTACGGGTATCTCAAGGCGGAGGCCGGTATCCATCGGCTAGTGCGTATTTCGCCCTATGATGCCAACGCCCGGCGTCATACCTCGTTCGCGTCGGTCTTTGTGTTCCCGGCTATCGATGACAAGGTCGAAGTCACGATCAATCCTGCGGACCTGCGCGTCGATACTTTTCGCGCATCAGGCGCCGGCGGGCAGCACGTCAACAAGACCGATTCCGCCGTACGTATGACCCATATTCCGTCCGGCATCGTTGTCAGTTGCCAGAATGAGCGTTCCCAACATAAGAACCGCGCAATGGCGCTCAAAATTCTGCGCGCCCGGTTGTTCGAACTGGAGCAGCGCAAGAAGCGTGAAGAGCTGGAGAAGTTCAGCAAGGACAAAAAGGAAATCGCCTGGGGCAGCCAGATCCGCTCCTATGTGTTACAGCCTTATCAAATGGTCAAGGACCATCGCACCGGGGTCGAAATCGGCAATACCAGCGCCGTTTTGGACGGCGATATCGACGCATTCATCCAAGCCTATCTGATGGGTGAGCGCCGAGGTGATTCGCAGGCCGCATCGGCCTAACGAAAAGAGACTGGTGGCGTGTGAAATCGGTACTGCTGGAAATTCCTCCCCCTGACCAGGGAAGAGGAGAGCCTGCCCTGAGGAGCGGCAGCGACGAATGGGTTAAGTGGGGGTTGTCTGGTTCGTTTCAATGCGACACGTCATCATCGTTTTGAACGTAGAGGCTTCAAGTCGGAGGAGTACTATATGCTCGACCTTTACTTTTGGACCACTCCCAACGGCTACAAGCTCACCATCATGCTGGAGGAATTGGGATGGCAGTACAATGTCATTCCCGTCAATATCGGCAAGGGCGAGCAGTTCCGGCCGGATTTTCTCAAGATAAGCCCCAACAACAGAATGCCGGCGTTAGTCGATCATGAGGGACCTGACGGCAAACCAATCGCCATCTTTGAATCAGGCGCAATCCTTATATACCTGGCGGAAAAAGCGGGATGGCGCTTTATGCCACAGGATACGCGCCGCCGTTACGACGTGCTCCAATGGCTGATGTTCCAGATGGCGAGCGTGGGGCCGATGCTGGGCCAGGCGCATCATTTCCGGCGTTACGCGCCCGAACAAATCCAGTATGCCGTCGACCGTTACACCAACGAAGCCCACCGCATCTACGGCGTCATCGATAAGCGCATCAGCGAGGTTCCATATCTGGCCGGCGAGTACTCGATCGCCGATATGGCGACCTATCCATGGCTGCGAACCCATCATTGGCAGGGCCAGAATCTGGAGGACTTCCCTCATCTGAAGCGCTGGTACGATAGCATCGAGGCGCGCCCAGCGGTCCAGCGCGGACTCGCCGTGATGAAGGATGAAGTCGAGCGCGCGCGGCAGAGTCCCCCCGATAAGGAGTCGTGGGACATCCTGTTCGGCAAGAAGCAATTCGAGCGCCGCTGAAATCATTCTCCCCCGGGTCCGCGCGGTCCGGGGGAGAACGAATAGCTCAGACGAATTTCCCCAAGCCTTGAGCATGCTCACGTTCACCTGACGAAGTAACGTGCGGCTGCTGGCGCGGCGCCGGATCATGCTTACGTTGGATTATGTGAGAGTTGGCAATGGAGAAGCGATTCAACAACGTCGACGACGAACCACGGAAGGACATCTCCCCTGATGGCCCGGCCGAGAAGGACATCGAACTCACGCCAGACCAGCAGGTGAAAGCGGAGCCGATGGAAGGGCCCGATTCCGTAATTGAGAAATTGCAAGCGCAAGTCGCTGATAAGGATAAGGAACTCGCCGAACTCAAGGATAGATACCTGCGCACGCTCGCCGAGAGCGAAAACGCACGCAAGCGTATTCGCCAGCAAAGCGACGAAACGATCCGCCTGCAGCGCGAAAATCTCCTGCGCGAGCTGCTGCCGATCGTCGACAATCTGGAACGCGCGGTTGAAGCTGCCCGCAGTGGAGGCAACGGTAAATCCATTGTTGAAGGTATCGAGATGGTGCTGCGCAGCATGCTCGACTTCCTGAAAACGCATGGGGTGACGCAAGTGAGTTCAGTCGGTCAGCCGTTCGATCCTCAGCGGCATGAGGCGGTCGACCAGATTGAGAGCACCCAGCATCCACCAAATACTGTTATAAATGAGTTCCATCGCGGCTACCAGATCGGCGATCGGTTGCTTCGGCCGGCGCGGGTCGCGGTTGCCAAAGGCACTCAGGAAAGCGACCACGGTGGTAACGGGAACGGCGCCGGCGGCGATGACGTTGAAACCCGCTGAAACGTGGTTATGGTATCATTCAGAGGTTCTGAAACATGGCCAAAGTAATTGGAATTGATCTCGGCACAACCAATAGCTGTGTCGCGATTATGGAAGGTGGCGACCCGGTCGTCATCGCCAACTCGGAGGGCAGCCGGACTACGCCCTCAGTGGTAGCGTTCACCGATTCGAGCGAGCGCCTGGTCGGGCAAATCGCGAAGCGTCAAGCTATCACTAACCCGACCAATACAATTTTTGCAATCAAGCGCCTGATGGGCCGGCGTTTCGACGACCCGGAAGTGCAGAAAGCCATCAAGGTGCTGCCATACAGAGTCATCAAAAATTCAGACGGGGCGGCGGCGGTTGAAATTCGCGACAAGAAGTACAGCCCGCCGGAAATCTCCGCGTTTATCCTTCAAAAGATGAAACAGACCGCGGAGGATTATCTGGGCGAGAAAGTCACCGAAGCGGTTATCACAGTGCCCGCCTACTTCAACGACAGTCAGCGGCAGGCCACCAAGGATGCTGGGCGGATCGCCGGTCTTAACGTCCTGCGTATCATCAATGAGCCAACCGCGGCCTCGCTGGCATACGGCCTCGACAAGAAAAAAGATGAGAAAATCGCCGTATTCGACCTCGGCGGCGGCACCTTCGATATCTCGATCCTTGAGTTGGGCGAAGGCGTGTTCGAGGTCAAAGCGACCAACGGCGACACCTTCCTCGGCGGCGAGGATTTCGACCAGCGCGTGATTGACTACCTGGCGGACGAATTCAGAAAGGACCAGGGAATCGACCTGCGCAAGGATCGGATGGCACTGCAACGGCTCAAAGAGGCCGCCGAGAAAGCCAAATGTGAGCTCTCCACCGTGATGGAGACGGATATCAACCTGCCCTTCATTACGGCCGATCAATCCGGCCCGAAACATCTGAACATGAAACTGACTCGGGCGAAACTGGAGGCACTGTGCGCCGATTTGCTGGAACGGCTTGACGGACCGTGTCTGACAGCGCTGAAGGATGCGGCTCTGCGCACCAACGACATCAACGAAGTCGTGCTGGTTGGCGGCATGACTCGGATGCCCGCAGTGCAGGAGCGGGTCAGGAAGCTGTTTGGCCGTGAGGGTCATAAGGGCGTGAATCCCGACGAGGTGGTGGCTGTCGGCGCGGCGATTCAGGCCGGCGTGCTCAAGGGCGAAGTCAAGGACGTTCTCCTGCTCGACGTGACGCCGCTGTCGCTCGGCATCGAAACGCTGGGTGGGGTATTCACCAAGCTGATCGAGAAAAACACCACGATTCCGACGCGCAAGAGCCAGACCTTCTCCACCGCCCAGGACAACCAGCCGGCGGTGACGATCCGCGTATTCCAGGGCGAGCGCGAAATGGCGGCCGATAACAAGCTTTTGGGTCAGTTCGACCTGGTTGGTATACCGCCTGCCCCGCGTGGCATGCCCCAGATCGAGGTCACCTTCGATATCGACGCCAATGGTATCGTGCATGTCTCGGCTAAGGATGTGGGAACCGGCAAGGAGCAGTCGATCCAAATCACCGCTTCCTCCGGATTGAACGAGGAAGAAATCAGGCGGATGGTGCGGGAGGCCGAGCAGCATGCGGCTGAAGACCACCAGCGGCGCGCGGTCGCGGAGGCCCACAACAAACTCGATAACCTGGTCTACACGACCGAGAAGACGCTCAAGGAATACGGTTCGCAACTCGATGACGCTTCGCGAAAAGCGGTCGAGGACGCCCTCAATGATGCCCGCGGCAAGCTCGAATCCAAGGATGTGGATGAACTGAATCGTACTGCCGAGGCTCTCTCGGCTGCATCGCATAAGCTGGCCGAGGCGATGTACAGCAAGACCCGCCAGGCGCAGGGCGCACAACCCGGAACCGGCGCTGATGGAACGGGAGCCAACGGCGGCGCGAACCAGGAAGCGGAAAAAAAGGAAGATGTGGTCGACGCCGACTTCAAGGAAGTCAAGTGAAATTGGCCTTAGCCGGGCACAGGCGTCGCGCGGTGCTCGACCCGCCGCGGACAAAAATCTGTGGTACGCTTACCTCCCAGGTTAAAGTGGATTAAGATAGTTGCGCGATGCCTTCTTCAGATCGAAAACGGGACTATTACGAGGTTTTGGGTGTCGGCCGGGGCTCCGCTGACGAGGATGTCAAAAAGGCCTACCGGCGCTTGGCCGTTCAATTTCATCCCGACCGTAATCCCGGTGATAAACAAGCCGAGGAAAAATTTAAAGAAATAAACGAGGCTTACCAGGTACTGTCAGATCCCGAAAAACGCAGCCAATACGACCGTTTTGGGCATGCTGCGTTTCAGGGTCCACAAGCGCCTGGGGGGTTCGGCGGGTTCGATTTCAGCCAGGGCTTCGAGGAAGTTTTCTCTGACATTTTCGGTGATTTTTTCGGTACAGGGCGCGGGCGCTCGCGCTCGCGCAGCCGCCGCGGTGAGGATTTGCGTTATGACCTCGAAGTTGAATTCGAGGAGGCGGCGCGTGGCACCGAAAAAGTCATCAAATTCCAGCGCTTGACCACTTGTGATGCCTGCAATGGCACCCGGGCGCGGGGTGGCGCCGAAGGCGCGCGTACCTGCCCCAACTGCCGAGGCACCGGCCAGGTTCGGACACAGCAAGGTTTTTTTTCGATTTCGACGACGTGCGGCCAATGTCGCGGCGAAGGCATGATGATCGCGGACCCGTGTCCGAAATGCCAGGGGCAGGGGCGCATCAGGAAGCCGATATCGCTCTCAGTACGAATTCCGCCTGGGGTCGATAACGGATCGCGGCTCAAGCTGCGTAACGAAGGTGAAGCCGGTTTTGCCGCTGGTCCGGGGGGCGACCTCTACGTCGTCGTCCATGTCAAAGAACATCCCCTGTTCGTCCGCCAGGACAATGACGTGGTGATCGAGGTGCCGGTCAGCTTTCCACAGGGAGCGCTGGGTGCCGACCTCGAAGTTCCAACGCTGGAGGGTAAGATCAAGCTCAAGCTGCCGGCCGGTACTCAATCGGGCAAGATCTTCCGGCTCAAGGGCAAAGGCTTCGTAGACTTGCACGGTTACGGACGCGGCGACCAACTGGTGCGCATCGTGGTCGAAACACCGCGGCGTCTGAGCGCGCGGCAGCGCGAACTGCTCGAGGAATTCGCCAAAGCGTCGGGCGAGGATATTAATCATCCGATGGCGAAGGGCTTTGTCGACAAACTGAAGGAAATGTTCGGTTGACGCGATCGGTGTCGTGCCATTTCAGCCCCGGCCTGCGATGAGGCAGCCGGGGCTTTTGATTTTTCCCAGTCACTGATTTGGGTACTTTGTTCGGCAGGTCGAGCGGGAGCGCGGACGGGAAAAGGGGAGGGGCGTCGAGCAAGACGGAGGGCTTGAGCGCTAAAAGTAGTCGTTCGGGATTTGTATGTGTCGGAGGCTGGATCGGTCTAAGATGGCCGGAAGGGCGTGTAGGACAGACAGATATCTACCCACAGGAAATCCCAAACACGCCAAGCGGTTCTCTCATGATCAGAAGAGTCAAAGCTCGCAATTTTTTGAGCTTGATGGATGTCGATCTCGAACTCGGACGCCGAAACGTGCTGGTGGGTCCGAACATGTCAGGCAAGAGCAATTTGATTGACCTCTTCAAATTTCTTACGACGATGGCAACGGAGCGCCCCGGCCTGCAGGCAGCCGTTTTGCAGCGCGGGGGCTTTAGCGAGCTTGTGTGGAAGGGTAGCGAGGAGAGGCAAATCTCCTTAGCGATAACGATCGAACTTCCAAGGGCTGAAAATCAACCGAAGCCGCAGACGGACGAGTACGCGCTGACGCTCATGGGAGGGCCGGGAGGCAGCTGTACGGTTGAAAGCGAAAAGCTAACTGTTCACGTGGATGGTAACGAACCTCGCACTATATACGAGATCGGTCACGGCAGGCAGGGCGTTGTAGAAGAGCAAGGCCAGCTGCGGCCAATCAATCTCTCCAATTGGAGTACGGCATTGGAATCTGTCGGCCTTCCGAACGTTGAGGCGGACCAATTCAGGAGCATCGTCGCAGGCTGGCGTTTCTATCAAATCATACCGGCACTGATGAGGCAGGAGAATGCGCCCAATCCAGAACCGTTCTTGAAACAGCACGGCGAAAATTTCTCCAGTTGGATTACAACTCTACAGACTCACCCAGAGGAATCTCGCCAGATTAGACAAGCCGTTTGTGACGCGTTTCCGGACTTGGCAGAGATTATCATCCAGCCAACGCAGGCGTCGAGAATTGTTCTGAGTACACATGAAAAATATCTCAGACGCGCCACACCCATATACCGAATGTCCGATGGCGAGTTGGCTTTCCTGGCGTTGGTATCCTTGATCTTCGCCCCGCTGGAATTAGGCGCGTCACTCTATTGTATCGAGGAACCCGAGAACTATTTGCATCCCTACTTGCTTGAGACGCTGGTGGAGCTTCTGACGCAGCGTCAGGCTGAGTTGGGTGAGCAGTCTGCCCAGATCATTGCCACGACCCATTCTCCCTACTTGGTCGACAAGATCAGTGTCGATGATCTCATCGTGACAGAAAAGCTAAGCGGAGAAACGAGATTCAGGAGCCCCTCGTCCAGCCAGCATCTGAAGGAACTCCTGGCGCGAGCGGAGCTTGGTCTGGGTGAACTGTGGTACTCCGGTGCCTTGGGCGGAGCCTGAATGCCCGTATATGGACTCGTCGTTGAGGGCCTGAATGATCGTGAAGCGCTCGAGACGCTAATCAAGAGACTCCTCGCAGGTAGTGAAGTCGAAGTGATCACGCGTCTCGCCGGAGATAAAAAGCGCCTTATGAAAAATTTTGCCGGGCTCTTGGAGAGTTTTTGGTGGGCTAACCAAGGTTCGCCCGTCGATAAAGCGTTTGTCATCCGAGATTCAAATGGTGAGGATCCGGCCGGGATCTTGGCCAAAATGCAAGCAACACTCGCGGCGCGTGGTTCCTAGGGTTCCCGGTGCAGCCCTTGGTGATTGTACAAGCGCTGGAAGCTTGGTTCCTCGCCGACGAAAGAGCCATTCACAGGCTGACGTCGAAAAGCAAACGCTGATACGTGACCCCGAGGCGGTAAGTGGGCCTAAGGAAGTACTCAAGGCGAGGCTCTCCGCAGCGCGGGTTATTTACACATCCAAAGTCGCTCAAACTCTTGCCGAGAAAATCGGCATGGAGAAAGTGGCTCGTCGTTGCTCCGCCTTCCGCCTTTTTTCTGACGCCCTCCAGTGGTGAAGAAACATCGGGCGCGCCAGGTGTTCGGCCGCCGGCGTCGCACGGGGAGTCTCTTCGGTCGAGGGATGTGCACGCCGCTTGAGCGAGCTCTGCGCGCAATCACATCGGGAGGAACTATCGCGATGATGCCGGAACAGGAAATCGTGACAAAAGAGAAGCAATAGGTGCAGGGAACCGAAGCCACTCGCCCCGGCCACCACTATGTACCCGAGGTTGATATCTGTGAGTATCCTGACAAGCTGATGCTATGGGCTGATATGCCGGGAGTGTCGGACAAGAACGTTGAGGTAATGCTGAAAGACAATACTCTGACTCTCACCGGAACGGTGTCGCCGGCAACCTATAATAATCTTTCCCCGGTATACACTGAGTACAATGTGGGTAATTACTCGAGGCAGTTCTTAAACGAAGAGATTGACGAATCGCGGATTCAAGCGCGAATGCGTAACGGCGTGCTCGAAGTTGAGCTGCCCAAGCGGGAACAGGCCAAGCCGCGCAAGATCGAAGTGCGGACGGTGTGAGTACATCGACGGCAACGGGGGAAGCGAGTAAAGGTCATCACGGCACGCTTCCCTCGTTTCTGCTGTCTTCTCCTGTCTCTTCTCTCCCGTGCCTTCAGCTTCGGCCTAATGCTGCCATCAGCGCGGCGCGCATTATTGCGGTTGGTGCCGCAACATTGTTGAACAGCTCGAATGCGATCGCGCCCTGATTGACCAGCATCCCGGCACCGTCGAGCGCGCGTCTGCCGAGAGCGAGTGCCGGTGCCACAAACGGCGTCGGCTCGCGCGCATAGACCATGTCGTAAAAGACACAGTCCGCGAATGCCGTATCGTACGCGATTGCGACGAAGCTGCCCGTCTTAAGTCCCATCGGCGTCGCATTTATCACCAGCGCAATATCGGCCAAGGCCGCAGGCTTCGCCAGTGCATCAAGGCCGCAGGCGCGAATCAAAGTTCCGCCCGGCGCCAAGTGCAGTTGCGCAAAGCGGTACGCCAGCCTGGTGGCGCGCTCAACCGTGCGGTTGCACAGCAGGATGTTTCCAGCTCCCATTCGAATACAAGCGAGCACCGCCGAAGCCGCAGCGCCACCCGCCCCAACAATCATCACCGAGCGCCCTACCAGCCTGACGCCGGACTCTCGCAGGTCGAGCTCTAGACCGCGTGCATCGGTATTGTGACCGTGCAGCTCCCCGTTGCGATTTACCACGCAATTGATCGCGCCTAGGATCAGCGCTTCTTCGCTCAAATGCGCCACCATCGCGACCGCGTTCTCCTTGTGCGGCACCGTCAGATTGACTCCCGCAATTTCGAGTGCGGGGACCGCGCGAATGGCGTCGTACAAGTGCTCGGGTGTTACGTGAAAGGCCAGGTAGACGCGCTCGATGCCGAGCGCCGCATAGGCCGCGTTATGCATTGCCGGTGACAGCGAATGTTCCACCGGGTCACCGAAAATTGCGGTAAATCGTGTGCGGCCGCTAATCTCGCCCATT
>Ga0137390_10001487_pt1 | contig 17717 bp, 12 predicted proteins | sample 15con2h24AmetaG_FD_104937 | JGI IMG/M metagenome (GOLD analysis project Ga0137390, IMG submission 104937) | Vadose zone soil microbial communities from Angelo Coast Range Reserve, California, USA - 15con2h2.4A metaG | ecosystem: Environmental > Terrestrial > Soil > Vadose zone > Saprolite... | reverse complement strand
CGAAACGCTCGAACGCCGGCGGGGAACGCGCCGCAAAGGTCGTCCGGCCGGTCGCTATCTCATGGTCGTGCACGTTCGCGCCGACGGGTTCGCCCACATCGGCGTCCTCGAAGGCCGCCAGCTCATCGAGCACTACGTGTCGCGCCCGCAGGACGACGTCAACCAGATCGACGGCAACATCTACATCGGGCGGGTCCAGAACGTCCTTCCCGGCATGGAGGCGGCGTTCGTCGACATCGGCACGCCCAAGAACGCGGTGCTCTACCGGGGCGACGTCCGATACGACACCGACGACGTCGAGGGCGGGGGCCGGGCGGCGCGCGATGCGGTCCGGATCGAGCACCTGCTCCGCCCGGGCCAGGTCATCCTCTGCCAGGTCACCAAGAACCCGATCGGCGCCAAGGGCGCCCGCCTCACCCAGGAGGTGTCGCTCCCCGGCCGGTTCGTGGTGCTCATCCCCAACAGCGACACCTATGGCATCTCCAAGCGTCTCCCCGACGACGAGCGCAAGCGCCTCCGTCGCATCCTCGACGACGTCCGCCCCTCGGGCCACGGGCTCATAGTCCGGACCGCCGCCGAGGGGGCGACCCCCGACGAGCTGAGCCGCGACGTGGCCCGGCTCGTGCGGCAGTGGAACGCCATCGACACCCAGGCGGCTCGCAGCGCCGCCGCCGCCCTCCTCTACCGGGAGCCGGACATGGCCGTCCGGGTGATCCGGGAGGAGTTCAACAAGGAGTACCGCGGGATCATCCTCGATGACCCCGGCCTCCACCAGGAGGTGCAGGAGTACGTGGCGAGCATCAGCCCCGAGCTCGCCGACCGGGTGGAGCTGTACGACCCGGCCCGGGAGGGCCTACCGCTCCTGGAGCGGTTCCACGTCCACGAGCAGCTCCACAAGGCGCTCGACCGCAAGGTCTGGCTGCCATCGGGAGGCTCGCTCATCATCGAGCGCACCGAGGCCCTCACCGTCATCGACGTCAACACGGGCAAGAACGTCGGCACCTCCAACCTGGAGGAGACCGTCTACCGCAACAACCTGGAGGCTGCCGAGGAGATCGCCCGGCAGGTCCGGCTCCGCGACATCGGGGGGATCATCGTGATCGACTTCATCGACATGGAGATCCGCCACAACCGCGACGAGGTCATCAAGGCCTTCCGGGCCGCCCTCGGGCGGGACAAGACCAGGACGCAGGTCTTCGACATCTCCGAGCTCGGGCTGGTGGAGATGACCCGCAAACGCATCTCCGAGGGGCTGGTCGAGTCCATGTCCCGGACCTGCCCCATGTGCGCCGGCCGGGGCATCCTCATCGACGAGACCCTCCTGTAGGGCGTGGGGGCCCGTTCTTGGCACCGAAAGGCGTGGAAAACACCACCTTTCGGTGCCAGGAAGGCGCCGGGTCCTGAGTGACGGGTACACTGCGCGTCCTATGTATGCGGTGATCAAGACGGGTGGCAAGCAGGAGCGCGTGGCCGAGGGCCAGCGCGTTCGAGTGGAGCGGCTGCCCCAGGGCGCCGGCGAGGCGGTGTCCTTCGCCCCGGTCCTCCTCGTCGACGGCGCGACCGTGGTGGCCGGCGCCGACCTGCACGGAGCGACTGTCTCGGCCCGGGTGCTCGGCGAGGTGAAGGGGCCCAAGATCACTGGCTTCACTTACAAGCCCAAGACCAACCAGCGCCGGCGGTGGGGTCACCGCCAGCACTACAGCGAGATCGAGATCACCGGCATCAGCCGGGGCTAGGTAGGAGCGAGATGTCCAAGACCAAAGGTGGCGGCTCCACCCGCAACGGGCGGGACTCCCGAGCCCAGCGCCTCGGCGTGAAGGTGCTCGACGGCACTGCCATAACCGCCGGTGCCATCATCGTGCGCCAGCGGGGCACGCGGTTCCACCCCGGCCTCAACGTCGGCCGGGGCGGCGACGACACCCTGTTCGCGCTCTCGCCCGGCCAGGTCAAGTTCGGCCACCGCAAGGGCCGGCGGCTGGTAGACGTCCTCCCCGCGGCCGACCAGGCGTAAGAAGCCACGGCGGGCGCCGGCGCCCCGGCCGCCCCTTCTCCCATGCCCGGGTTCGTCGACGAGGCCCAGGTCCACGTCAAGGCCGGTGACGGCGGGGCCGGATCGGTGTCGTTCCGGCGCGAGGCCCACGTCCCCAGGGGCGGCCCGGACGGGGGCGACGGCGGGTCGGGCGGGGGCGTGTGGCTGGTCGCCGACCACGACGTGGCCTCGCTGCTCGCGTTCCGGGACCACCCGCACCGTCGGGCGCCGAGCGGCGGCCACGGCCAGGGCAAGGGCCGCCACGGCGCCACCGGCCCCGACCTCGAGGTCAAGGTCCCCGAGGGCACGGTCGTGCGCGACCAGGCCGGCCTGGCCCTCGCCGATCTCGTGCGCCACGGCGACCGCTGGCTGGCGGCGAGCGGCGGCCGGGGCGGGCGGGGCAACAGCCGCTTCCTGGCCAACCGGCGCCGGGCGCCGTCTTTTGCCGAGCAGGGCGAGGTCGGGGAGGAGGCCTGGCTCAACCTGGAGCTCAAGCTCATGGCCGACGTCGCCCTCGTCGGCTTCCCGAACGCGGGGAAGAGCACGCTCATCTCCCGCATATCCGCGGCCAAGCCCAAGATCGCCGACTACCCGTTCACGACCCTCCAGCCCCATCTGGGCGTGGTGCGCTTCGGCGAGCACGAGCTGGTGGTGGCCGACGTCCCCGGTCTCATCGAGGGGGCGGCCGAAGGCAGGGGGCTGGGCCATCGTTTCCTCCGCCACGTCGAGCGGGCCCGGGTGCTGGCCCTCCTGCTCGACCTGGCCCCGGCGGACGGCCCCAGCCCCGCCGGGCAGGAGCGGGTGCTGCTCACGGAGCTGGGGCGCTACCGGCCCGAGCTGCTCGAGCGGCCGCGGGTCGTGGTCGGGTCGAAGGCCGACCTGGCCCCGCCGGACGCCGACTTCGACGGGATGCGGATCTCGGCGGTCACCGGGGAGGGCATCTCGCGCCTGCTGGGCGAGCTCGCCGGCGTGGTGCACGCCGCCCGGGCCGCCCTGCCGGACGCGCCGCCCGTGGTGGTCCACCGGCCCGTGCCCGACGAGGTGAGGGTGGCCCGGGACGACGACGGGACCTTCGTGGTGCGGGGCCGGGCGGCCGAGCGGGCCGTGGCCGTCAACGATCTCAACAACCTCCAGGCCCTCGCCTACGTCCAGCACCGCCTCAAGCGGCTCGGGGTGGACCGTGCTCTCGCCCGCGCCGGCGCCCGGGAGGGCGACGCGGTGCGGATCGGGCCGTTCACCTTCGACTACGAGCCCGACCGGTGAGCCGCCGGTGATCGTGGTCGCCAAGATCGGCACGTCGTCGATCACCGGCGCCGCCGGCGAGATCGACCAGGCGGCCGTGGCAGGGCTGTGCGCCGAGGTCGCCGGCCTGCGCCGGAGCGGCCACCGCGCCGTGGTCGTCACGTCCGGGGCCATCGCGGCCGGGCTCCCGCCCCTCGGGCTGGGCGGGCGGCGGCCCACCGACCTGGCCACCCTCCAGGCGGTGGCGGCCGTGGGCCAGCACCACCTCATGCGGGTGTACGAAGCGGCCCTCTCCACGCACTCCCTGCTCGGCGGCCAGATCCTCCTCGCCCCGCTGGACTTCGTCCACCGCCAGCAGTACCTGCACGCCCGCCAGACGCTCACCCGGCTCCTCGACCTCGGCGTGGTGCCGATCGTCAACGAGAACGACGCTGTCGCCGATGACGAGATCCGCTTCGGCGACAACGACCGCCTGGCCGCGCTCGTGGCCCACCTGGTGAGCGCCGAGCTGCTCGTGCTGCTGACCGATACGCCCGGCCTCTACACCGCCGACCCCCGCCTGGACTCGGGGGCATCGCTCATCGAGGAGATCGTGGAGCTCGACCACGAGCTCGGGGTCGCTGCCGGCGGGCCGGGCAGCGCCCGGGGTAGCGGGGGCATGGTCTCCAAGCTGGCCGCGGCCAAGATGGCGGCGTGGTCGGGGGTCCGGACCGTGATCGCGGCGGCCGGCCGGGCCGGCGTGCTGGGCGACGCCGTGGCCGGCGTTCAAGGCGTCGGGACCGTGATCCAGCCGCACGAGCGGCGCCTGCCGGCCCGCAAGCTGTGGATCGCCTTCGCGGTGGGCTCGTCGGGGACCATCGTCGTCGACGAGGGCGCCCGCCGGGCCCTGGCCTCGGGGGGCCGGTCGCTGCTGCCGGCGGGCGTGGTCGACGTCGGCGGGGACTTCGAGGTCGACGACGCCGTGGAGATCGCCGGGCCGGACGGCCGGGTGTTCGCCAAGGGGCTGGCCCGTCATCGCAGCGCGCTCGTGCGCCAGTGGCGGGGGAGCCAGACGGCCGCCCTGCCTCCCGACGTGCCCCACGAGGTGGTCCACCGCGACGATCTCGTCGTGCTGCCGGTCCATTAGGCCCGGCCGGGGCCCCAACCCCGGCCTCCTCCGCACCGCGGGGACCCCAGCCCCGCCGGCGGCCGTGCCCGGCGGCGCGGGCCCGGACCATCCGAGGCGGTCACGCCCCCGGGGCGCCGTCCTCGGTCGCCGCGGGCCTGGGCTCGCTGGCACCCGCCCCTGTGGCCGCGGTGGCCCCGCCCACTCCCAGCTCGCCGCCCTCGGCGCCGCCGCCGAGCTCAGACGTGCCCGTCGCCAGCCCGAGCTGGACCTTTATCTGGTCCAACCGGGCGGCCGCCTCGCTGTGCATTGTCGCCTGCTCCACCTCGAGCATCCGGGTCTCGACGGTGGCGCCCTGAAGCTCGGACTGGCCCAGGGCCTTGGCGTAGCGCGCCTCGATCTTGTCGCGGACCTCGTCGAAGGTGGGGACGTCCTGGCCGACCTCCAGGGAGAGGGTGGCCATCGCCTTGTTCATCTGCTCCTGCATCTTGGCCTGATCCAGCTGGGAGAGCAGCTTCTGGCGCTCGGTCAGCTTCTGCTGGAGCGCCGCCGAGTTCTGGGCCACGGCCTGCTTGGCCTGGTCGGCGGCCTGAGCGGACTGCAGGTGGAGGGTCTTCAGCGACTCCACCTCCTTCTCGATGGTCACCAGCCGGTTGGCGAAGGACTCGGCCGCCCGCGTGTACTCGACCGCCTTGGCGCCGTCTCCCCGCTTGCCGGCCTCGTCGGCCATGACCACGGCCTGGCGGGCCGAGCCGTTGGCCTTCCCCATGTCCTCCATGGCGCGGTTGAGCCGCATCTCGGTCTGCTTCTGATTGGCAATCACGTTGGCGGCCTGCTCGGTCAGGCGCCGGTGCTGCTCCTGCGCCTCGCCGATGGCCTGCTCGAGCTGGACCTTGGGGTCTGCCCGCTCGTTGAACTTCTGCGTGGCCGAAGCCGTGAAGTAGTTCTTGATGCGCCGTAGCAGCTTCAACATGCCCGTGATGCTACGCCGCCGGCACCGCCCAGTGTCCCGGGCATGGCCCCGCGCCCGAGTGGGCCATGGACACCCTGGCCCCATCGGGTGGGGAGAGGCTCATTTTGCTCACGCGCCGCATCTGGAGTTCCGACCACCTGTCCGTGGGCCAGTTGCGCTACTCGCGTCCTGCCGCGGCCGTCGCCGTCACATACCTGGCGTGGGCCGCGCTCGACCTCGGGGGCGACCACACCACCCACGAGATGGCGAGGGCGATGGTCGTCGTGGTGTCGGCCGGCATGGTGTGGGCGTGCACGCGGGCGGCGCGGGGCAGCGAGGGCCGCTTTCGCCGGGGTTGGTACTTCCTCGCCGCGGCCGCGCTGTGCTGGCTCGTGTCCAATGGCGTGGCCGGCGTCCGGGAGGTCCTCGCCCACACCGAGCTCGCCGTGCCGACCCCGGGCGACGGAGCGTCGCTGCTCGCCGTGCTCTTGCAGGTGATGGGGTTCCTCGCCTTCCTCGACCCCGCAGCCACCGGGGCCGGCCGGCTGCGCCGCCTGACCGACGGCCTGCTGATCGCGTCGGCGACCGTGTTCATCGGCTGGGCCGCCTTCCTGGAGCGGGCCTACCGTCAGGGCGGGAACGGGCCCGGCGGGATCGTCGCTCTGGCCTACCCCGTCAGCCACGTGGTGCTCATCGCGCTCGCCCTCACGGTGCTGTTGCGGATGCCGGCCGGTTGCAAACGGCCGGCGTGGCTGCTCCTGGCCGGCCAGTTCGCCCTGGCCGTGTCCTTCTCGGCCTTCGCCTACCTCCAGATCGCGGCGCGGTACCTGCCGGGGAGCCCGGAGACCTTCGGCTGGATCGTCGGTGCCCTGCTCCTGGTGGTGGCGGCCGGCCTGGGCGTGGAGGAGACGCCGCCACCCGCCTCGGCCCCCGCTGACGACCTGGTCGTGACGGCGCGAGGCCGGTTGGAGATCGCCCTGCCCTTCGCGCCCGTGCTCGTGGCCGCGGCCATGGCGGCGGCGCGGGAGCGCAGCGGGCACCTGTCGTCCTTCCTCCTCGTCGACGCCGGCGTGATCCTGCTGCTGCTGCTCGTCCGGCAGGTGCTCGCCCAGCTCGACAACCTGGAGCTGGCCAAGAGCCTCGACCACCGGATCAAGACCCGCACCGGCGAGCTGCACATGCGGGAGCGCCAGTTCCGCTCGCTCGTGCAGAACGCCACCGACGTCCTCACCCTCGTCGACGCGGGCGGCATCATCTGCTACCAGAGCGACTCGGTGGCCCGTGTCCTCGGGTTCGCCACCGGCGCGCTGCTCGGCCGGCCGGTCGCCGATCTGCTCCATCCGGACGAGCGCTCCGAGCTGCTCGAACGGCTTCGCGGCGCCCAGCCCAACAGCCCTGCCCTCATGACCGAGATGCACCTGCTGCGAGCGGACGGGACATGGTGCTGGACCGACACCACCGTCTCCAACCTGCTGGGCGACGCCGCCGTACGGGGCATCCTGCTCACCAGCCGCGACGTGGGCGACCGGCGCCGGCTGGAGGACGAACTGCGCCGCCAGGCCCTCCACGACCCCCTCACCGGCCTCGGCAACCGGACAGTTCTGTACGACCGGTTGAGCCACGCCATCCGGCGCGCTTCCCGGTCGCCCCAGGAGGTGGCGCTGCTCCTGCTCGACCTGGACGGCTTCAAGGCCGTCAACGACACGTTGGGTCACGGCGCGGGCGACAGCCTGCTGGTCGAGGTGGGCAGTCGGCTCCAGGACAGCGTCAGGCCGGGCGACACGGTGGTGCGGATGGGCGGCGACGAGTTCGCCATCCTGCTCGAGCAGGCAGAGGCCGACGCGGCCATCCTCGTGGCCCAGCGGGTCATCAACCGGCTCCGGGCCCCGTTCGTGGTCGCCGGGACGCCCATCGTCGTGAACGGGAGCGTGGGCATCGCCCATGGCTCGACGGCCGGTGCGAGCGCCGAGGACCTCATGCGCCGGGCCGACCTGGCCATGTACGCGGCCAAGGCCCGCGGGAAGAACCGCTACCAGGTGTTCGAGGCCGAGATGCAGCACGACGCCCGGGCCCGGGTCGAGCTCGAGACAGATCTCCGGCGGGCCCTGTCGGAGGGCGAGCTCCGCGTCCACTACCAGCCGCTCGTCGACATCCCGTCGGGGCGAATCGGGGGTGCCGAGGCCCTGGTCCGGTGGCAGCACCCGGTGCAGGGCCTGATCCATCCCGCCGTCTTCATCCCTGTCGCCGAGGAGAGCGATCTCGTGCTGCGCCTCGGCCGCCTGGTGCTCAACGAGGCGTGCCGCCAGGCCAGGCGGTTCCAGGAGCTGTACCCCACCGATCCGCCCTTTTCGATCAGCGTCAACGTCGCCACCCGCCAGCTCACGTCCGAGTGGCTGGTCGACGAGGTGAAGACGGCCCTCGACTACAGCGGGCTGGACCCCGATTGCCTCGTGCTGGAGATCACCGAGGGCGCCCTGATGGAGCACGCCAGCAAGACCATTGCGACCATCGAGCGGCTTCGGGCCCTGGGCGTGCGCCTGGCCATCGACGACTTCGGGACGGGGTACTCGTCGCTGAGCCGGCTCCGCTCGTTCCCGGTGGACGAGCTCAAGATCGACCGGGCCTTCGTGAAGGAGATCGTCTCGTCCAGCGACGAGGCCCCGCTCGTGGCCGCCATCGTCGCCATGGGCCACAGCTTGCGGCTGACGATCGTGGCCGAGGGCGTGGAGACCCTAGAGCAACTCACCTGCCTCCACCTGCACGGGGTCGAGTCGGTGCAGGGGTACCTGCTGTCCAGGCCCATCTCGGCCGACGCCTTCGAAGCCATGCTGTCCCACCCGACCGGACTGCTCGAGCCCGTGACCGCAGGGGACGGCATGGCGGATGGGGTCGCCGGCCTCGGGGGCCCCGACGACGACCTGTCCAGTGCCCGAAAGGGCTTCATGGACGTGGTGAGCCAGGCGGCCCGTACCGCCACCCAGGCTCCCGTGGCCGAGGTCGTCGAGGTCGTCGAGCCTGTCCTGGCCGAGCTGGCCCGGGTGACCGGGCTGGACCAGGTCTATCTGATCGAGGTTCGTGAGCAGGATCCTTCCAGCGGCGCTGCCCTCCAGGTCGTGGCCGCCCACTCCTGGGGCTCGGTGGGGGTCCCCGTCGGGAGCCCGATGCCGTGGCCGGGCTCGCCCGGCGGCCGGCTCCTCCCGGACGGCGGGATCATCGGCGACCTCTCGGCGCCGGCGCCGGCGCCGGCGCCCGCGCCAGACGCCTACGCCGAGGTAGCGGGCCTCGATCGCCTGTGGTCGGAGTTCGGGCTGCGAACCTTCGTGACCGTCCCTGTGCGGGACACCGACGGGCGGCTGGTCGGCGCCCTCTGCGGGGTGTCGGGGCGCCCCGAGGCGGCCGACATGTCGATCAAGGTGTTGTTCGAGCTCTTCGCAGGGCTGTTGACCGAGCACGTCGGGCGGCTCACGACGCACGGCGGCGAGCAGGAGGGGTGGCTGCCGGCGGGCACCCCCGGGCCGGGGCGGGCACTCGCCGCGTCGTAGACGCACGCGCCCCGTAGGATCGGAGACCGGCTAAGGGAATCGGACGCTTTGGCCGAAACACATCCAAAGGGCCGCACGGCGCGGCCGGCCGGGAGGAGACGTGGGCCTGACGCACCCGCACGCGATGCCGGGGCGGCGCCGCGCGGTGTCGGTCGCGTTGGCGGCGGCGGTCCTGGCCGCCGTTCCGGTGTGGCTGGCGGCGCGCCGCGGCGGCAGGGCCAGCGCCGACGACACGGCCACCATCACGGCGGGGTACCGGATCGCGGGGTCCGACGGGTCGGCCCAGCCGTCCGGAGGCGCGGCCGGCCCAGGAGCGCCGGGCCCAGGCGCGTGGGGCCCGGGCGCGCCCGGCGGAGGCGCGGCCGGCCTTGGCGCCGCCTCCGGGCCCGGCAACGGCCCGGGCCCGGCCGCGCGGAACATAGAGCCGACGCCGCAAGGCGGTGGGTCGCTCGAAGCCAGCCCGCCCTCCGGCCCGCCCGTCAGCCCGGTCGCGTCGGTCGCAGCCACCCAGTCGGATCCGGCCCGCCGTGGCTTCGTGACCCGCGTTGGCACCGGGTTTCAGCTCGATGGTTGGCCCTACCGCTTCGACGGGATGAACATCTACGACGTCAACTCCAACGGCGGCTGCATCTCGGCCACCGACCCCCGACAGGACCTCGACCAGATCGGCACGGGACAGGAGATGTTCCGTGCCTACTTCTTCCAGAGCTGGGCCACCACCCCGACCGGTCAGCGGGATTGGACAGCGATGGACCGGACCGTTGCCGCGGCGGCGGCCCACGGGGAACGGGTGGTAGCCGTGCTGGCGAACGAGTGGGCCTACTGTGACGGGCCCCAGAAGTTCCTCGGTTGGTGGCAGTCCGGCTACCGCACCACCGTCAGCCCGGGCGAGGCGACCACCTACCGGCAGTGGGTCAGCGACGTGGTGTCGCGGTATGCCGACAACCCGGCCATCGGCATCTGGGACCTGGTCAACGAGGGCGAGGGGCGCGCCTTCGACGGCATCTGCGCCGAGGCGGCAGCCACTGCGGCCCTGTCCGCGTTCAGCAACGACGTCGGCTCGCTCGTGCACTCCATCGACCGCCAGCACGTGGTCACCCTGGGCACCGTCTCCGGCCAGTGCGGCTCGAACGAGGGCGACTACGCCACGATCTACTCCTCGGCCGGCTCCGACCTGTGCGATTACCACAACTACGGGGCACCCACCGTGCCCATGGGCAACAGCGACCCTTACAACGGGTTGCAGGTGAGCATCGATCGCTGCCATGCCGACGGCAAACCCTTGGCAGTGCTGGAGACCGGCATCCACTACACCCAGCTGTCGCCTCCGACCACCGCCAACCGGGCAGATCTGTTTGCCCAGAAGTTCGCCGCGCAGTTCTCGGCGGGCGTCGTCGGCGAGCTCTTGTGGGACTACTCACCCAATCCTCAGGTCCGGTGGGACTACGAGATCGGGCCCAACGACCCGGCGCTGGGTGTGCTCAGCCGTTTCTGACCAGCTCGGCCATGATGGCGATCCGTCCCCGCGACCGCCGACCCTCTACCGTGTCCCACCGTGAGCCCCGGGCACTACGTCGAGATCTTCCTCCGCCGATGGCCGGTCCTTGCCGTCTGCATCGTCGCCTCGGTCATCGGAGCCGTCGCCGTCACGGCCGTGTCGGCCAAGCAGTACGAGGCCTCCAGCCGGGTGTTCATCGACGTCCCCGTCCCCCAGGACGTCGGGCAGGCGCTGCAAGGATTCGAGCTGTCCTCACAGCTGCTGTCCAGCTACACCAAGATCGCGACATCGAGCACCGCGCTCGGTCGGATCTCCGCCCGGGTGGGCGGACGTCTCTCGCCCGACCAGGTGCGTAGCCGCCTCACCGTCTCCTCGGTGACCGGGACGCTGTTGATCGACGTCAAGGCCCGGGACTCGCATCCCCAGGTGGCGCGCGACCTGGCCGACGCGGGCGCGGCCACCCTCCAACAGATGGTGGAGCAGCTCGACCCGACGCGGCAGAACCCGGTCGACGCCAAGATCATCGACCCCGCCTCGCTGCCCACCACACCCGTACGGCCCCGCCCTCGGGTCAACGTCCTCCTCGGGGGCCTCGTGGGACTCTTCGCCGGGGCCGGTCTGGTCGTCGCCCTCGAGTCTCTCGATCGAGCCGTCCGGACACCTGCCCAGGCGGCCGTGGCCTTCGGCGCCCCCGTGCTGGCCACGATCCCTCGCGACCGGAGGCTTCAGGGTGCCCCGGTGATCCCAGCCGAGCGGTCGACCACCCCGATCGGCGAGGCATTCCGGTCGCTCCGCACGGCCATCCGCCACCTGGACGATGACGGCCTCCGGACGCTGCTGGTCTCGTCGCCGGTGGCCGGGGCCGGCACCACCACGGTGGCCGCCAACCTGGCGACCGCCATTGCCGCGGCGGGAGAGCGGGCCATCCTGATCGACGCCGACCTGCGCCAGCCGCGCCTATCGACCTGGTTCGGCCTCGCCGATCGTGCCGGCCTGACGTCGGTGTTGCTGGGCGAGGCGACGCTGTCCGACGCGCTGCATTGGGTCGGGCCGCGGTTGAGCGTGCTGCCGAGCGGGCCTGTGCCCCAGAACCCCGCCGAGCTGGTCCGGAGCCAGCGCATGGTCGAGGTCCTGGTGGCGGCCTCGGAGCTGGCCGACGTGGTGGTGGTGGACGCGCCTCCGGTGCTCACGGCGGCGGACGCTGCCGAGCTGGGCGCCCTTGCGGACGGCGTGCTGCTGGTGGTGCGGTCGGGCGCGACCGACGCCGCGGCGGGGCCGGCGACCGTGTCGGTGCTCGCGCCCGTCGGGGGGCGGATCGTCGGGCTCGCCCTCAATGACACCCGGGGCCGGCGGCCGGGCCCGTACGCGCCCCGCCCCTCCGCTCCGCCTGAGCACACCCCTGCCGAGCTGGCCGGCCTGGTCCGCGACGCGGTGGCGTCGGCCCTGGTGGCCAACCCCGCGCCGCCCGGTGAGGCCCGGTCCTCCAGGTCACAGCCCCCTGGGGCGCAGCCCGCCCCAGCCACGAGGGGCGTCACCCGCCGCGGCGCGCCCTCGCGCTCCGCGAAGCCTGTCGCCAAGCCTGTCGCCAAGCCCACCGCTACGCGGGCCAGGCGCAGGTCCGCCCCGCCGCCGGACGACCCGCCCGGCCGGGACCAGGGCTGACCCAGCCCGCTCACGCGTTCTCGCAGCGCCACGACCTTTCCTACCGACCTGGCCGCAAGGATCTGCTCGGCCGCCCGTTATCGGAGCAGTAACCGACCGGCTTGAGCAGCAGGCACGAGGCACGTCGTGGGGAGTGCGGATGTGGGACGCAACGAGGGCGGACTTCGCCCGGTTGGACGCCGGGGGCGGGACCTCTTGCGCGGCCGGCGGGTCAGCCCTCGCAGGTGGGGCGCCCTCGCCCGCGGCATCCCGGCCCACGCCCGCGGCATCCCGGCCCACGCCCGCGGCAGCCCGGCCCTGGCCGGTCAAGCGACTCGTCGACGTCGCCGTCGGGAGCGTTCTCGCCGTGGCGGCCGTCCCGGTCATCGTGGTCGCGGCCGTGGGGGTGCTCGTCGCGTTCGGGACCTGGCCGTTCTTCGTGCAAGAGCGGATTGGCGCTGGAGGTCGGCTCCTCAGGTTCCCCAAGCTTCGCACCCTCCCGCCCGAGACGCCGGCCTACACGCTCAAGCGCGATCTCGACACGGCCTCGCTGCCGTGGCTGGCACGGGCGCTTCGCCGGAGCCACCTCGACGAGCTCCCCCAGCTCTTCCTCGTCCTCGGCGGTCAGCTCAGCCTGGTGGGCCCCCGGCCGAAGATGCCTGATGAGGCTGAGCCGGTGCCATCCCGGTACGGAATGGTCCGGGCGTCGGTGCCGCAGGGGTGCACCGGTCTGTGGCAGATCAGCCGGGCCAGCCACCTGCTACCCCACGAAGCGCCCGAGTTCGACTTCTTCTACGTGAGCAACCGTGGCCTCCGGCTCGACTGCTGGATCCTCTGGCGCACCGCGCTCGTTGTCACCGGCCTGGGCCGCAGGGTCGATCTCCACGACGTGCCGATGTGGTGCCGGCGCCGCCCGGGCGCGCAGGTGTGGAACGGCCACGTCGGCCCGATGAGCCGCGTCGGGGGGTCCAACCCTGCTTGAGCTCGTACCCCCGGCACCGGCAGCGCCCGTCACGACGCGGCCGCGGAGTGGCCAGGACGTAGACGCGCTCGACGCCGTCGCGCCCCGCCGCCCTGCCGCGCCGAAGTCGGCGACGGTGGAGGTGGCGATCGTCCACGACTACTTCACCCAGCGGGGCGGCGCCGAGCGGGTGGCGATCGTGATGGCTCGGGCCTTCCCGGACGCAGTCGTCCACACGTCGGTCGTGGACGTGGCCGGGACCTTCCCGGATGCCCCCTTCGAGCGCATGCGGCCGTCGCCGCTCAATCACCTGGGCCCGTTGCGGACGCGCCATCGCGCCCTGTTGCCGTTGCTGGCGCCGGTCTTCTCGTCCATGGTGGTCGACGCGCCGGTGGTGGTCTGCAGCTCCAGCGGCTGGGCCCACGGCGTGCGCGCCACCGGCAGGAAGCTCGTCTACTGCCACAACCCGGCCCGCTGGCTCTACCAGACCACGGACTACGTGCGGGGCCACAGGCTGCAGGCTCTGGCCCTCCGGTCGCTCGCGCCGTCGCTGCGGAGATGGGACCGGAAGGCGGCTGCGTCTGCCGATCTCTACGTGGCCAACTCGACCGTCGTGGCCCGGCGGATCGAGGCCGCGTACGGCCGCCACGCCGAGGTGCTCTTCCCCCCGGTGTCGCTGGACGCCAGCGCCCCGCAGGAGTCGCTCGGCCTGGAGTGCGGCTTTCTCCTCTGCGTCTCGCGGCTGATGCCCTACAAGAACCTCGACGCCGCTATCGAGGGCGTCGCCGGCTCCGGCCGGCGTCTCGTCGTCGTGGGCGACGGGCCGGAGCGGGCGAGGCTGGCGGCGTTGGCGAGGGGACGCGCCGACGTGGCCATCCTCCACCGCGTCTCTGACGCCCAGCTGCGGTGGCTGTACCAGCACTGCGCCGCCGTGCTCGCCCCCTCAATCGAGGACTACGGGCTCACGCCGCTGGAAGCGGCGGGGTTCGGGCAGCCGACCCTCGCCCTCCGCCGGGCCGGGTACCTCGACACCGTGCGGGAGGGCGTGACCGGCCTGTTCTTCGACCGGCCCACCCAGGAGCACGTCCGGCGAGCGGTCCGAGAGCTGCCCCGGCATCGATTCGATGCCGGTGTGCTCCGCGCCCACGCCGCCCGCTTCGGCGAAGGCCCCTTTGTGCGGCGCCTCCAAGGCCTGGTCAGCAGCCTGGCCGCCGGGGAGCGCGACTGAGATGAGCGTTGCGGGCCGGGTGACCCTGCAGGTCAACCTGGCGCCGGCGGACCTTCCGCACGCCCGGCTCCTGCTGGGCCACCAGCTGCGCCAGCTCGGCGGTCAGGTCGACGAGATCCTCCTGGTGGTCGACCGCGAGCGCGGCGCGGGGCGGTTCGCGGACGGCTGGGACGAGGGCCGGCCTCTCCTCGACGAGCTGCTCGCCACGGCGGCGCGAGGCGATGCCCGCATCCGGGTCCAGGCCGTCGACTACGGGGCCGACGCTGCTGCGGCCATCTCCCGCCGCTTCCTGCGCGGCCGGCCGGCACCGCGCAAGGACTTTCGCGGGGGTCCCTTCTACTCCTACCTCTACGGCCTCCACGCCTGCGCCACCGACCTGGTCCTGCACATCGACTCGGACATGCTCTTCGGCGGAGGTTCGCAGACGTGGGTGAGGGACGCGACAGCGGTGCTCGAGGGCGACGCCCGCGTCGTGGCTGCCAGCCCCCTGCCCGGGCCGCCGTCGCCCTCAGGGAGGCTGCTGTCGCAACGGGCCGAGCGCTACCCAGAGGCGGGGAAGGACGCGTACCGCTTCGACAAGCTGAGCACCAGGGTGTTCTTGGCGTCCATCTCCCGGCTCGAGCGAACCATCCTGCCGATCGGCTCGACGGCCGCCGCCCCCCGGCGCAGGCTGGAGGCGCGGCTGCGGGGGTCCGAGGGCGCCGGCCTGCCCGAGGACCTGCTGAGCCGCGCCATGTGCCGGGGTGGCTTCCGCCGCGTCGATCTCCTCGGCCCGGGGCCCGGCCTGTGGTCCCTGCATCCCCGCTACCGGCCACCGGCCTTCTACGCCGCCCTCCCCGAGCTCATCGAGCGGGTGGAGCGCGGCGACGTCCCCGACGGGCAGCGGGGCCGCCACGACATCGCGCCGTGTCTGGTGCCCCTGCCGGCGAGGCGCGACCGCGGACGCATTCACCAGCTGTCGGAGCTGGCCCGGGCGTGCCGGGCGCCGCGCCCGGTACCACGAGGGCCGCGTTGACCGCGCCCGCCGAGGTGCTCTGGCTCAGCCCCGAGCTCGGACCCGACGCCAGGGCCGGCGGCCAGATCCGCACCACCCGCCTGCTCCAGGCGCTGGGCCGTCACGCGACGGTGGACGTGGTCGCCGTGCAGCCCTGGACCATCGACTCGCACGTGACGGCCCAGCGGGCCAACGCCCGGACCGTCATCACTGCTCGCCGCCGGCATCCGGTTGGCGCCCGGCTGCTCGCCGTCCGGCACGGCTGGCCCATCGCCGGCGGGGCGCTCTGGCGCGGCGACATCGCCTCGCTGGTGCGCCGGCGGAGCGCCGCCGGAGCCGTGGTGGTGCTCGACCATGAGGCCATGCTGGTGTACGGGCGCGACGCCGAGCGCGCCGTGGTGCTCCTGCACAACATCGAGTCGCAACGGGTTCCCGAGAACGGTTCGGCGTCCCGCCGCCCCGACAGGGGGTGGGAGCGCCGGCGGTACCGCCGGCTGGAGTCCCGTCTGGCGCCAGGTTCGGGCCCTCTGGCCGTCACCGTCTCCGAACGCGACGCCCGATCGATCGGCCACGGGATCGTCGTGCCCAACGGTGCGGACCTCCCCGCGACCCCGCCGCCCCTCGACCCCGACGGGCCCGCCCTGTTCGTCGGAGCGCTGGACTACCGCCCCAACGCCGAGGCGCTGCGCTGGTTCGTGGAGCGCGTGGCACCCCACCTGGGCCGGGGGCGCCTCCCGCTCCAGGTGGTGGGCCGGGCGGCCTCGGCGCTGCCCGCCGACCTGGCCCGGCACCCGGCGCTCGACGTGGTGGGGGAGGTCGACGACGTAGGCCCCTACCTGGGCGCCGCCGGGATCGTGGTCGCGCCACTGCGGGAGGGCGGGGGCACGCGCCTGAAGGTCGTCGAAGCCCTGGCTTGGGGGAGGCCCGTCGTGACGACCACAAAAGGAGCCGAGGGCCTCGAGCTCGTAGCCGGCCGGGACGCCTTGTTCGCGGACGACGCGCCATCCTTCGCGGCCGCCATGGAGCTGCTGGCGACCGACCACGCATGCGCCCGGCGGATGGCCGCCGCCGGGCGCCGGGCCGTCCAGCCCTACTCGTGGGACGTCATAGGAGCGGCCTTCGCCGGAGCCGTCCTGGCCCGAGCCGAGCCGTGGCGGCGAGGGTCGCGCGGGCGCGTCGGATGAAAGCCGCACCGGAGCCCGACGAGCCCCGCGCCCGGGTCCTGGCGTGGCCGGCGTGGCGGACCGGAACCAACCCGTACACCGCGCTGTTGAGCGACGCCCTGGAGGCCAACGGGGTCGCGGTCGAGGAGCTCTCGCCCCGCCGGGCGCTGGCCGCCCGCGACGGCGTGGTCCATGTGCACTGGCCGGAGGCCTTCCTCGATCGGTACGGCCTGCCCCGCGCCGCCTTGCAGGCCGCCGCCCAGCTGGCTGTCCTGTCGTGCACCCGCCGCCGCGGCAACCGGGTGGTGTGGACCGTGCACAACCTGGGCTCCCACGACCGCCGCCACCCCCGTCTCGAGGGCTGGTACCTGGACCGCTTCGCCGGGCTCGTCGATGGCTGGATCAGCCTTAGCCACGCCGCCATCGACCCGATCGTGGCGGCCTTCCCTCCGCTCGACGCTCGACCGCGCCGGGTGATCCCCCACGGGCACTACCGGCGCGCCGACGCAGAGCCGCTCACCAGGTCCGAGGCCCGCGCCCAGCTCGACCTGCCTGCCGACGGGGCGATCGTGCTGTCGTTCGGCGCGCTGCGGGACTACAAGGGCATCCCGGACCTGATCCGGGCCTTCCGGGCCTTCGGGGCCCTCCGGGCGGTCGGCGAGGCCGGCGCCGTGCTCCGGGTCGTGGGCGAGGGCGACCGGGCCGTGGTGCGGGCGTGCCTGGCGGCGGCGGCTGGCGACCCTTCGGTGACCATCACCGAACGGTTCGTCCCAGAGCCGGAGGTCAGCGCCCACTTCGCCTCCGCCGATCTCGTGGCGCTGCCCTACCTGCGCGGGCTCAACTCGGGTGCGGCCTTACTTGCCCTGTCGTGCAACCGGCCGGTGCTGGTGCCCGACACGCCGGCCTTCCGCGAGCTCCAGGCGATGGTTGGCCGTGAGTGGGTGCGCACCTTCGAGCCTCCGCTGCGGGCCGGAGCGCTCGCCGCCGCGCTGGACGAGGTGCGGGATCGGACGGGCTGCGAGAAGCTGGATCTGACGCCGTTCGATCTGGCGGGGATCGCGGCGAGCACGGCCTCGTTCTACGAGGAGATGGCCGGCGCCCGCCCCGTGACCGTCACGGCGTGCTTCGAGCCGGCCGCAGTCGTGGGCGGGCTCGAGCGCAGCGTGCAGGCCACGGTCGAGCCGCTCCGGGCGCGGGGCTACGGCGTACGCGCCCTGGTCAACGCGGCCCGGCCGTCGCTCACCGCCAGCAGCCTGGCCTGCGCCTCGCCCGTCGCGTCGACCGCCCGGCTGCGAGGCGTGGTAGGGGCCGTTCGAGCCAGCGACGTGGTCCATCTCCACGCGCCCACCACGGCGCGCTGGT
>Ga0137390_10001486_pt1 | contig 17731 bp, 18 predicted proteins | sample 15con2h24AmetaG_FD_104937 | JGI IMG/M metagenome (GOLD analysis project Ga0137390, IMG submission 104937) | Vadose zone soil microbial communities from Angelo Coast Range Reserve, California, USA - 15con2h2.4A metaG | ecosystem: Environmental > Terrestrial > Soil > Vadose zone > Saprolite... | reverse complement strand
GCAGCCGCATATGTGGCGCGTGTAAATCGTGGCTACCGAAGTGTGCCAACAATTGTTTTCCCCGATGGCAGTATATTGGTTGAGCCAACCCCACGCGAGCTTGCTTCTAAGTTCTCAGGGTAGGATGAGAGCGAAAAAGAAGGGCGACCGCATAAAGGTCGCCTTTCTTTTTGCTTGATGTGATAAGAATTTATCTGTCTTGCAGCTTCTCTCTCAAAGAGATATGCTTGATTAGGAGATATAGACCTTATATGTGAGGAGAAGCTACTTTTCATGGAAGAACGTAAGTATCTTGATTCTGCACAACAATCTTCCGCAATAGGCGACATGGATCCCGAATCATTTCGTATCTATGGACATCAAGTCGTGGACTGGATTGCGGATTATTTAGGACACGTCGGCGACTATCCTGTGTTAGCTCAATCTGCTCCGGGTGATATTCGTCAGGCTTTACCAGACAGGCCGCCAGTTCAGCCAGAATCAATGGAGACGATTCTTGATGATTTTGAACGAATAATAATGCCAGGTATTACTCATTGGAACTCACCTGGTTTTCTGGCATATTTTGGTATTACCGGCTCGGGTCCTGGTATCCTGGGTGAAATGCTTTCAGGGGCGCTTAATGTTAATGCTATGCTGTGGCGCACATCTCCAGCGGCTACGGAACTGGAGCAGGTGACGCTTGATTGGCTGCGTCAGATGCTTGGTTTGCCGCATCCCCTGTTTGGTGTTATCAATGATACAGCATCTTCAGGGGTATTATATGCCCTGGCGGCGGCGCGTGAAGCTCTGCCCCTGCATATTCGCCAGCAAGGGATTGCTGGCAGGACTGACGTTCCTCGTCTACGCTATTATGCCTCGCAAGAGGCTCATTCCTCGGTAGATAAGGCAGGTATTGTGCTCGGTGTAGGTCAGGAGGGATTGCGTAAGATTGGGGTTGATAGCGAGTATCGTATGGATGTTGGGCAATTGGAGCAAGCGATTCGAGAAGATATCGCTGAAGGCTGGCAGCCTTTTGCGGTAGTTGCCACCGTTGGTACGACTTCTACCACGAGTGTAGACCCTGTTCCGCAAATCGCTGATATATGTGAACGTTATGGCTTGTGGTTACATGTCGATGGCGCATACGGCGGTTCTGCCGCAGTTGATCCTGCAATGCGCTGGACAATGGCAGGCTGCGAGCGGGCTGATACGATGATCGTCAATCCACACAAGTGGCTATTTACACCAATCGATTGCAGTGTATTTTATACACGTAAGCCAGACGTGGTGAAAGCCGCGTTTAGCCTTGTACCGGAATACTTACGCAACACTGAAAGTACAGGTGAAGAGGTGCCAAATCTCATGGACTATGGTACTTCTCTTGGACGTCGCTTCCGTTCGCTGAAGCTCTGGATGATTATGCGTTATTTTGGACAAGAAGGGCTGGCTGCAAGGATTCGGGAACATGTGCGTCTGGCTCAACTTTTTGCTCGATGGGTTGATGAAGCGTCGGCTTTTGAACGTCTGGCTCCTACCCCGTTCAGTACAGTTTGTTTTCGCGCTCATCCATCAGGGATGGATGATGAATCGAAGTTGGAAGCGTTGAATGAAGGCATTATGAACCATATAAATGCACAGGGTCGGTTCTTTCTTTCGCATACGAAGCTGAATGGTATATATACCATACGTGTCGCTATAGGTAATTTACGTACCACGGAGACGGATATCCGGGATTTATGGGTTGAATTACAGACATGTCTGAAAGATATATCTTACAGACAATCATAGAATAGTACTGATCTCGGAACTGGAAGATCGCTAAGTCGTCTGGAGAAGTTCCCCAGCAGAGGAGAGTGAGATTTGAATGTCCATCCCGGCCTTGAGCATGGTCCTATTTACCTCGATTACAATGCGACTACTCCTGTTGATCCAGTGGTAGTCGAAGCTATGCTACCCTATCTCTCAACACATTTTGGGAATCCTTCGAGTTCGCACAGTTATGGGTATGTAGCCCACCATGCAGTTGATTCGGCGAGAGCACAGGTTGCACGGTTACTTGGTTGTACTCCGACAGAGATTACTTTTACTGGAGGAGGTTCAGAGAGTGATAACCTGGCAATTCGCGGTATAGCTCTTGCTTATCAACAGAGAGGTAACCATATTATCACACAGGTTACGGAACATCCTGGAGTGCTAAATACATGTCGCGCGCTTGAGCAGTTGCATGGGTTTCGTGTAACTTATCTGCCCGTTGATAGAAGTGGGCGTGTCAGTACTGAGTCAGTAGAAGCGGCAATTGACGATAAGACTGTACTTATTACGATTATGCACGCGAACAATGAGACTGGAACACTGCAACCTATTGCGGAGATAGCGAGGGTAGCTCGCAAGCACGGAGTGTTGTTACACACTGATGCTGCCCAGTCTGTTGGCAAAATTCCTGTCCGTGTTGAAAATTTGGGCGTTGATTTATTGACAGTTGCCGGACACAAGCTTTATGCACCTAAAGGAATTGGAGCGCTTTATACAAAACATGGCTTACAACTTGAGCCGGTAATTTATGGCGGTGGTCAGGAGTCGGGTCGCAGAGCAGGAACTGAGAATGTTGCTAACATGGTGGCGCTTGGCACGGCTTGTTTGTTAGCTCAGGAGCAACATGCAGAAAGCCAGGTACGTCTACAACGCCTGCGTGACGAGCTACAGAGACTGATGGAAAAATATCTACCCGACCGCGTACACCTGAATGGGCATCTTACTGAGCGTTTGCCAAATACGCTCAATGTTAGCGTGGATGGTGTTATTGGCGAGGAAGTCCTGGCTGACACGCCTGAAATTGCTAGTTCAACGGGATCAGCGTGTCATGAGGGTAATACTGACCCCTCGCTCGTCTTAATGGCGATGGGTATGTCGAGAGAACGAGCGCTTGGTGCCCTGCGGTTGACACTCGGAAGATGGTCGACAGAGGAACAAATAGAGGAAGCTGCAAGATTACTTGCTAGAAGTATGGATTCTCTGCGAAGAAAACGGTAAAATAGAGAAGTAAAAACAGGAATATATATTTGGAGGAGGAATCCAATGTTGTGTCCAAACTGCCACGCAGGATATATGGCAGATGATAAGTATTGTCATCGCTGTGGAACTGATCTATCGTTGCCCTCAAAAAGCCTTGTGCCAACTCAATCCAATCGTCCGACATTATTACAAAATCCACAATTACCGCGCCTGGCAGCTGGTGTTGGCGCTCTTGCTCTTGGAGTAGGTTTAGAGTTGCTGCGCCGGACTCTATTAGCTCGTATAACACGGCTGCCTCGTTCAGCCTCAAATTATCTTTCCGCGCCGACAATTGATGCAATGCGAGAAATATTCTCAACACAAGGTGACAAGTCATTGAAATTGCCAAAGGGCTATGAGATACACGAAACAGTCGTGTATCTCAGGAGAGTGATACGTCGGGAAGCTTAAAGTGGAGAAGAATAAAAATGGCTTTATTACTGCGTGAAGGGGATGTGCTTTCACTTTTAGAGATGCATGGCAACATTATGGTACTGGAACAGGCTTTTGGTGCATGGGCGCAAGGAAACGCGGTAAATCGCTCTCGAACTCGTATTGTGCAGGATAATGGCGTGATGCATCTACTTGCTGCAGCTGTGCCATCGTTAGGTGTAGTAGGTTTCAAAACGTATACCGCGTTTCGATCGGGAATGCGATCTGTTGTGATGTTGTTTAGCTCGCTGGATGGGCGCTTGCTTACGATAATAGAGGCTGATTTCCTTGGCCGTATGCGTACTGGTGCGACGAGTGGGCTGGCTACTAAATACCTGGCACGCTCAGATGCATCGGTGGTAGGTCTGATTGGAGCAGGTAAACAGGCATATACACAAGTATTAGGGGTGTGCGCTGTACGACAGGTGAGAACTGTTTATGTCTATAGCCGTCGCCTGCCTGAATGCGAGAACTTCTGTAATGAATTAATGCACCGACTTTCTATCGAGGTGAGACCTGCGCCAAGCGCTAGGCAGGCGATAGAGGAAGCAGATATTGTGATTACAGCTACAACGTCGCCTGAACCTGTGCTACCTGGTGACTGGTTAAAGAGTGGAAGTCATATCAATGCCATTGGTTCTAATTGGGCGAATAGACGTGAACTCGACTTCGCGACATTACAACGCAGTAGGGTGATTGTGACAGATTCGCAAGAGCAAGCGCGTGCAGAAGCAGGTGATTTTGTAATTCCTGCTAACGAGAGGCTATTTGATTGGAGCAAAGTGTCTGACCTGGCAGATGTGGTTGCCGATCATGGGCCAAAGCGTGAGTTAGCGAGTGATATTACCCTGTACAAAGGAGTGGGTATCGCGCTCGAAGATGTTGCAACAGCGGCCCACGTTTATACATTGGCTCGAGAGCGGGGTGTTGGTGAAGAAATTAATTTGTTGCAATAGAGTATGTTCGTGCAGAAGATTGTTCCGATGAATGGGTTAGATACTAGCGGTCGTTTATTCCGCATTGTTATCATATTACTTCTTCTTGTGATATGTCTTACATCATGCGCACCTGGTGCTGGCATTTTTTCAGGGGGTAAATGGCAGCCAGGTGGGTTACAACACCAGCATATTCGCACGCTCACGGTTGATCCAAATAATCCTCAGATTATTTACGCTGGTGATTCTCAGGATGGGGTATTTGTGAGCCCTAATGCGGGAATAAACTGGAGTCAGCAAAGTACTGGATCAGCTTTGCTAATTGCGATCTATGCGCTTGTTTTCGATGATCCAGGAAAAAAGCTCTATGCTGCAACAGATAAAGGTATTCTTGTTAGCGCCGATGCTGCCAAACACTGGTCGGATGTGAGTGGACTGCCCGCAGATACCTATACCGCATTGGCGTTTGATTCGAAGGCTCCGAGTATAATCTATACGGCAACCGAGCATCACGGGGTATTTGTGAGTACGAACGAAGGCTCTTCCTGGACTGCTGCGAATAGAGGCTTACCTACAGGAATTATTATTAATGGTTTAGCTTTTGATTCTGACCTGCATCAACTGTGGGCTGCTACAAACCTGGGCATTTACCGTTCCAGCGATGCTGGAATGCTATGGCAGGCCTTGAATAAAGGACTGCCTCCGACTGTAGTTGTGAATACTGTACTTCCTGCTGCTACCAGTGGTGGCGATCAGGGCCTGATATTTGCCGGCACAAATCGTGGCTTTTTCCGTTCACAGGATAATGGAGCACAATGGTCACCAAGTCAAGTATCGCTCTCTGGAACAAGCGTCAATGCAATATTAATTGACTATCATAAAGTCACAACGGTGTATGCAGGCACCGGAATAGGTGTGTTACGCAGCGATGATAATGGACAAAACTGGTCAGGTATTGCTAGCGGTTTACCGAGTGATCAAGCTGTACAGGCGCTTGCCATCGGTGCCAATGGCTATAACCAACTCTACGCTGCTACTAATGGTATCTATCTCTTCCCTGGCAACAATAGTGCATTCGATCCATCTCAGATTTTTCCCGTATTGTTGATTCTAGCTTTCTTTTTTGCGCTCTATCGATTTACCTCACGAGGGCGAAAGCGTTCACAACAGATTCTCAAACCTGAGAGGATAGTCGAAACAAAATTACCTTCAACTCTCGATTTCTCTCAAACAAATGTACTGGACAAGACACATACTAACGGCAGATCACCAGACGCTCAGAAGCCAGAAGGAAGCACAGAAGGTGATAATGGAGACCACAAAGAAAAGGAAATCTAAGGCTTGTTCATTAACCATTTTAGGATGGCCTGACAGTTGTTTTCGTGTGCCCATGTATAAAAGGTCCGATCAATATTACGTGTTGTCTTGCCTACAACTTCATCAAATGGATAGTTGATGAGTTCGGAGACATGAACAAGCTCGGTTTCTCCTGGTCGCCGTTTTTGCAGCACTGCCTTACAACGTCTTTCGATCTCACGGATGTATGCGAGATTTTGTTCTACCTGGTCAGGACTGGTGGTCTTACCATGTGAGCAGAGAACGCGTTGTGGTTGCAATGCGATGAGTTGTGCTAGAGTGGTAAACATATGCGGAACGCAATTGGCCCCTTCGATAATAGGCACCGGTTCTTCAACTGCGTCAAATGCTAGCAGCAGGCGTAGTTCTGGCATCCATGCCACGACCTGGTCAAGATGATGACCAGGGGAGTGCAGTATTTCGATGGTCAAATTATTGTCATGAATGGTAAAGCTCTGCTTGAAGATGATTGTAGGCGGTAACAGGAAAACGTTCTTAAAAGTTGAGCTGCGTTGTTGAAAGTCTAGCAACTCGTTACGTGCCTCTGCTGATTGCAGTCGTGTCAGACAATGCTCATGTGCAATAATTGGAGCAGCATTTTCTCCAGTGAAGTAGCAATTGCCCCAGGCATGGTCCCAGTCTGCATGGCTATCGATACAGAGCAGTGATCGTCCGCGGAGTTCACTGCTAACTGATTGAATCATAGCAGAGACGTCTTCTGGGCAGAGTAACGTATCGAGGACAACGATATGACGATCTGTAATTACAACATAAGCATCAACTTCCATCCCTTCGAATTCTTCCAGACCATGAAACGTACGTCGAAATACACGTACACGCTCATCGATACTCATATCAAGGACAGGAATAATCTCATTTGACGAAGGCATTGACAACCTTTCTGTAACAACCGTTAGTGGTGGGATCCAATAAAAGCTACAACGAGATAGAGCACAGAGAGCGTGACGAAGATCAAAATGATAGAACCATAGCAGGTAAGCGTCCAGGCGCGGCGGGTGTTCAAGGCCTGGCGCAACTGCTCCGACATATCGGGAGGGTCAAGTTGTATGTCGGGACTGAGTTCAATAATATGGGGTAGCATTGTGCGAAAGTCACGTGCATTGGACATGCCCTCAGCAAGAATAATAGTTGTGTCGTCGTCCAAATCTGCCATCAAAATCAGTTTAGAAGGGTTTGGATCGCCTGGAATCAAAGTCAATCGTTTGATAGCCTGGAGCTGGAGATGTAATTCTTTATTCTCTTCCTGTCCGGTAACCACCAACTCGTCGGTATAAAGCTGTAACTCTTTTCCCATTCCGAAGCGCACTGTGCTTATGGGGTATTGCTTGAAACTTTGGTTTTCACTCATTCGCAATCTCAATGTTTAGGTAATTACATTCTTATTTCTGCATGGTTCAAATTGTACAGCAATTATGCTTCTGCGTCGAGAGATGAGTTTTGTTGCAATTGTGACCTTGACAGGATATATAACTAAACCTTACAATTCAAAAAATAACGTTGAAAATTGCAATTAGGAAGAGTAGTATACTTTTATGGCTTGTATAGGCTTGCTGGAGGATAATTCCCGTATAGCAAAACTCTGTGTTACAATGTTGAATCTCGCTGGCCATGAAGTCATACTCTATGAACATGCCGAGGAATGTCTCAATGCCCTGTTTGCTGTACCGACAGGGTATAAGGGCAATGCTACCCAGCTTTTCCAGGAACCAATGAAGACATCACGGCCAAATTTGCCGGTGGAAGTACTTGTTCTTGACCTGCACTTACCTGATATGAATGGTTTTGAGTTATTGCACCATCTACAAGCTCACCCCAACACTCGATCCCTGCCTTTGATCTTTTGCACGGCGGCCACGGAAATTGAAGTACAACAAGCGCTAATTATTGCTCCTCGTGCGAGGGTGGTGTGGAAACCTTTTAAACTGCAAACTCTTACCTCTGCAATATCTGAGGCATTACAAACCTCATAAGATCGATACCTATTTTAAGAAAGGAAATAGTTATGGTAACGATCAATTGGACCACGCTCGACTCACCAACCAGCGACACTACTCAAGCAGTACTTTCTGTAGGTAAGAATGCCGATGGATGCCTGGAGGTCTTCACTGTTGCCTCCGACAACGCACTTTGGCATCGCAAGCAAACCACCTGTGGAGTGGACTGGGGTAACTGGGCTTCTTTGGATCAGCCATTCCCTGGACTAAACGGCTATACTGCTGTAGCAACGAATAAAGATAATCGTTTAGAGGTCTTCTGTACGGGCATCGACGGCGCAATCTGGCATAAGTGGCAAGTAACGCCGAATGGAACCTGGAGCACCTGGGCCTCATTGGGCAATCCAACTAGAGTGGATTTAGTCCTTAACATTAGTGTGCATGCGAATACCGATGGACGCTTAGAGGTCTTCATGGCGGGCTCTGACAACGCGCTCTGGCACATCTGGCAGGTCGCGCCGAATGGAACCTGGAGCACCTGGAAATCCTTGCAGACGCCGCACGGTACGAACTCTATTAGCTATCCCGTAGCGGGCGCGAATGCCGATGGACGCCTGGAGGCCTTCGTCATCGGTTCCGACAACGCACTCTGGCATATCTGGCAGACCAGGCCAGGTGGCACCTGGGGTGGCTGGTTCTCATCGGGTAAACCGCTTGTCGCGAACGCTTTTTTTATACCATTCGTGAGGAAGAATGATGACGGGCGTCTCGAGGTTTTCACGGTCGGGTCAGACGGCACACTCTGGCATATCTGGCAAGCAACGCCGAATGGAAGATGGAGTAATTGGGCCTCATTGGGCAACCCGCCCACAGCGAACGTTCAATCTGCTCCCTCTGTAAGAAAGAATAAGGATGGGCGCCTCGAAGCTTTCTGCATCTCCTCCGACGGCGCACTCTGGCATATCGGTCAAATATCGCCTGGCGGCGTTTGGGGGAGTTGGGATTCGCTTGGTATGCCATCCAACTCTATAATCCTCTCCGCTGGTCCTGTTGTGATTGAGAATACCGATGGTCGTCTGGAGGCTTTCGTAGGTGGCTCCGACAACGCGCTTTGGCACACCTGGCAGGTGTCTCCAGGAGGCAATTGGGGCAGTTAAGCATTGAAAGACCTTCTTCCTGGGCAAACGGAATTTTGACGCACCTCGGGAAATATGCTGTGTGTGATAGAATAGATATCAAGCTCTTTGAGCCATTGCCTTGCACGCAGTGATATCGGATGGGTTCCATAAGAAAGTACTATCCCACATATGAGTACAAATGAAAAAGACGCACAAGCATTAGATGCTTATTCGAATGCTGTAACTGGTGCGGCTGAACGTGTAGGCCCTGCTGTAGTACGCATTGATATAGAACGTGAAGGTGGCCGCCTGGCCAGGACTGTGTTTGGCGGCGGATTAGGTTCCGGCTTCATTTTTGCCTCCGATGGTCAAATCCTTACGAATGCCCATGTTGTTGCCAATGCGCGACGAATACGTGTGACGCTAGCTGATGGGCGAATATTCGATGCGGGTCTTGTTGGTAGGGATACTGAAGTGGATGTTGCTCTATTACGCATTGGCGCTGATCGGTTGCCAGTAGCCGAACTCGGTCGTGTCCCCTTAAAAGTAGGGCAACTGGCAATCGCCGTTGGGAATCCTTATGGTCTGAACTGGACGGTGACTGCGGGAGTTATTAGTGCTCTGGGACGCACGTTGGAAGCTCCTGGCATACGCAAGATGACCAATCTTATACAGACGGATACACCAATTAACCCAGGAAATTCTGGAGGGCCGCTGGTTGACAGTTTGGGACGGGTAATTGGAATTACAACTGCTATGATGCCTCTTGCCCAGGGTCTTGGTTTTTCCATTCCCCTGGATACTGTCAAGTCGGCAATCGCACGTATTAACAAGAAACACGAAGCGACCTCTATGGGTGTTTCGATGGGCGTTGGTGGAATGCGCGTGCGCATTGATGCGAAATTGCTTCAAACCCTCAAGCTTACACAGCAATATGGTATGGAACTTTTGGAGATCCGCCGTGGTGGACCTGCGGAGCGCGCTGAACTCAAGAGGTTAGATGTGATCATTTCCGCAGCAAATGAACTCATAACGGAACCAAGAGATTTGCAGCGCATAGTACGGAGGCATAAAGCTGGTGAGAAAGTGTCCGTTAGCTTCTTGAGAGAAGGCAAACAACGCAAAGTGACAATAGTCCTATAGCTTTGATCAAATTCAGTACCTGGATCCATTTATCCATCGTAAACACCTGGAGGCTGAATTTTAATTTCCCGAATGTGATGCGTCATATAGTTATTGAGTGATGTATCACATAACTGAGCTGGATGGCTCAACAGGGAAAAAGCTATGGACAATATTCTAATCGCTCTGGCTTTTGTAGGTGGGCTTACCGGGTTGATAATTGTAGGTATGATGGTTACCATGTACTTTTATTCACGTGATGCTCTTGGGCCTGGCCGCTCAAGAAAAGCACATGATCTACACACTTTTACTGCGAGATCAGTCCCTGTACAAGTGACTACAGGCGCTGGACAGTCTGAAATCAATCTTGGATTGTCAACCGATCCAGGTGCTCGATATGCTCGGGGAAGCATGATGGTTATGGCATGTTTCATCCTGTTGATGGTCATTGCCTTAGTTTCAGTCTTAAACGCTTCGTTGCATTAATGGGCGGATAAAGGTTAGAGGCTCTGACGCCGAAGGCGTTGACTGATCGATCTGGTTGGAATCTACAAATGTTTCCAGCCAGATCGATCATTTTTTAGCGAAAAATCAATAGCCACCACCTAACTTTCGGTGGTCCCACGAGACTATCTCTACGGGTTCCACAAAGACGGCCACTCGTTTAGCTGCCTGGGCTTCAACCATCCGGCGTGTATTCTCATTCAAGGAGCCAGTGATATGTTCCCATATAGCCTCGCCTATCCGTTGGACGATTTCGCGGTCGTCGCTGATGATTGCCCGTCCCTTAATCTGCACCCCCCGCAGTTCATCATATCGCTCACCAGTCTCTACAAGACAGGTAAGCCTGGCATCTCGCCGCAGATTGACAACCTTTTGTGACTTAGCATACGTCCAAAAAGCTATCTGGTTATTTATCAACACATACCACATCGCTATCAAGTGCGGCCATCCATCGTGGTCAATGGTGGCTACTTGAAGTGTGCGCTGCTCTTGAAGAAATGCGCGGATTTCTTCGTCGTTCATGCGGATCAGGTCTCGACGGCTCATGTATTTCCCTCCGTCATCACTTCATATGATGGCTACAGAGCGAGGACACAAAATATCCTCGAGAGTATAGGGGTCGCGGCTCATTCATCTTCCTCTTCAAGATCGGATCTCTGTTGATTATCCTCGCGCTCCTTACGCAGCAATTCTTCAACACTGCGAATCAGGGAGTCTGCGCTTGGTAACGGGCCAGTGCTTATAGGCCTATCGGGATTAATGAGCAGTTCATCATCATCCTTTTCGCCCTCATCATCATCTGGTATTTCACCAACTTGCTCTTCCAATTTGCGGACATACGCACTTGCCTCAGGATCTCGTTCAACTAGCATCGTTATTTGCTCTTCGAAGCGTTGAGCATCGGCCTTGATATCGCTCAAGTCCAGATCGAAGGAGAGGTAAGTGTTCAGGTACGTAAGTAAGGCAGCAGTGACCTTGATATTCGGGGTGGCAGCAAGGTAATGAGGCGCAGCAGCCCATAGGCTTGAAACGGGAATGCTTGCACGGCGAAATGTGTCTTGCAAAACGCCGACCATACCAGTTGGACCCTCATAACGTGAACTGTGCACATCGATTTTAAGCAGACGATCCAACATCTCGGCGTTAGATGAAAATCCGGAGATTGGTACCTCCATAGAATGCGGTATATTGGCGAGAAATGCGCCAAGCAGCAAGACTTCCGAGACGTTGAAGCGCTTGCAGACCTCAAGGTAACTGGAAGTAAAAGTCTTCCATTTAAGTTGAGGCTCAACACCGAGATAAAGGATGATGTCACGTTCAAATTGTGGGGTAATTAGGGATAAAAATTGATTTGAAGGCCACGAAATTGCACGCAATACACCCTTTCTAGCAGAGATCGTGGGCCGTGTTTCAGTAAAAACGTAAAATTCCTCTGCCTCAATTTCTGCAAACTTTATGGGTTTCCATCGATCGATTAAAAATTTAACGGCTGTCGTCGCGGCATCTGCGGCGTCGTTCCAGCCTGCAAATGCCGCGACGACCACAGGATTTCGCAGCTCCGGTTTTTTAAGATAATGTACGAAAGCCATCGTACCTCCTCTACATCTGCCTGACAATACAATAAATTGCGTTGAATTGACCTGTTTAATATTGTGACTATTGTATCATGCCTGCAAAGAGAGATATATGAAGAGGTATTGGCGTCATGAGTTAGTATGCCAACGTTCCATATGTTCTGCATGCGTTTGCAGGTATGATCCGGGACCAAAATACTTGTCATAAAACTCTAATTCGAGATGATGTGCCTGGGTGTAAATGCGCAATAAAATTGTGGGATAACGGGCTGGGAAACGTCCATAAGTATTATAGATGTATTGTGCCATCTCACCAATGCAGTCAATTTGAGCCTGAGTATAAGGCTTGACCGTGCTCTTGATTTCGCTATTTCGCAGGAATGGACCACCTGTCGCTGGATCATAGGTGCCACCCGGGCCAAACTTGCGCTCGGCCATCTTGTGGGCTGCCTCGTACATATCGGCGACATAGGGAGGGCACACCGATTCATAATAACCATCTAATCCAATTGGATTGGGAAAAGTCCAGCCTTCGTGCCTGGCGAAACGAAAGCCTAACCCTTTTATTCCCTCATCGGCGAAAGCACCTAAGGCGCTGTACGGAAAGATACCGGTGAACATCCACCCACCAAGACCAATTGCCTGCAACATTAACACGATGTTTTGGCAGATCAGTGCAAGTTCCATCGCAACAGTTGAGTATGCCACCTGCTCGATGTGCGAAAGGGCGAAACGCATCTGCGGTGTGTCACTGATTAAACCAGTGCGTATAAATGGTTCAAGGTTGCCGATTGTGCTTTCGCTATAGTCGTCATAGAGTGTGTAGCCATTCGTTACGTACATGGCGAGCAGAGCCAGTAATTGCTCTCCCACGTCGCCAATGGGCATAAATAATGTTGAGCCGGGGCGATTACTGTTCCAGATGTTATGCTCATCAAAATGCGGAGGTTCTGGAGGCAAATATAGCCGTTCGTTACTCAACTGGATTGTAGCAGCCTGAGAAATGTCAATAATACGTGCAATATCATCGCTTTGCTCAAACGCGCGCAGGCGTTCCGGTATAATGTCGCGAGTGCGAGTGAGATAAATGCCAGAGTCATCAGTATAAAAAAGTTCAGTGGTACAGATTGTTGCAGCGGAAGGAATAGTACGACCTGTCAAGCGTAAGCTATAGTCGCTCAGACGATCGCTCTCGTTGATGGTAAATGGGATGCCGAAATTCCAGCCTGTCACTCCTGTCGCGGCAGCAACCAGCAAGGCTAGTTCCAGATCGGAGAGCGGCACCGGTTCGTGCTGAGATTTGTAGGCAAGAGGCCCACCGGGTATTTCCATACCAAAACCAAAACGCCTGGAACGACGCCCAAATAGTCCTTGCACCTGAGGGAAGTTGAGAACCTGCTCTAATCGTGGATCATTGGGATGCATGTTGTTCAAGGAAGCCTCCGCAGAAATATGGCAGCAAGAAATTATGGAAGTAGTATATCATAAGGGATTGTGATGTGAATTTCGTATAAATGATCTGTCACGAATCACATTTATTACGTTTAATAATTTCCTATAGCCATATTACTGTTGACCACAATTGCACTGACCTCTATACTTTAACCATGGAACCAACACCGATATCTGTCATTTATCAAGACCACCACCTGCTGATTGTGAACAAATCAGCAGGTCTTGTTGTTCATCCTACATACAAGCATACAGATGGAACAATGTGGGATGCGATTTTGTCGTATCTTGAGCAACAGGGCGGTGATGATTGGAAGCCACCTGAACTGCTTGATGATCCAGAGTGGGCAGGTGCTCCTGAGCAGGTGCAGGTAATGTTGCGCGAAAGACGCCTGGAAAGGATGTGGAAAGAGGATGGTTTGCTACCACGTCCGTGTTTATTGCACCGTCTAGATAAAGACACGTCCGGAGTTGTGGCGCTGGCACGTACAGAACACTCGAGACGTCACCTGGTTCGCCAGTTTCATGACCATAGCATCGTTAAGCGGTACCTGGCCGTAGTGCAAAAAGGAGCACCTGATTGGGCAAGACCGCGTGCACCTTTCAAAGTCATAAAAGGACAAGATGAAATTGATGCGATGCAGTTTCACTCGTTCACTGATAATTCGTTAGATGGAGAAAACGAATTTATTCTGGAAGGTGCTTTGCGACGCGATCCAGATGATCGCCGACGTTGTATTGTCGGACTTGATGGACAACAGGCTCAGACCATTGTAAAGGTGTTGGCAGTTGAGGGTGAGTTTGTGCTTGTGGAAGCGCGGCCAGTAACTGGACGCACTCACCAGATACGTGCTCACCTGGCCGCATCGGGGCATGCTATTGTTGGAGATTCGACCTATGCGCTCCCCGTCGTAGCAGGCACCCCGGAAGCAGTTATGAAGCGGCAGTTTCTACATGCCTATAGTCTTGAATTGAGGCGCTGTCTCGATGATGCATTGTGTACATTTGTTGCGCCATTGGCACATGATTTAACAGCATGGTTGGAACGTTATTTCCCAGTCGGATTGGAAGTTATACGTCGGGCGCAGGAAAACCCCCGTCATTGATGCGGGGATGAGAGCGCCGTTCCTTTGTGGTGCTTGGGCACTAGGGCTAACCTCTGCCTATTGTTACACAGGTAAAACAATGATATACTACCTGTATGCAAACACAAAGATTTACGCTCTACATTGACCCATCTCTTCTTGAGCGACTCAAGAAAGTTGCTAAGCAGAATAAGAGATCGGCTAACAGCGAGATCGTCTATGCCATTGAGAAGTATGTCGAGAAGCAAGAGAAAGGCAAATAGGCAGTGAGCAAGAGAAAGCGGGCGTACAAGTACAGATTCTACCCGACTGATGAGCAGAGAATCATCCTTGCTCAGACATTTGGATGTGTCCGCTTCGTGTACAATTGGGGACTCCATACCCGCTCTGTTGCCTATCGAGAGCGCGGTGAGAGGCTCTACTACAACGATCTTGCTGCCATGTTGCCTGACCTCAAGAAAGCCTACCCCTGGCTGGGAGAGGTCTCTTCTGTCCCGATTCAACAGTCCTTGAGGCACCTGGACAAAGCCTTCAAGCATTTCTTTGAGGGGCGCGCCAAATACCCAACCTTCAAGAAGAAACAAAACAGCCAGTCTGCTACCTATGCCTCCAATGCATTTAAATGGGATGGTGCCGCATTGATTCTGGCAAAGATGAATGAACCTCTGGATATCCACTGGCATAGAGTCTTACCCAAAGACGCAAAGCCCAGCTCGGTCACCGTGACCAAGGATTGCACAAACCGCTACTTTGTGTCCATTCTGGTAGAGGACAGCATCGAACACTTGCCAGTGGTCAACAAGCAAGTGGGACTCGATCTTGGCATTACATCCATGGTGGTGCTCTCCACTGGTGAGAGAGTCGGCAATCCCAAGTTCTTTGCCAAAGATGAGAAACGCTTGGCAAAAGCTCAGAGACGGCATGCCAAGAAAAAGAAGGGCTCGAAAAACCGGAACAAAGCCCGTTTGAAGGTAGCCCGCATCCATGTTCGTATCCAGGACCGGAGGCGAGACTACCAGCATAAGCTCTCTACACGCATCGTTCACGAAAACCAAGTGATTTGCGTGGAGAGCCTGACTGTCAAGAACATGGTCAAAAACCCCAAACTGGCTAAAGCCATATCCGATGTGGGATGGGGTGAGTTTGTCCGCCAACTCGAATACAAATCCAAGTGGTACGGACGAACCCTGGTCAAGATTGACAGGTTCTATCCCTCTAGCAAAACATGCAGCGCGTGTCAGCACGTGTTAGACTCCTTAACACTGGACATACGTGAATGGGTATGTCCTGAATGCGGTACGGTCCACGATCGTGACACCAACGCCGCTTGTAATATTCTTGCCGAGGGGCTCTCGGCCAATGTCTGTGGAGGGAGCGTAAGACCCGTTCGGGCGAATGCTCGTCGGGCTGCTCCCAATGAAGCAGGAAGCTCCCATTCGTGAGGATGGGAAGCCTCTGGATTTATCCAGGGGAGGATGTCACTCATGCAAGCAAGACGCTATCCGCCTGATACTGGGCCTCATGCGAATCTAGGTGAGGAAGAGAAGAAAAAACGTCTGGATGCTATGGTACGCATCTGGCAGAGCGATACCGAACGACGTATCGAACGTGAGGGCTATCGCACGTTTATTACATACGCGGGACTTAACGAGTATCGCTATTCCGTGTGGATGCGTTTTCCTGAATGGGACCGTTCTGCTGTAGTGGGACAGGTTGTGACGTTGCGTCTTTCGCAGAGTGGTTCGCCGGAAGATCCTACATTGTTCAGTATTTGGCGTCGTGAACCTTTATTGAAAACGATGCCTGATTGGAAAGCGCGACTGCCCAATGAGAATGTTTTTAATATCATGGTTCGGATCACTCCGGGAGGGTTAGGTGAGGGTGTGAAATGGGCGACGGTGATGCCAAGAGAGATGATCCCTCGCTACAAGCCTGCATGGCCTACACAGCAAGAATGGGTGACCTGGACGCGCTCATTTGACTGGCTGTCAGTCGCGGTTCCTTTCATCCGTTTGATGTTGGATACCATATAGTCCTTTCTTTAAATCTTTTCTGATCTCATAAGCCTCTTCAGCGTCTGCCAAAAGAGCTGTATCCACCTCTTGAGAGAACATTGCTTCTTTATTGTGATTCAGTGATTTGAGAGCGCCTAAGAAAGGCACTGTGACTTGCGATTGACCTATAAGTGTATCCGTATTTTCTCCACTCATTAGCCTTCCAGCAGCGTTTGCGTAGACGAGCACTAACTCATTCTCGAATGCTCTGGAGACACATAACGCGTTGACGAGTTTTACTTCAGCGTCTGGATCATACTTCATGCCCTTGCCTGCATCTTCAAAACACCAGTAGCTTGGGCAAATGACGATCTCTACCTCTTCCTTTACCATTGCCCTGAACATCTCGGGGAACATCAGATCCCAGCAAATAATCAGGCCAATCCTGCCGAATCTGGTATCAAAAACAGAAATATTACTTCCAGGAGTAACATAGCTTCGCTCAGGGAGCCACAGGTTCATCTTTCGATAGCGACCTCGAATTTCCCCGCTATGGTCAATGTAATAGGTTGTATTGTACAGGCCCGTGAGATCACCCTCGATAATCGAGCCAGGAACAATGTCGATGTGATATTTTGAGGCAAGCTGTTGGAAGTGCTTGACGTAATGTCCATCGTAATCAGCAAACTCATTTCTCCCGTTGAGTGGTCCCACAATAAAATCTTCAGGAAATACTATGAGGTCGTTTTCTGACGATGCTTCGGCTATAAATTGTTCGGCCTTTGCGAGATTCTGTTCTGGGGCAAACTGGTTGATTGCAAATTGTACAACGGCTATTTTTAAATACATTTCTCCTCCTCTGACCCCTGTTCACTTGCGGTCGCCAGTCCAACAAGACCCGCGCCGACAATAGCTACATCGTTGCGATGAGAGGATGGGCTAGAGCCTCTACCTTGATGATTTTCGATATCAGTGGAACGCATGCAGCTTAGCACCTACAAACACTTAGACACGATTGATTGCTCTAAAAAAGAAGCTCAGTACCAAGGCTGGGCATTCCCGCTTACTTCTTCTCCCAATCACTGAGTAGTGCCTTAGCCGCGTTGTGACCTGGAGCGCCCATAACGCCGCCGCCTGGATGAACTCCTGAGCCACACAGGTACAGGCTCTT